>JGI24140J50213_10001090_pt1 | contig 12157 bp, 9 predicted proteins | sample BarGraIncu00222A_FD_50213 | JGI IMG/M metagenome (IMG submission 50213)
AAACCGGCTGATCACAACGTTTGACGAGGTCCCACCATATTTATTGAACGCGATTCACATCGCGAACAACGATGGTGTAACCTATGTAAACGTGTACCGCCGAAGTCTTTCGTCCAGCCTCAACACTTGAAAACCGAAGTTCTCAAGTAATCGAGACTCGCAAGGACTCCGCCGTCCACGTTTCTCTTTCTTCATCTTCACTTGTCAAACAGCCCGGGGTTCGAAAACCCCTCTCCCATTACTGGGAGCGCTCCATCTCTGGAACCCTTCCGAAGACCTCATTCGACGGCAAATGACAACCGATGGCTATCGGCTGTTGATTCACTCATCTTAGTGAGGAGCTTCACGGGCACGAATACTTGCCTTGGCCAAGGGCCAAGACAGCGCCGCGCTCAGTGGCCGGTTTATAAGCCCGCCCGATCGTCGTTGTCAACGGTTGTTGTCAACAAATCGTCGCAACATTCATCAGAATCTCGCACAGCGATGAAGTCTCGATTTTTAGGGACTTCACGCCGTACTTGAGCCACAATCCTGCGACGTCCTGACTGGGATGTAAGCATTGAATCGTCGGGTGCTAGTGGGGGCTGCCGGCGGTTATCCACTGAGGGGATCGGCGATCGTCCATGAATTCATCGCCTTTTCCTTGCGACCGAGAAACATCGAGAGATTTACACACCATTGTTGTTCGTGATTCCGGCCAGCCTTTTGGTCTTTGATTCCCGAACATCCATGCGGAACGCCGTGCTCCCGGATCTCCCCTCAACAGGGCGAATGCCGGTCCAGGATGAGCGAAGGTCTTGTCGAATGTTGAAGGTTCTTGGGGGGACGCTGGTTTGAACCACGGAACGTCACGCGGGGGCGGTTACGGACGCGAGACAGGGGTCATTGATCTCGGTCACGAGCCGCCGCTTTCCGTAGATGGCTCCGAAGCCGCGGTGATCGATCGCCGCCGTGTCTCCGTGCAGTGGTTTAGCGGTACCATCCTGACCGGTCTGTGCGGCGCGGCCCTGATCGGCGGCGCCGTTTTTGCGTCGCTCGACGGCGAAATGACCTTTGCCAAGGTACCAGAACGCGTCGAGGGCGCGCTGCGCGGTGCGTTCGGCGCCAATGACAAAACTGCCAGCCTGCGGAAAAGCGATCGACTGCCGCCGCCCGGCGAGTCGACCGCTTCGCGGAATGTGGTGCGCGTTTCGACGGTCACCCGGGTCGGCAGCCGTGACGTGATGCGAGTGCGGCCGTTCATCCGGATCTCCGGCAATCTGTCGATGACCACCAGTGACCTCAGCGCCAAGATTCCGCCGTTCAACGCGCAGCGCATGCTGACCGATGTCGGCGACGCCGCGCCCGCCAACTCCGACGATGCCAATAACGCCGACGCCGCCGAACCGGATGCCGAGGTTTCGTTTGTCACCAGGGATCTCGGCCCGGCCCTGCCCAAGGCGAAGCTCGCCGCGGTGGTCGCGCTTGACGAGGTTCTGATGCGCGTTCGCGACGCCTCGAACTGGCGCGGCGGCAGCGGCGTGCGTTACACCCTCGCCAACGCCACAGCAGATGCCAGCGGCGCGCAGCCCGATCTCAAATTGGCCTATGCTACCGAGGGCACCGTCGCCGATCCCTATGCCGGTTTCGAAACCCGGGTGATCCCGGAAAACGTCACGCTGCTGCCGAAGACGAAAGAACAGGCCACCGGCGGCAATTCATCCGGCGAACGCGTTCATGTGGTCAAGAAGGGTGATACCGTCACATCGATCCTGCGTGATCAGGGCGCGACCCCGGAGGAGGCGAAATCGATCGCCACAACGCTTGGCGCCCGCGGTCGCGACGGCGGACTGAAGGAAGGCGAGAAGCTTCGCATCCTGATGGCGCCCTCCGGCCCGGGAGCCGGCCAGCGGCTGCAGCCCTACCGGGTGATCGTCGCCAACGATTCCGCCGTTGAAGCCGTCGCCGCTTTGTCCGATTTCGGCAAATACGTCGCCGTCGACGTGCAGAGCATGAACAACGTCCCCGAGACCGCCGACAACAACAGTGACGACGACGATGACGATGGGACCGGGGTGCGACTGTATCAAAGCATCTATGAGACCGCGCTGCGCAACAAGGTGCCGGCATCCGTGATCGAAGACATGGTCCGCGTCTACTCCTACGACATCGACTTCCAGCGCAAGGTGCAGCCGGGCGACTCCTTCGAAGTTTTTTTCGCCGGTGAAGACGAAGGTTCCACCATCACCGAAAAGAACGAAGTGCTGTTCGCCTCGCTCACGGTCGGCGGCGAGACCAAGAAATATTATCGTTTCCAGACCCCCGACGACTCCGTCGTCGATTACTACGACGATACCGGCAAGAGCGCGAAGAAGTTTCTGGTACGAAAACCGGTCAACAATGCGATCATGCGATCGGGCTTTGGCAGCCGCCGCCATCCCATCCTCGGCTACGTCAAGATGCATACCGGCGTCGACTGGGCCACGGCCTACGGCACGCCGATTTTCGCGTCGGGCAACGGCGTCGTCGAAGTCGCGGGCTGGGAAGGCGGCTACGGCAAATACGTCAAGCTGAAGCACAATAACGGCTACGAGACCGCCTACGGACACATGTCGGCCTTTGCCAAGGGGCTGGAGCCGGGCAAAAGGGTTCGGCAGGGCCAGGTGATCGGCTTCGTCGGCTCGACCGGACAATCGACCGGCGCCCACGTCCATTATGAAATCCTGGTCAACGGCCGCTTCGTCGATCCGATGCGTATCAAGCTGCCGCGCGGCCGCTCGCTCGACGGGTCGCTGCTGGCTGGCTTCGAAAAGGAGCGCGATCGCCTCGACGCCCAGATGAACAATCGAACCAGCGCGCGCGTATCCGACGCCGCGGGCACCGCCGGCGTGCGGCAAGTCACCAATCGATAGCCTTTTTTATCGTTCGCGCATGATCGCCGCGCAAACGCTTCGCGTTTGTCGCGAGGGAAAGCCGGTTCCCGCTTTTCCGGATCATGCTTTAGCCTGGGCCGCGCCGGACTTGCCCCGGGCCTGACGACCCGGAATGCAAGTCCAACGCAGCTGTTTCGAGCCTCCGTTCCGGTTCAACCGGAACGGAATGACCTCAATGCAGCTTCCGTTTCGGCGCCGGCGTTTCGAACTGCGCGATTTCAGCGGTCTGCGGCGCCTTGCCGTTGAACGTCAGCACATTGCCCTCTTCCGAGATGGCGACCCGGTCGCCGTCGACAATGTCGCCGGCGAGGATCATCTCCGCCAGCGGATCCTGCACATTGCGCTGGATCACCCGCTTCAGCGGCCGCGCGCCNTAGGCGGGATCCCAGCCCTTGGCCGCCAGCCAGTCGCGCGCCGCNGCATCGAGGGTAAGCANGATCTTGCGGTCCTCCAGCAGCTTTTGCAGCCGCGTGAACTGGATCTCGACGATCCGGCCCATCTCGCTCTTCTGCAGGCGATGGAACAGGATGATCTCGTCGACGCGGTTGAGGAATTCCGGCCGGAAGTGCGCGCGCACCGTGGCCATCACCTGTTCGCGTACCGCCGAGGTGTCCTCGCCTTCCGGCTGGTTGACCAGGAACTCCGAACCGAGGTTCGAGGTCATGATGATCAGCGTGTTGCGGAAATCGACGGTGCGGCCCTGCCCATCGGTCAGACGGCCGTCATCGAGCACCTGCAGCAGCACGTTGAAGACATCGGGATGCGCCTTCTCGATTTCGTCGAACAGCACCACCTGGTAGGGTCGCCGCCGCACCGCTTCGGTGAGCGCCCCGCCCTCGTCATAGCCGACATANCCCGGCGGCGCGCCGATCAGCCGCGACACCGAATGCTTCTCCATGTATTCGGACATGTCGAGACGGACCATCGCAGTCTCGTCGTCGAACAGATATTCCGCCAACGCCTTGGTCAATTCGGTCTTGCCGACGCCGGTGGGCCCTAGGAACATGAACGAGCCCATCGGGCGATTGGGATCCTGCAGGCCAGCGCGCGACCGGCGAACGGCGGTTGCGACCGCATGCACTGCCTCGGCCTGGCCGACGACGCGGTTGCCGAGCATATCCTCCATCCGCAGCAGTTTGTCCTTTTCGCCCTCNAGCATCTTGTCGACCGGCACGCCGGTCCAGCGCGACACCACCTGGGCGATGTGGTTGGCGGTGACGGCTTCCTCCATCATCTCGCCGGAGTTTTCCTTGGCCTCGATCTCGGCAAGCCTCTTCTCGAGCTCCGGAATCCGGCCATAGGCCAGTTCACCCGCGCGCTGATATTCGCCGCGGCGCTGTGCGTTGGCGAGTTCAATGCGCAAACCGTCGAGCTCGCTCTTGAGCTTCTGTGCGTTCGACAGCTTGTTCTTCTCCGCGCTCCAGCGCGAAGTCAGGTCCGCCGAGCGCTTTTCCAGATCGGCAAGTTCCTTTTCCAGCGTCTGCAGCCGGCTTTTCGAGCCGGCGTCGCTTTCCTTTTTCAGCGCTTCCTGCTCGATCTTCAGCCGGATGATTTCCCGATCCATCGAATCGAGTTCCTCAGGCTTCGAATCGACCTGCATCTTCAGCCGAGCCGCGGCCTCGTCCATCAGGTCGATCGCCTTGTCGGGGAGAAAACGGTCGGTGATATAGCGGTTCGACAGCGTGGTCGCCGCCACCAGCGCGGAATCGGTGATACGCACGCCATGGTGCTGCTCGTACTTGTCCTTCAGGCCACGCAGGATCGAGATGGTGTCCTCGACGGTCGGCTCGCTGACAAAGATCGGCTGGAACCGCCGCGCCAGCGCCGCGTCCTTTTCGACATGCTTGCGATACTCATCGAGCGTGGTCGCGCCGATGCAATGCAATTCGCCCCGCGCCAGCGCAGGCTTGAGCAGGTTGGACGCATCCATCGCGCCGTCGGCCTTGCCGGCCCCGATCAGCGTGTGCATCTCGTCGATGAACAGGATGATGCTGCCTTCGGCCGAGGTCACTTCCTGCAGCACGGCTTTCAGCCGTTCCTCGAATTCGCCGCGATATTTCGCGCCTGCGATCAGTGCGCCGAGATCGAGCGACAGCAGTTTCTTGTCCTTGAGGCTTTCCGGAACGTCGCCGTTCAGAATCCGCAGCGCCAGACCTTCGACGATCGCGGTCTTGCCGACCCCGGGCTCGCCGATCAGTACCGGATTGTTCTTGGTGCGGCGGGACAGCACCTGGATGGTGCGGCGGATCTCCTCGTCGCGCCCGATCACCGGATCGAGCTTGCCGTCGCGCGCCGCCTGGGTGAGGTCGCGGGAATATTTCTTCAGCGCATCATAGGCGTTCTCCGCCGTCGCGCTGTCGGCGGTGCGGCCCTTGCGCAGGGCCTCGATCGCGGCNTTCAGGTTTTGCGGCGTGACGCCGCCTTTCTTCAGAATGCCACCGGCGTCGCTGTCTTTCTCAAGCGTCAGCGCCANNAACAGCCGCTCGACGGTGACAAAGCTGTCGCCGGTCTTCGTAGCGGCTTTTTCGGCGGCGTCGAATGCGCGGGCCATTTCCGGCGCCAGATAGACCTGCCCGGCGCCGCTCCCGGAGACTTTCGGCAGCTTGTTGAGCGCGTCCTCGGTCGCTTTCAGGATCGCGCGCGAATTGCCGCCGGCGCGGTCGATCAGACCGCCAGCGAGCCCTTCGCTGTCGTCCAGCAGCACTTTCAGCATATGCAGCGTCGAAAACTGCTGGTGGCCGTCACGCATCGCCAGCGATTGCGCCGACTGGGTAAAACCGCGCGCACGCTCGGTGTATTTTTCAATATTCATGGATCATTCCCTCAGCCTGCCGCGCCACCTCGAAAGCATGGACACAGCATCTTCATTGGGTTTCCGCAGGCCGCATTGACATTCCTCAAGCGGCCGGCGGTCACGTCGCCGACGCTTGCGCCAGCTTGAGGCAAATGTGGGAAGAGGGTTCCGCAAACGGAAGAGGCGNCTTCACAAATTCGTGTGCGGTGGCGCCGGGCCGCGGAATCTCCTAGAAAGCCGGATGTCTCCGAGCCAATCCGCCCAGATCGCCAGCCTTTTTCGCTACCCCGTCAAAGGCCTGACCCCCGAACCGCTGCCGCGGGTCGCGCTGGGCGTCGGCGAGACGCTCCCGGCCGATCGCCGCTATGCCATCGAAAATGGCCCCAGNGGCTTTGATCCAGCCGACCCGAAATGGATGTCGAAGGCCTATTTCCTGATGCTGATGCGGGACGAATGGCTGGCGGCGCTGCGCACGCATTTCGACGATGCGAGCAATGTCCTGACCATCAGCCAGAACGGCGCTATCGCCGCTCAAGGCGATCTCGAAACGGTTGAAGGCCGGGCCGCCATCGAGCGGTTCTTCACGAACAGCTATGCCACGGCGATCAAGGGGCCGCCGAAGGTCCTCTCGGGCAACGGCCACAGCTTTTCGGATGTCGCACGCAAGGTCGTCTCCATCATCAATCTCGCCAGCCTCGCTGCGATCGAGAATATGGTCGGCGTCCCGGTCGATCCGCTGCGCTTCCGCGCCAACCTCTATGTCAGCGGCTGGAAGCCTTGGCACGAGTTCGAGCTGCTCGACCGCACTATTGCCATCGGCGATGCGCGGCTCAGGGTCGTCAAGCGCATCGTTCGCTGCGCGGCGGTCAACGTCGATCCCCAGACCGCGGCGCGCGACCTCAACATTCCGCAAGAGCTGATGCGCCGCCTCGGGCACGCCGACTGCGGTGTCTATGCCGAAGTGATTGCCGGCGGCGCCATTGGCATCGGCGATGCGATCGTCGCCGAAGAGCAGGCACTGCAAGATCGACGCAACTGACCCATTTGGGAGGTTTTTCCCTAGCCGAACAGCTCGCCGATATGCATTGATTAGCTGACGGAGTTACAGAGATCAGGGCGTTGCCGTGACCGACCGCGTTTATGCAATACATAGCGACGAAGAGTGCGAGCGGCTTGAGGCACAGGCGCGGCTCGCGCCTGTCTCCTCCCATTTAAAGTATTTACCGCTCAAGCCGGGTATGTCTGTTTTGGATGCAGGTTGTGGATCAGGAAGCATGACCCGCCAAATCGCGGCAGCGGAATCGGGCGCTACTGTTGTGGGCGTCGACCTGCGAGAACCGTATCTTGATTTTGCTCGTCGGAAAGCTGAATCAGAAAGTCTAACCAACATAACGTTCGAAAAGGGCGATGTACGTGCATTGCCATTTCCTGACGCTACCTTTGACATCGTTTGGCACAAGTACCTGTTGCAATGGGTCGGCGACCCTCAGGCTGCCATGACCGAGTTTGCTCGAGTGACCAAACCCGGCGGTCTCATCGTTTCCTGTAATTTCGACAGCTTCGGCATGATTCAAGAGCCGCCAGATCCCGTCATCCAGCCTCTCGCCGAGCACGTTTTCTCGCAATTCACCGATCTCTTCATAGGGCGTCGGTTGGCGCGGATGAGTCAAGAAGCCGGTCTCGTCGACATCCAGGTCGCGATGGAGGTCGACAATGTGTACACCGTGGTCGGCAGGATCGATGCAGAGCGGCGCAGCAACTGGGAAATTCAATTCAAGGCCGGACGAGAACATGCGATCAAGCATCTGGGCTCCGCTGCAATGGCGGATGCTTTCACTGACGGTTTCCTGCGCTATCAGGACCGCGAGGACACCGCCAGCTACTGTACGCTGTTCTTTGTCAGTGGCCGCAAGCCGCCGTAGTCCCCGGCAGACAGCGCCGGGAGCGCGCGAGAGTCGCGCGGTCCTGCGCAAGCGCCATTTTTCTGTTGCGTGCGCCAAATGTTCGCGGCATCAACGCCTATAACGACACCACTGCTTGCAAATGCGCTATTCGATCCATGATAAAACGCTTGATGCGAAGAAAGCCCGCATCTTGATCAACGCGCTGATCGATTGCGCAAAGGCGGGGGTCAGGTCGAGCTTCTCAATCAACAAGATGCTGTGGGGAATCTCGCTTTACCTGGAATGCGGGAGCTTCACGAGGGAGAACTGGAGTACCTATCACCGCGTCAGCGAGGCCGCTAAACGTGTGCGGGACTCGGGCGAAAAGGGCTGGAAAAAGCACGTCACGTTCGAACATGTACGCCCGATCGGCAAGATGTATGAGATGCTCCTGGATGAGCAGGAAATACTGACCGTTGAACGGGCCGCCGTCATCATCGGTGAATACCCGCCGGTCCTGATCACGATGGAAGAAGAACTCCGAATGGCGAAGCTCGGGTTCAAGAGTAAGGGCACCCCTGAAGAGCGATACGCACACATTCCGATTTCCGGTTTCAATCTGCGTTCGGAAGCAGCACCGCTGTGACGAAGATTCGTTGCAGAACGGGTCAAAGCTCCGGAGGTTTTTCGTTCCGATAAAATCGGAAGGGAGGCTCCATTTATTTGTTTTGAAGCGTTTCCTTCACACGAACCGGTACCCACTTCGCTGGAAAACGCTCCAGGAAAGCGCGTTGAGTTACGGTCGCAGCGGCGCCGTCACCCTCTCCCAGGAGAATGACAGCGCCCTGCTCGATCTCAGTTCGTCGGCACGACGTAGGCGTAAATCCGGCCGCGCGAGATCGGCGCTTCCTTGACCCGATTGCCGTTGTTGCCCGAGATCATGATCGGATTCCCCGATGCATCGATGCCGGTGATGATGCCGACATGGCCGCCGCCGCGCCGGCCCATCACGGCGATCGCGCCGACCTGGGGTCCGGAGACGCGTTGGCCGTAACCGGCGAAGGAAGCAGCCATGTCCGAGCCGGTGCCCTTATAGCCGGTATGCTGCAAAACCAGGTTCATGAAGCGTGCGCACCAGAGGCTGCCTCGGCCGGTGGGATTGCCGCCAAGGTAACGGCGCGCCTCGGCGACGACGTTGGACGTTGCCATATCGCCAAAGCCCGCGCTGGGCGACAGGCTGGCATCGGCGTCGGCAANGCCCTGCGNCTTTATTGCCGCTACTCCGCGCTCCCAGCGCGATCCGCGTNCGATGTGCCGATAATGACGATATGCGAAGTGCCTGCCGATGTGACGACCGGCGTAACGCGCATGGTAACGCGCGTGAGCATACCGTGCCATACCGTGATGAGATCTTGCAGAAGCCGGGGCGGCTGATGCGATGATCGCCACCGAACACAAGGCTAACGCAACAACGTGAAGAGAAGCGGCGCGAAGCAACCGACGAGACGCAAACAACTGAACCATACTCATTCCTCTGTGACACCCCCGTTTCCCACCGACTCGTCCGAGCCGGCATGCGGGCGTTCGTATGCAAGTTTGGGTATGGCGAGAGCAAGACGCGATGCGGCAGTGCGGAATCGGTTTCGGGGTCATTCCGCGATCGTTCCATGACGAAAAAGTAACGATCTCGCCTCATTGCAGCCTCGAGTATTAACTGCGATTTTCAGGACGGATCTGATGCGTTTTCAAGCGCAAGACTGGCCCGCAGGTGATGCGGGGCGACGCACGGGTTCGCCTGAAGCGAACGCGTCAAAACAAAAACAAGGGAAGGAACTGCAAATGCCCTATGCCGTCACGAGCGACCATGTCCGCCTCTACTTCGAAGAGGCCGGCAGCGGAACGCCGGTCATTTTTCTGCACGAATTCGCGGCCGACTACTCCAATTGGGAGCCGCAGATGCGTTACTTCTCGCGCCGGCACCGCTGCATTGCCTATTCCGCGCGCGGCTATACGCCGTCGGATGTGCCGCCGTCCGCCGAGGTCTACACCTACAAGCACTTCTATACCGATGCGCTGGCCGTCCTCGATCACCTCAAGATCGCCAAGGCTCATTTCGTCGGCCTGTCGATGGGCTCCTATTCGTCGCTGCAGATCGGGTTGAACGCGCCCGAGCGCGCCTTGTCGATGACGCTGGCCGCGGTGGGCGCCGGCTCGGACCTTGGCAATCTCGACGCCTTCCGCAAGCAATGCCGGGAAAACGCCGGACAGTTCGAGACGATCGGGTCCGCCGAGGTCGCGAAGGTCACCCGCGAGGCACCTAGCCGCATTTCGTTTCTTCTGAAAGACCCGCGCGGACACGCGGACTTCTATGCGGCGCTGGCGCGGCACGATTCCANGGGCTCGGCCAGCACCATGCGCGGCTTCCAGGGCGGCAGGCCCTCGATCTACACACTGACCGACGCGATCCGGAAAATCCCGACGCCAGCCCTGATCATTTGCGGCGACGAGGACGACAATTGCATCGGGCCCAGCCTGTTCCTGAAGCAGCATTTGCCCGCGTCGGGGCTGGCTTTTTTCCCGAAATCCGGCCACGTGCTCAATCTGGAAGAGCCCGCACTGTTCAATGAAATGGTCGAACGCTTCATCGCCCTGGTCGAAGCCGGACGCTGGCCGGTGCGTGACCCGAGGTCGTTGGCGACCTGATCGTCATTCCGGGGGGTCCGAAAGGACCAGACCTCAGATGCGCCATTGCGCATCGGGGAATCTCGAGATTCCGGGCTCGCGTCTTCGACGCGCCCCGGAATGACAGCCAAACGTTACCGCGCCTTGCCGGCCCGGCTCAGCAAAAACACGCCCTGCTCGCCGAACATGTTCCAGAACCACCAGGGCGCGTTGAGCCGCAGCGGGCGGCCGTAGAGATCGAGCGCGACCGCGCGCTCCATCTTGACGTTGATCTCGTCACAGAGCTGCACGAAATCCTTGATGGTGCAAAAATGGATGTTCGGTGTGTCGTACCAGGTCGCCGGCAGATTCTCGGTGCGCGGCATATGGCCGCCGACCAATAACTGCAGCCGCATCTTCCAGAACCCGAAATTCGGAAACGACACGATGGCGCGGCGTCCGATCCGCAGCAAATTTTCCAGCACCACGCGCGGTCGCCGCGTCGCCTGCAATGTCTGCGACAGGATCACATAGTCGAACGCATCGTCGGGATAATTGATGAGGTCGGTGTCGGCATCGCCCTGCACCACCGCGAGGCCCTTGGCGACACAACGGTTGACGCCCTCGCGCGACAGTTCGATGCCGCGGCCATCGATGCCGCGGCTCTCCAGCAGCAGCAACAGATCACCCTCACCGCACCCGACGTCGAGCACCTTGGAGCCGCGTTCGACCATCTGCGCCACCAAGAGATGATCGCCGCGATAGTTTTCCGAGCCGCGCGCGGCTGCACCGGCCAGCGGCAGCATGGTCTGTTGTTGCTGCATGGTCATGTCAACCGCCTGCCCTGGTCAGGCCGCGCGCAGCACCGGCGGATTCCAGAAACGCGCGCGAAATGTCGAAAAATTCCGGGACGTCCAGCAGGAATGCGTCATGCCCCCGATCGGTCTCGATCTCGGCGAACGACACCCGCGCGCCGCTGGCGTTGAGCGCATGCACGATGGCGCGCGATTCGGAGGTCGGAAACAGCCAGTCGCTGGTGAACGACACCACGCAGAGCCGTGCCTGGATGCCGCGGAAGGCTTCCGCCAGCACGCCGTCATGATCGGCGGCGATGTCGAAATAATCCATCGCCCGCGTCAGATACAGATAGCTGTTGGCGTCGAACCGCTCGACAAAGGACGAACCCTGGTAGCGCAAATAGCTCTCGACCTGAAAGTCGGCATCGAACGAAAACGTCGGCAGCTCGCGATCCTGCATCCGCCGCCCGAACTTGCGATGCAGGGCGGCGTCCGACAGATAGGTGATATGCGCGGCCATCCGCGCCACGCCGAGTCCGCGATGCGGATAGGTGCCTTCTTCAAAATAGCGGCCGTGATGCCAGTCCGGATCCGCCATCACAGCCTGGCGGCCGAGTTCGTGGAACGCGATGTTCTGCGCCGAATGCCGCGTGCTGCAGGCTACCGCCAGCGCCGAGAACACGCGTTTGGGATGGGCCGCGGTCCATTGCAGCGCCTGCATGCCGCCCATCGAGCCGCCGACCACGCAGAACAGGGTCTCGATCCCGAGGCGGTCGATCAACATGGTCTGGGCGCGCACCATGTCGGGAATCGTGATGACCGGAAAATCCAGCCCCCACAATTTGCCGGTGGCGGGATTGGTCGAGGCCGGCCCGGTGGAGCCCATGCAGCCGCCAATCACGTTCGAGCAAATGATGAAATACCTGTCGGTATCGAGCGGACGGCCGGGGCCGACCATGGTTTCCCACCAGCCCGGCTTGCCGGTCACCGGGTGCACGTTGGCGACATGCTGATCGCCGGTCAGCGCATGGAAGATCATAATGGCGTTGGAACGCTCGGCATTGAGCACGCCATAGGTCTGGTAGGCGATCTGGAACGGCGCGAGATCGA
>JGI24140J50213_10001091_pt1 | contig 12153 bp, 10 predicted proteins | sample BarGraIncu00222A_FD_50213 | JGI IMG/M metagenome (IMG submission 50213)
GGCCTGAGCAAATCCTATGGCGGCGTCCATGCGGTGCGCGGCGTGACCTTCGCGCTTCATGCCGGCGAAATCCTGGCGCTGATCGGGCCCAACGGCGCCGGCAAGAGCACGTGCTTTGATATGCTCAACGGCCAGAACGTTCCTGACCAGGGCCGCATGAGCCTGCTCGGCCAGGACACCGCCGGCATGAAGCCGCGCGCGATCTGGCGTCTCGGCGTCGGGCGCACCTTCCAGATCACCGCGACGTTCCCGACCATGACGGTACGTGAAAACGTTCAGGTCGCGCTGGTGTCGTATCGCCGGCAGTTGTTCAATCTCTGGTCCTCGACGCCGCGCTTTGCGCGCGCGGAGGCCGGCCGCCTGTTGGAACTGGTCGGCATGAGTGGTTACGCCGAACGCCCGTGCGGCGAACTTGCGTATGGCGACCTCAAGCGGCTGGAACTCGCCATCGCGCTCGCCAACCAGCCGAAGCTTTTGCTAATGGACGAGCCGACCGCCGGCATGGCGCCGCGCGAGCGCATCGAACTGATGCGCCTCACCGCGCGCATCGCCCGCGAGCAATCGATCGGCGTGTTGTTCACCGAGCACGACATGGATGTGGTGTTCGAGCATGCCGACCGTATTCTGGTGCTCAATCGCGGCACCCTGATCGCGGAGGGATCGCCGGAAGAAGTCCGGCGCAATCCGCAGGTTCGCGCCGTCTATCTCGGCGAGGGCCTGGTCTACGACGCCCGCCACCGCGACGGAGCGCCGGCATGAAGCTCAGCGTTCGAGACCTCAACAGTCATTATGGTCCCGCCCACATCCTGTTCGACATTGCGCTGGAAGTCGGCGACGGCGAGGTGGTGGCGCTGCTCGGGCGCAATGGCGCCGGCAAATCCACCACCTTTCGCTCCATCGTCGGTCTGGTCGAGCAACGCAGCGGCCGCATCGTGTTCGAGGGCCGGGATATCTCGGATCAGCCGACTTATGCGATCGTGCGCGGCGGACTCGGCTATGTGCCGGAAGAGCGGCGGATCTTCACTGATTTGACGGTCGAGGAAAACCTCGAGGTCGGCCGCCAGCCGGCGCGGCCGAACGCGCCGACCTGGGACCGCGACAAATTGTTCGCGCTGTTTCCCAATCTCGGCGAAATGCGCGGCCGCCAGGGCGGGCGCATGAGCGGCGGCGAGCAGCAGATGCTGACCATCGCGCGGACCTTGATGGGAAACCCGTCGCTGGTGCTGCTCGATGAGCCATCGGAAGGATTGTCGCCGAAGATCGTGGAGCAGATGGTCGATGCGATCCTGACCATGAAGAAGGCGGGCGTCAGCATCGTCGTCTCCGAGCAGAACCTGCATTTCGCCAGATTGATCTCCGACCGCGCCTACATCATCGAGCGCGGCCGGATTTGTTTCGGCGGGACGATGGGCGAGCTCGACGCCCGTCCGGATATTCGCGACGCGCATCTGGCGCTGTGACCGACGGCGAGACCAAGAATACCAAAGAAGAACAAAAGACAAAGACAGGAACGCATATGACCAGGGTTCTTCAGCCGAAGCGGAGCGTCAAGCCGTCGCGGCCGTCCTATGTTCTGGAAGAACAGATCGGCTTCATCCTGCGTCAGGTGTGGCAGCGCCATGCCGCGATCTTCGCCCGCGAGATCGGGATTAATCTGACGCCGACGCAATGGGCGGCACTGGCCAAACTCACCGAGACCGGGCCGTGCTCGCAGAACCAGCTCGGGCGACTGACGGCGATGGATGTCGCCACCATCAAGGGCGTGATCGACCGGCTCACCGCCCGCGGCCTGACCGAGACCAGCGCCGACCCGGAAGACGGCCGCCGCCTGCTGGTCAGCCTGACCCGCGCCGGCGCGCAGATGGCCGAGAAGGCCGCGCCCAATGCGCTGGCGATCACCAGGGAAACGCTGGCGCCGCTCGACGCCAAAGAGCGCGAAACGCTGGTGGGGTTGCTAAGTAAGCTGCGGTGACCAAGCCGTCAATCCGGAGCGTGAGTGAAACCAGCGAACCCTCAACGAAAAGCTACTGATAGGCCGCCACGATATCCGACACCGCCCGCTCGAGCTGCTTGGCGGTCGCGCATTGACGCACCACGCTGCAGAAGGCGGCATATCGCGGCATTTCCGAATCGCCCCAGCCCCAGGCCATGCGGCCTTCGGGGTTGAGCCAGACCAGCCGTTTGGATCGTTCTGAAATGCGGCGCAGGATATCGGCGCGCGGATCGAGGTTGTTGGTGCGGGCGTCGCCGAGCACGATCACCGTCGTCTTCGGTGTTACCGTCTTGATCCAGCCCTTCTCGAAATCCACCAATGAGCCGCCATAGTCGGACGAGCCAAAACCGACTTTCGACATGATCTCGGTCATCGCTTCTTCAGGCGATTTGGTGTCGAGGATGTCGCTGACCTCGATCAGATGCCCCGAAAACGCAAACGAGCGCACGTCATCGACCACTTCATGCAGGCTGTGGATCAGGAGCAGGAAGAAATCGGACACCTGCGCCACCGAGCCGCTGACATCGCAGAGCGCCACGATCTCCGGCCGGTCGCGGTGCCGGCGTTTCCATGACGTCAGAAAAGGAACGCCGCCCCAGGCCGCATTGCGGCGCAGCGTCCGCCTGATATCGAGATGCCCGCGGCGCTGGCGTTTGCGGGGCTTGCTGTAACGCTCGCGCAGCCGTCGCGCGATGGCTCGGATCAGGGCCTTCATCTGCTCGACCTGCCGGCGTTCAAGCCGCGCCAGCGGGGCGTTGCGCAGGATCTCGTTGCGCAGGTTTTCGCTTTCCTCGCGTCCGTAGAGCACCAGCGCCTGCGAGACGATTTCGCCGACGTTTTCGCGCAGCGCCGTCAATGCCGCCGCGAGCCGTTCGGCCTGCGCCGGATTGGTCGATGTCAGCGCGTCGAGATCGTCGCGTAGCCGCTCGATGCCGAGCTGGTTGAGAATCCGGGTGGAAAAGATGCCGCGCTGGGTAAAGTAACGGATGTCGGACAGTGAAGCGGCGTTGGTCGCGTCAGCCATTGCCGCGGCGATCGCGTTGCGGTCCTGCGACATCAACATCTGCGCCAGCTCGCCCAATTCCGGCGATGGTACGCCGGCTTCGCCGGTCTCGGCCGTCGTCGCATCCGGCGCGGCGCTGTTTGCAGCATCCTTGTCTGCATCCTCGGGCGCGGTCTCGTCGTTCACCTCGGGCTGGCTGAAGAACAGGTCGAAAGTCTCGCCCAGCGCCCGCTTTTCATCCTGGTTCTTGGCGAGCGTCAGCAGCAGCGTGTCGCGCAGGATGTCCCGGTCGGCAAATCCGACATCGGCCACCGCTTTCATGGCATCGATGCTTTCCGCGGGCGATACCCGAACGCCGGCTCCACGAGCCGCCCGGAAAAATCGATGCAGTTCCTCTCGCATGAGTGCCCCTAGCCGAACACGCCTTGCCGTCCGGCTCTGGCGACGAAGGTCGTCACCTGGGGCAGCGTGGTCTCGATGTCGGCCTCGTATTTCAAGAGCACATTGAGCGTGTCCTTGACGGTCTGATGATCCAGCTCCGAAGACTGCAGCAGCACCAGCACGCGCGCCCAGTCGATGGTTTCGCTGACCGAGGGCAGCTTCTTCAGATCGAGAGTGCGGACCTGGTTGATGAAGCCGACGATCTGCGTGCGCAGGGATTTCGCGATTCCGGGCACGCGNCTTTCGACGATGCGCTCCTCGAGCTTCTGTTCGGGGAAGCCGATGTGAAGATGCAGGCAGCGGCGCTTGAGCGCATCGGAAAGATCGCGCTCGCCGTTGGAGGTCAAGATCACCGTCGGCTTCACCACAGCCACCACGGTTCCGAGTTCGGGAATGCTGACCTGGTAATCCGAGAGGATCTCGAGCAGCAGGGATTCGAATTCGGCGTCCGACTTGTCGATCTCGTCGACCAGCAGCACGCAACCCCTGGGCTGTTCCAGCGCCTGGAGCAGGGGGCGCGGCTCGACGAATTCCTTGGAGAAGAACACGTCGCCGAAATCGTGCAGCCGGTCGAGCGCGCCGGCCAGCGTTTCCGCGCCGCCCAGCACTTCGCCGAGCTTGTCCTTGAGAATCTGGGTGTAGAGCAGCTGCTTGGCGTACTTCCATTCGTAGAGCGCCTTGGCTTCGTCGAGACCTTCATAGCATTGCATGCGGATCATCTTGAGCCCGCGCCAGGCCGCCAGCGCCTTGGCCAGTTCGGTCTTGCCGACGCCGGCGGGGCCTTCCACCAGAATCGGCTTCTCGATCCGCTCGGCCAGATAGACCGCGGTTGCGATCTGCCGGCTGGCGATATAGCCCGCCGAGGCCAGTCCTGAGGTGACGGCCTCGATCGAATCCGCCGGTAGATTGTTGTTCATGAGGTTCTCGATTTTAGGGCTTCGGGTCTTGCAGCATGCAGCAACGGCCCGGATTCCGGCGGGCGCTTCTTGGGTATCTGGATGCTTTTAGAGGGCACGGAGGCCCGTCGCTAGGTCATTTTTTACCTGCGAATGCTTCAAACGCGATGGAGCATGGCCTTGAAATCGGCGCGGGCGCGCTGTGCCTCGAGTCGCGCGACTTGGGAGGCTTCGCCAAGGCCGAAATAGCCGTGGATCAGGCCGGCGCCGTGATGATATTTCGTGGTGACACCGGCGGCGCGCAGCGCGTCGGCATAGGCCTTGCCTTCGTCGCGCAGCGGATCGAACCACGCCGTGCAAACCGTCGCCGGCGCGAGCCCGGCATGGCTTTTCGCGCGCAACGGCGAAACCCGCCAGTCGGCGCCTTCTCCGGGGTCGCCGAGATAATGGCCGGCGAACCATTGCATGGTGGCGCTCGTCAGGAAGTAGCCTTCGGCATTTTCCGCCCGCGACGGAAAGCGCGCGTTTTCTTTGGCGTCGGCAAAGCTTCCGGCGACATCGGTTACGGGATAGACCAGCAACTGCGCGGCGAGATCGATGCCGGCGTCACGGCAGGTGATCGCGATGGCCGCTGCCAGATTGCCGCCGGCGCTGTCGCCGGCGACGCCGACGCGCGCTTGATCGCCGCCGAATTCGGCGATGCGCGCGATGACGTCGCGCACGGCAGCAAAGCCGTCCTCGAAGGCGCCGGGAAAGCGCGTTTCGGGTGGGCGGCGGTAGTCGACGGAAACGACGACGGCGCCGGCCTCAACGGCGAGCAGGCGCGCCTGCCGGTCATGGGTTTCGAGATCGCCGGCGACCCAGCCGCCGCCATGGAAGAACACCACGGTCGGCGATGTCTCCTGCGAAACGCGATAGACGCGCGCGGCAAGCGGCTCGGCCGCGCCGATCACCTGGATATCGCCCACGCTCTCGACCGGCGGCGGCGGAACGGCAGCGCGCGATGCGGCCAGCGCACGCAACGCGTCACGGGCGCTCTGCGGCGTCATCGTATCGGGATCGCGCAGCGGCAAACGCGGAATGATATCGGCGATCACGGGATCGAGCGGGGTGGTCATGCGGGCTCCGGGCACTGAAAACCGCGCGAGCATAGGGGGCGCTGGGGGCTCCGGCAATCAGGTCCTGCGCGGGCTGAATCGATCTAAGAGATGGCCCACCTGCAGTAAAGCAGGGGCCTTCATGATGCTGATAGCATCAGGGCGGCGTTCAAGTTGCCTTGAACCACCGCCCTGATGTCTTATCGCCTTGCGCCTTGATCAGGCCAGATCAAAACGGTCCGCGTTCATCACCTTGGTCCATGCCGCCACGAAGTCTTTGGCGAACTTCTCCTTGGCGTCGTGGCTGCCATAGACTTCCGCGATGGCGCGCAGTTGTGCGTGCGAACCGAAGATGAGATCGACACGGGTGCCGGTCCATTTGAGTTCGCCCGTCTTGCGGTCGCGTCCCTCGTACTCGCCTTCGGAGCCCGCGGCCGGCTGCCACTGCGTTGCCATGTCGAGCAGGTTGACGAAGAAGTCGTTGCTCAGCGTCCCCGGCTTTTTGGTGAAGACGCCGTGCTTTGCGTTGCCGGCATTGGCGCCGAGCACGCGCAGGCCGCCGACCAGCACCGTCATCTCGGGCGCCGTCAGCGTCATCAGTTGCGCCCGATCCACCAGGGCCTCCTCCGGCATCATGAACTGCCGCTTGCCGCTGATAAAGTTGCGGAAGCCGTCAGCGCGGGGTTCGAGCGGTGCGAACGAGTCGGCGTCGGTCTGCTGCTGCGACGCGTCCATGCGGCCGGGCGTGAACGGCACCGTCACGGTCAGGCCGGCATCCTTTGCCGCCTTCTCGATGGCAGCACTGCCGCCGAGAACGATCAGGTCGGCGAGCGAGACTTTCTTGCCGCCGGCGCTGAACTCCTTCCGGATCGCTTCGAGCTTGGCAAGCACGATTGCGAGTTGCGCCGGCTGGTTGACCTCCCAATCCTTCTGCGGCGCGAGGCGAATCCGCGCGCCGTTGGCGCCACCGCGCTTGTCGGAGCCGCGGAACGTCGATGCGGACGCCCAGGCCGTCGAGACCAGCTCTGAAACCGGCAGGCCGGAGGCGAGGATCTTCGCCTTCAGGGCGGCGATGTCCTGTTCCCCGATCAGCGGATGATCCACAGCGGGAATCGGGTCCTGCCAGATCAGCGTTTCCTTCGGCACCAGCTTGCCGCGATAGCGCACGATCGGTCCCATGTCGCGGTGCGTGAGNTTGAACCAGGCGCGGGCAAAGGCGTCCGCGAGCTGGTCCGGATGCTCGTAGAAGCGCCGCGAGATCTTCTCGTAGATCGGGTCGAAACGCAGCGCGAGGTCCGAGGTCAGCATGGTCGGAACATGCTTCTTCGACTTGTCATAGGCGTCGGGGATGGTGGCCTCGGCGCCTTTCGCTTTCCACTGCTTCGCGCCGGCCGGGCTCTTGGTCAGCTCCCATTCGTACTTGAACAGGTTGTCGAAGAAGTGGTTGCTCCATTGCGTCGGTGTCTGCGACCATGTCACTTCCGGGCCGCCGGTGACGGCGTCGGCGCCGACACCCGTTCCGTACTTGCTCTTCCAGCCGAGGCCCTGATCCTCGATCGCAGCTCCCTCCGGCTCGGCGCCTATCAGCGACGGATCGCCGGCGCCGTGGGTCTTGCCGAAGGTGTGCCCGCCGGCGATCAGCGCCACTGTCTCTTCGTCGTTCATCGCCATGCGGAAGAAGGTTTCGCGGACGTCCTTGGCTGATCCAATCGGATCCGGATTGCCGTTCGGGCCTTCCGGATTGACGTAGATCAGACCCATCTGTACCGCGCCGAGCGGTTCGGCCAGTTGACGTTCGCCGCTGTAGCGTTCGTCGCCGAGCCAGGTGCCTTCGGGTCCCCAATAAAGCTCTTCAGGCTCCCACACATCGGCGCGGCCGCCGGCAAAGCCGAAGGTCTTGAATCCCATCGATTCGAGGGCGACGTTGCCGGCGAGAACCATCAGGTCGGCCCAGGAAATCTTGCGGCCATACTTCTGTTTGATCGGCCACAGCAGGCGGCGCGCCTTGTCGAGGTTGGCGTTGTCAGGCCAGGAGTTGAGCGGCGCGAAGCGCTGCTGACCGGCGCCGGCGCCACCGCGACCGTCGGAAGTGCGGTACGTCCCGGCGCTGTGCCAGGCCATGCGGATGAACAGTCCGCCATAGTGGCCGAAGTCGGCCGGCCACCACGCCTGCGAGTCCTTCATCAGGGCATGCAGGTCCTTGATCACGGCGTCGAGGTCGAGGCTCTCGAATTCCCTGGCATAGTCGAACGCCTCGCCCATCGGATCGGCGGACGGCGTCTTCGAATGCAGCACGCCGACATCGAGGTGCTCTGGCCACCAGTCGCGGTTCCTGTGTCCGTGGGTGCCGTTGAACGGGCATTTGCCCGCGTTGTCGTCAGTCTTTGCGTCCATGGTTCTCTCCGATCGCGTTCCGTACTTTTCTTCGATTTGTTCCATATCGCAGGATTGTGACCAGTAGGCGCTATGCCGACGAGATCCGGTTGCCTTCGGTATGGAATTTCGGGGCGAAACCGCCCGCCGCATCGGCGGTACCGAGTTCGCCGGCGGGGGTCAGGCGACGTTTCGCTGTGGCTGCAGCGAATTCGCCCAGGCGTGCTCGCCAGCCCCACTTTGGAAGATATCTAACATCAGGTCCAGTCGAATTGTCTTGAGCTATCGATCAGTTTATCTGATCGGTATGATCACCCTTCGACAGCTGCGTTATCTGTCCGCACTCGCCAAACATGGTCATTTCGGCCGTGCCGCCGAGGCGTGCGCCGTGACCCAGCCGGCGCTGTCGATGCAGATCCGCGACCTCGAGCGCACACTTGGCGTTGCGGTGGTGGAGCGGCGGCCGGGCGACGCGATGCTGACCGATGTCGGGCGCGAAATTGCCCGGCGCGGCGAGGACGTTCTCACTGCCTCGCGCGATCTGGTCGATTTCGCCCGCCATCGCAGCGGCGTGCTGACGGGACGGCTGACGCTCGGGGTTATACCGTCGCTGGCGCCCTATCTGCTGCCGCGGATTCTCCCGTTGCTGCAGAACCGGTTTCCGGAATTGCGGCTTGAATTGCGGGAAACCCAAACCCGGCAACTGGTCGAGGACATCAAGAGCGGCGTGCTTGATGCGGCGCTGCTGGCGCTGCCCGTTGGCGAGCCCGACATCGATACGATGCCGCTGTTCGAAGACCTGTTTCTGCTGGCGGTACCCGCCGGCGATCCGCGCAGCGAGACGGCGCGGGTTGCCGCCGCTGACATCGACCAAAGCCGGTTGATCCTGCTGGAGGATGGCCACTGCCTGCGCGACCAGGCGCTGGCATTTTGCGCAACGGTTGGACGCGGCCGCTCCAGCGCCGGGGGCGCGACATTTGGCGCCAGCAGCCTCACCACGGTGATGCAGATGGTCGCGGGCGGCTACGGCGTGACGCTGATTCCTCAGATCGCAGCTGATGTCGAGAAGCGCGACGAGCGGGTAAAATTCCTGCGCCTGAAGAACCCGCAGCCCGGCCGCAACATCGGCCTGGCGTTTCGCCGGACGTCGCCGCGCAAAGCCGATTGTGCAGCACTCGGCGAGGTGGTGAAGGCGAGCATGGATGTTCCGCCGGTGGAGACCATGCGAAAAAAGCGCGGTTGATCCTTTGGGGCTTCGACGCCTTCGGCGATCACCGTCACCTTGCTGTCGTGATCTGTGCCGCCGAGACCGCACTCCGCATCATGCCTGCCCCGCGTTCACTGCAAGGCGGCCTGCCCGGAGCAGCGAATGTCAAATCCACTGCACGGGTCTGGTCAATTTGCTGGAAATTGATCGCAGGGCATTTTAGGAATTTTGCGACAGTGTCGGCATCACCATTGTCGGCATCACCATCCCGTTGATGAACCATCCCATTCAAAGCCATCGTTGCGGCGTTGGACATGCTTGGCTCGTAGCCATAAACTTTAAGCGCGTTGATTCTTGGGCGATCTCCATGATTGAAGCATGCGTTGAACGGCGGCCGGCGCGATCTGCCTGGCATGGAAATCCCTGAGAATGCCGACAGAAGCTTGGGATGGATCGTAAAGGAGAGATCGATGTCTCGGAAACTCGCTGCGGAATTCTTCGGAACCTTTTGGCTTGTATTTGGAGGTTGCGGCAGCGCCGTGCTCGCTGCGGCTTTTCCGCAGCTCGGTATTGGCTTTGTCGGCGTCGCTTTCGCATTCGGACTGACCGTCCTGACCATGGCCTTTGCCGTCGGCGGAATTTCCGGCGGCCACTTCAATCCCGCTGTCTCGCTCGGCCTTGCGATCGCCAACCGTTTCGAATGGTCCGAACTGATCCCTTACTGGATCGTCCAGGTCGTCGGCGGGTTCGCCGGTGCTGCGGTGCTGTATGTCATCGCCTCGGGCGCACCCAACTTCGCGGCCGGTGGTTTCGCCTCGAACGGCTACGACGCCCTGTCCCCGGGACATTACGGCCTGCTGTCGTGTCTGGTCGCTGAAGTCGTCCTGACCGCGGCCTTCCTGATCATCATCCTCGGCTCGACGTCGAAAGCAGCACCCGCGGGCTTTGCGCCGATCGCGATCGGATTGGGGCTGACACTTATTCATCTGATTTCGATCCCCGTGACCAATACCTCCGTTAACCCGGCTCGCTCGACGGCGGTCGTGCTGTTCGCGCAGACCGGTGCCGCCGGTCAACTCTGGCTGTTCTGGATTGCTCCGCTGCTGGGAGCCGCCGTCGGCGCCTTCGTCTGGAAACTGCTGCTTTCGCCGGGCGAATCCCCCGGACTGATCGGACAGGAAAGGTAGCGCCCGTTCGCGCAGACGATGCCAACGGGTCGCGCGCGTGCGCGCCCCGTGACGGGCTCCGCATCGTCCGGTGCACATCGGGGTCATCCGGTGCACTGTCACCGCAATTTAAGAACTGGATTTTCGCCGGCGATGAATAAGGGGTTCACTTTTCAGCGGAGCGCAGGAGCTTTGTTCCGCTTCTTCTCTTGTTGATTCGGAGCTGGTCCAAACCTGCTGGACACCGTTGAAAAACAGGTAGCGACAATGTTTCTTGTAGAATGGCACCGGATAGTCGTCGCTCAGTCTCGCAGTTTCTATTCTGGATCCAACCAGCACCCCGCGATTTAGACCGTAGCCAACCAATATCACTATCGCCAAACCGAACACCCAGCGAGCTGACAGTAATCGCATGGCTTTCTCCGCTATTCTTCCATACATCGAAGGATGAAGTCGGTGCGGTCTCTGGGCAGGATGCCCTGAGCATCCGCCATGTGCCTGCATTTCAACTGCACGATATGTGCGGCTAGTGCCTTGGCTCGAGCCGCACTCGCAGCAGGATCGGATACGCTGCTTGTTGGATTGGATACACTGATCATGTATACCCTGATAGGTGAGCCATCCGATTCAAATTGGAGCTGATATTTATTCCCATTAGCATCGGTGGCATCACAGGAGATGCTGGACACCTGTTGCGCGGCGAAATTCCCGATCTGTTTGCATGTTCCAGTCGATAACACAACCGATGGCACCGGCAGCCCATCGACCTTGGGTCGGTCCTTGGACTTTAACAGCATCTGGTCGATCGACAGCTCGTACAGATTATCCCGCTCTCTTTTACTTTTTTCACCCGAGAACGTAATGATATGGCTGTCGTCGTCCGGATCATTCAGTGGGACGGAGAAACTGGATCGTCCGCCTGGGCTGTGGAAGAAGGCCACGGTCTTGCACACGAAATCGCGCTCCGCGACTTTCAGCGTGCTGCACCTGCCGGCCATTGACGCGAACATATCGACGTCCGGTTCATGTCGTTCGGTTTCGTCTGCAACGAGTGGGCCTGAACCCGTTAGACAGAAAACAAACGCAACGGCGACCACTCGCCAGCAGACGCGCATGAACATACCCTCCAGCCCAAATGCAGCCTAAACTCTGCGAGTGCAAAAATAAACACGCAATGGCGCGCCAGATCGACCCCGCGCGGTGCACCCGAACGGTCACCGTAAATCTTTGGGCCCGCATCAGGTCAGCTGGAACAGCCCGCGGCTGATTAACCCGCACCCAATATGAACCGGTTCACATTCCCTCGCCGGCGGGCGTGGTAATCGTTTTTGCAATCCGCACGATCCCTCCATTTGTAAAATGGATGTGCGGATCGGAAGTCGACCAACCCGATTGGCAGGTGTCACATGCAAAAGCCCCTCGCATATTCGTCGATCAACCCGATTGTTCGGGATTCATTTTTTTCGACCTGGGAATTGCCGATCGTCGCATTGGTTGGCGTGGTCATGCTGTTCATGATCAGCTTCGCGCTCGCCAACCCGTCATCCCAAGACGATCACGCCGCTAACGGACAGCTTGTCTCGGCGGGCGAATTTTCAGCGGGCATGCCGCTGCCGTAATCAGTGACGCGCTTGCGTCAATTCCAGCGCCTTACGAATTCAGCGGTGAAAGCGCGCTCCGTAACGTCGCGCTTGAAATCCCCATTAGCCCCGTGAAGGGGTCATCCAGCTCCAGAACCAGAAAGATCGCGCCGGCAAACGACAGCGCGCATATCAGAAGGGCGGCCATGACGACAAGATTGACGCGCGCAAACAAGGTGAAGCTTACAAAAATCGCGCTGAGCCAGAAAACCAGAATGATCAGGAACGGAACAGGGATCGAGCCGCCAGCCTGCGCAAACAACAGCAGCCGGGTCTGCGCGCCTTCCGTGAACGCCTGAATGGCGCGCGATTGCAGCGAGCGTTGCGTGTCATTGTT
>JGI24140J50213_10001093_pt1 | contig 12150 bp, 7 predicted proteins | sample BarGraIncu00222A_FD_50213 | JGI IMG/M metagenome (IMG submission 50213)
ATAATAGTTAAATACCTAGAATCAAATAACATATAATTATTTTAATTTTTTATTTGTTTTTTTTTAGGATTTTTTTTCCCTCCGGGTACATAGATATATACATCACTATTCAATGTCGGACAACAGGGAACAATTGTTAAAAATAATACAGAAGTTTCTAGCTGGAAAAACCAGCAATACGGAAAGAAAGTTTCTCGAATCTTATTTTGATTTTTTCAAGCATGAAGAAGATTTGCTGGATAAAATGAAAACTGAGGAAAAGAAGTTACTCGGCGAGCAAATGCTTGCAAATATACTTGTTGATATAAAAACTGAAAAAAAGAATATTTATCTTCTCTGGGCGCCTATTTTAAAAGTATCAGTTGCAGCTGTAATTCTACTATTTTGTATGACAGGCGTTTACATGGTATTCAATAAAAAAACGATTCAGAAAATCGCATATCAACATGATATTCCTCCCGGTACAAATAAAGCAGTATTAACTTTAAATAATGGTCAAAAAATAAATCTGAATGATGCGAAAAGTGGGGAATTAGCAAAACAGGCAGGAGTAAGCATCACAAAATCAGGAAAAGGACAGTTGATTTATACGGTTTTAAATCAACCTAATCTTAATAGTGCTGTCATGAACGACATGTTATCTATTAATAAAATTGAAACACAAAATGGAGGGCAATACCAGTTAATTCTTCCTGATGGCACGCATGTTTGGCTTAATGCTGCCTCATCTTTAACTTACCCAACTTCTTTTAATAGTAAAGAAAGAAAAGTATCGTTAACCGGAGAAGGATATTTTGAAGTTACAAAAGATGAGAAAAAACCATTTAAAGTTGAAGTTAACGGACAAACTGAAATCAGAGTATTTGGAACACATTTTAATATAAATGCTTATAATGATGAAAAAACAATAAATACTACTTTACTTGAAGGTTCAGTATTGTTGAAATCATTTCATCACTCTGCATTACTTATACCAGGACAACAAGGACTTGTAAATAAAAACAACGATCAGATCTCTCTTAATAAAGATGTGGACCTTAATCAGGTTATCGCCTGGAAAAATGGGTTTTTCAGTTACAATTCGGCAAGTCTTGATATGATCATGAAACAAGTTGAAAGATGGTATAATGTTAAGGTTGTTTATGACGATGCTGTACAGGCAGAATTTGTTGCAAAACTACCTAAAGATTTACCCTTATCAGAATTATTAAAGTTACTTGAATTAACCAAACAAGTTCATTTTAAATTAGATGGAAAAATATTAAAAATCATGAAATAAATTTAAAAAGTATGAGAAAATAAAAAACTTTAAATATCATCAAAAAAAAGAAACCGGTTTGCCTGCCAGCAAAACCGGTCAATAATTTGAGATTAAATACCCTGCGAAGGAATTTTTAAAACCCAAACTAAACATCAAATTTATGCAATTAAATCCTACGAACAAAAAGTTATCAGAACTTCATCGAGTCTACCGAAGTTCAAAAATCTGGCTTGTTATGAAAATTACTGTATTTCTGGTCCTGGTGACCTTTAACATGGTTGCCGCTAATGTCTATTCTCAGAAAATTAATCTTGAAATGAAAAACGCCAAATTGGAAGACGTTTTTATCAGGATCGAGAAAATTAGTGGAAATAGCTTTATCTATGAAAAAAACTTACTGAAAAAGGCAAAAAGTATTGATGTTACGTTACAAAATGCAACGTTGCAGGATGCAATGAATTCAGTACTTAAAGATCAGTCCCTGGATTATGTTATTCGAGATAAATATATTGTTATTTCTCCTAAAAATGACAGTCCCGAGCCTCAGGTTAGTCATATCACAACTGAGGTACCACTTCCACCAAGTGTAACTGGAGTTGTTAAAGATACGGCTGGTATTTCTATGCAAAGCGTTACAATTATAAATAAAACTACTGGTAAATCTACGGTCACAGATGCCCAGGGGGTATTTAAAATAGATGCAAAAACCGGTGACATACTTGTTTTTTCTTTTGTTGGTTTTGTTAAACAAACGGTGTTAATTGGTAAAGAAACAAATCTGAAGATTGTTTTAAGGGAGCTAGTTAGCCAATTAAACACAGTTGTAGTAACTGCTTTAGGCATAAAAAAATCAACAAAATCTCTGACTTATAATGTGCAGGAAATGTCAGGCACTGAAATAAATAATGTTAAAGAAGCAAGTTTTGTAAATGGTCTTGCAGGTAAGGTAGCGGGTGTTACTATTAACAGTAGCTCATCTGGAATTGGAGGAGCTACAAGAGTGGTTATGCGTGGATCTAAATCATTATTTGGCAATAATAATGCTTTGTATGTGATTGACGGAGTACCAATGCCGAGTCTTATGCCAAGTCAGCCAAGTGGTATTTATTCAGGTGCTGATCAAACAGGAGATGGTATTTCGAATCTTAACCCAGATGATATAGCAAGTGTTTCAGTATTAACAGGTGCCGCAGCAGCTGCTCTTTATGGTAGCCAGGCTGCAAATGGTGTTATAATTATTAATACAAAGAAGGGTGCGAACAATGAAACAAATATTGAATATAATAACAGTACAAGTTTCCTGAGTCCACTAATTTTACCTCAATTCCAGAATACTTACGGTGCATCCAGTCCCGGTGCTTTTGATAACTGGAATACCAAGAAATTACCTTCACCAAGTACATATAAACCAGCTGATTTCTTTCAAACAGGTACGAATGTCAACAATTTTGTAAGCGTTTCAACAGGAAATGATAAAAATCAGACTTATGTTTCTGCTGCTTCATTAATGAGCAAAGGAATTATTCCTAACAACAAGTTTGGTCGTTATAATTTTACAGCACGAAATACCAGTACATTCCTTGACGGAAAACTAAATCTGGATATAAATTTCATGTATGTTCAACAGAATGATCAGAATATGCTTGCACAGGGCCAATATTTTAATCCACTGATTCCGATTTATCTATTTCCACGTAGTGACGATATGACTAAATATCAGGTGTATCAAAGATATGACCCGACCCGTAATTTTCAAACACAATATTGGCCTTATGGTGTATCTGGGTTATCTATGCAAAATCCTTATTGGATTGATAATAAGGATATATTTACAAATAATAATGACAGGTACCTTTTTGGAGCTCAATTAAAATATAACATTAATAGCTGGTTGAACATAACTGGTAGATTAAAGGAAGATAATAATACCAATGTTAATGAGCAAAAGCTTAACGCCTCAACTGATGGATTATATGCTTCTCCTGATGGTTATTATTCAAATATTGCCAGTACCACTAAGCAGACTTATGTCGATGTACTTTTAAATTTAAATAAGACAATTAAGTCATTTAGCATTAATGCTACTATCGGCGCAAACCTTCAAAACACAAGTTTCACCAGTACTGGTTATAATGGAAATCTACTTACTGTTCCAAATCTCTTTAATTTTGATAACATCAATCCAAATGATGCTAATCACAGACCTCAAGCGATTCAAAATATTTACAGAGATGAATCTCAGGCAGTTTTCGGAACAGCTTCTTTATCATATAAAAGTATGCTTTTTCTGGATATGAGTATTCGGAATGATTGGTCCTCAGCATTAGTTAATACTATCGATAAATCAATTTATTATCCTTCTGTCGGAATATCAGGAATACTCAGCGATCTGCTGCATATGGATCCATCTGTAATATCTTTTATGAAAGTGAGAACTACATACAGTGAGGTTGGTAATGCTCCACAACGGTATCTTTCAGTTCCAACTTACCCTGTTTCAAATGGAGCAGTTAACACTCAAACTTTTTATGTTCCCAGTACATTGCAACCTGAAAGAACAAAAGCGTTTGAAGTCGGCTTGAATATGAGATTTTTAAGTAATAAGATAAATCTTGATGTCACTTATTATAATTCAAATACTTACAACCAGTTATTTGCACTACCTGCTCCATCTACTTCACAATATAATACAATTTACGTTAATGCAGGCCAAGTAAATAACTATGGTGTTGAAGCAATGCTAAGTGTCAATACAAACCTTGGACCAGTAAAATGGAATTCTAAAGTAACATTTACACTTAACCGTAATAAAATCATTGAACTGGTTCCTTCACATATAGACCCTGCAACAGGAGCAAGAATCAGTTTGGATAGTACAAACATGAGTGGTGGAACAGGAATCTTCCTGATGAAAATCAAAAAAGGAGGATCAATTGGCGATCTGTATGCAACATCATTTGTTAAGGATGGTGATGGGAATCTCCAGGTATTTGATGGTAAATTAAGCAGTAATCCGAATAAATATGTTATGGTAGGGAATACCAACCCTGATTATAATATTGGTTTCAGAAATAGCTTTAGCTATAAAAGCTTTAATCTTGAAGTTCTTGTTGATGGCAGATTTGGTGGTGTAGTATCGTCTAACACACAAGCCATTATGGATCAATACGGTGTATCAGTTGGAAGTGCACAAATGCGAGACAATGGAGGAATTAAAGTAAATGATGTGCTTGTAAATGCCCAGAATTTTTACGCAGTATCATCAAGTGTAGGATCACAGTATATTTACAGTGCAACAAATATCCGTTTAAGGGAAGTTTCATTGGGTTATACAATGCCTGGAAAACTTTTCAAGAATAAAATCAAATCACTGACAGTGGCTGTTAACGGTCTTAACCTGTTATTTTTCTATAATCATGCACCTTACGATCCTGAATCTACTGCTAATACAGGAACTTACAACTTGGGAGTTGATTATTTTATGCAACCCAGTTTGAGAACAATAGGATTTAGTGTTAACGCCAAATTTTAATGACCATGAAAAAATTAATGATAAAAATACTTCAAAAAGCCAATTATATTAAAATTGTAGCCTTCTTTATGGTTTCAATCCTCATTATTGGTTTTACCAGTTCTTGCAAAAAGAATTTTTTAACGGACAATACTAATCCAAATAATGCAACAGCAAATATGTTGCAATATGATAATCTTGGTACCGGGGCTTTCTTTGTGCAAATGGAAGAAAATGTCTTCGCAGTGGATGTAAACACCTATCAATTACAGCAAAACCTGATTGGAGATGTTTATTCAGGTTACATGGGAGCAAGTAACAATTGGAATTCCAATCAAAATACAACAACATATTTTATGACACCCTCTTGGACTGGTGTTGTCTTTACAAGAGCATACTCTCAGGTAATGTCAGGTTGGTTACAAATCAAAAACATCTCTCAGGTAGCTCACCCTGATGTTTATGCACTTGCTCAAATCATTAAAATAGAAGCCATGCACAGGGTAACAGATGTTTATGGTCCTATCCCCTACTCCCAATATGGAAGTGCAAGTTTAACGACTCCTTATGATCCACAGTCTAGTATTTATAGTTCATTTTTCACCGAATTAGATGCAGCTATTTCAGTGTTAACAGACTTTGTGAAATATAATCCAGGTGTTAAACCACTTGCAAAATATGATCTGATTTATGGAGGAGACTACAGTGCCTGGATAAAATTTGCTAATTCTTTAAAACTAAGATTGGCAATGCATATGGTTTATGCAGATCCAACCAATGCTCAAAAATATGCAGAAGCAGCTGTAGCAGGCGGTGTCATGACATCTAACACAGATAATGCACTATTAAAATCAGCAAATAACATCATAATAAATAACCCTTTGGAAACTATATGGGATGGTTACAGTGATATCAGGATGGGAGCTAATATGGAATCATTCCTCAAGGGATATAGTGATCCACGTATAGCTGCATTTTTCAATATGACTACAAGTACTGTTCCGGCTGATTACCATGGAATAAGAAATGGTATTTCGATTTCAAATCTAACACCTTACCGCGCATTATCCACTTTGACTGTTACCAATTCAACCCCCATTCAATGGATGGTTTCAGCTGAAATGTATTTTTTAAGAGCTGAAGGTGCAATCAGAGGTTGGAATATGGGTGGAACCCCTCAGAGTTTATATGAACTGGGAGTACAGACTGCATTTAAACAGACAGGTGTTACTATTCCTGCAACATATCTCACAGATGCAACCAGCAAAGCGGCACCATATACTGATGTTGTGACAAGTGGTAACAGCGTTTCTACAGGTTTAAGTACAATAACTATTAAGTGGAACGATGCTGATCTTTTTGAGACAAAACTTGAAAGAGTAATTACACAAAAATGGATTTCAATGTATCCTGATGGTCAGGAAGCATGGACAGAATTCAGAAGAACCCGTTATCCTCTTATATTCCCTGTTAAGGTAAATAATAGTGCAGGTGCCATAAATACAACCACTCAAATTCGTAGAATACCATTTCCATCGAATGAATATCAAAATAATGTTTACGAGGTTTCAAAAGCAGTTTCTTTGCTGAATGGACCTGATAATGGTGGAACAAAATTATGGTGGGACAAAAAGCCTTAATCTTTTAAACACTTTTCGTAAAAGCTATTTATTTAAAGAAATTAATAATTACTGACTTTAAAATTAAAAAATGAAAACAAACTATATAAAAAAAGCTGTCTGTACCATATCCGGAACAATAATAGTGCTTTCATGTCTGCTCTTGTTTTTCACAGGATGTACAAAAGTTGTAAATCTTGGTGACCTACCACCTACTTCTCATACAAACATACTCAATTATAAAGCTAGCCCACATCATATTTTTGTAGGTTTTCTTGTAGGCGATGGAAATGACCCGTTTGGAGGATATAATCCTGCAAATTCTCCAGACAGTATTGACTTCTTGGAATTCTTTGCCGGAGTGGACACTGTAAGGGCTGATTGGCGTGTAGCACAAGCTAAAGGAACACGGATCGTGGAATGTCATTTCATGAACAATGCCTATTTCGATGGTTCCGTAAAAGATCCTGCAACGTTAGTAGCTGGTTATGTAAATCCGGTTGGATTCAGTCAAACCAAATCTACAGCAACAAGCAGTTATTCGCATTGGGCCAAGGATATGTATAGTCAGATTGTCATAAATGAAAAATTGGATGGTATTGACATGGATATTGAATCCGGGACTTTCGGAGGAGATGTGGCAACTACTAATGGTGATAGCCTTTTAACAGCTGTGGCAAGATATTTCGGTCCAAACAGTACTTTAGGTACAGTTGCACCAGGAGCGAAGAAGCCTGTTTTCTTCTTTGATACCGATGGAACTGCAAGTACCGAACTTGCAATGTATACTCCACACAAAAGTAATTATGATTATGTCCTTTTCCAGTCTTACACTACAGGTAGTCATGCCTGGAGAGGAACAGGAACGGTTTCTTTTGCACCATTGGTTGCAACATATGGATTGGAAAAACTAATTTTTCTGGTAAATGGTGATAGTTTTCTTCATCCTGATGGAGGAGAAGATGTAGCCGGTGGAAATGTAAAAGCTTCCGCTGACCTGATAAGTTTTGCTACCTGGGTAAGGGACAATAATGGTGTAGGTGTTGGCGCATATCGTATGAGCAGAGATTATAATCATACTCCACCCTTTGCTGTCAGTAAGCAGGCTATCCAAATCATGAACCCAGCAAAACATTAATAGTTTAATTTAATAACATCAAAAAAACTATGAAAAAGAAATTTATAATCAACATATCAGCATTAGCTCTATTGTTACTATTTGGAATAATATGGTCATGCAAAAAAGAACAGAAATTGGGTAACGCTATCTATGTTACGGGTACTGAAACATCGAATACCACTAATTTAGTGGTAACTCAAACCAATAATCCCAATGCTACTATTGCTGTAAGTGCAACTTCATCTTCAATTTTAACAGAAGATGCAACGGTCACATTTGCTGCGACTCCCGAACTGGTTGATGTTTATAATAAAACTTCACCTGTTATTGTTTATAAACCGTTACCTGAAGGAAGTTATGCTTTAAGTACAAAAAAAGCACTCATTAAAGCTGGGTCAAATGTTTCGGAGGGTATCAGAATTAATGTAATTGCTCAAACAACTAGTTTAATTCAAGGTCCATATTTATTACCAATAACAATAACTAGCTCAGTGGGAGGTGATGGTTTACCGGTTTTACAATCGTCTAAAACGATTTATATTATTGTCACAGTTTTAAATGCAGCCGATAAGGCAATAAGTTTAACCAACAATTTTCTAAGTGTAAACTTCGCATCTAACAATGGGAATTTACAAGCAATGAAAGCCATATCCTATGAATGCCGGATAAAAATGAACAGTTTTCAGGCAGCTTCTCCCTTTATCAGTAGTGTCATGGGTGTAGAGGGTGCATTTTTAATTCGATTTGGAGATATCGGTCTTGCAAATAATCGTATTGAAGTGTGCACCGGAGGTGGTAACTGTATTGGAAATACCGTATTTGTTACAGGGCAATGGTATCATGTAGCAGTTACTTATGATGGAACTACAATCAGTCTTTATATTAATGGAGCTTTGGATAACACTTTTAAGTATTCAGGAACAGTTAATTTAACTAATGGCTTCGCTATTGGATATAGTGCTGGTGGCCGATTAGCTGATGGTGCAATTAATGAAGTCCGGGTTTGGTCTAAAGCCTTAACTTTGAGTGATATACAGAATAATATGTGTAGCATGGATCCTTCTACTCCAAATTTCGAAGCCTATTGGCGTCTAAATGAAGGGTATGGAAGTGTGTGTACAGATTTAACAGGTCATGGACATACTGCAACTGCTAATATTAGCCCTGTGTGGATAAATGGTCTTGTCTGTCAATAATAATCCATTGGTTTATTTAAAAACTATTATAAAAAAATGTTTATGAATACACAGTTTATAAAAAATAAAATTGCATTTTTAGGACTAATAATTCTATTATGCTGTGCTTCCTGCCAGAAAATTATACAATACGAAAAGTATGATATCGTTACAGGAACCATTTATATCAAACAAGCCAATTTAGCAGATGCAGTCTCTTATAATACATTACCCGATAAAGATACTACTGTAAATGTCACATTCGAAGCAGCTATTGCAGATCAACCATCTGCCTATAATCATATTGTAACTTTTAGGGTTGATACAACTAAATTGGCGGCTTATATTACATCTCATGGCAAAGCATTGTTATTACCAGCAAGTAATTATCAGGTTGTAAAAACAGTATGTCAATGGACAGCTGGTACTGCATTATCAGAATCGGGTAATATAAAATTACTCCACACTTCTCAACTTGCAATTGAAGGTAATTATGTACTTCCAGTTGTAATTGATAACATCGATAACAGGACAGATGCTTTGAGAATTGGACAAGTATTATATCTTGTATTTACTAAAGCACCAGTTGCCAAGAATTTCAAAATAGTTAGTTCCACTTCAGATGACGGGACTAATGTTATTGCAAATGTATTGGCTGGAAATACTGCATTATATTGGAAGTCTTCTCTAAATTCTACTGCACCTCAAACTTTTGTTGTAAATATGAATGCACCATTCCCGATAAGTGGTATAAATTTTAATTGTGGTCCGGATTATACAAGTCAGAGCAGAGGTGCTCCAAAGAATATAGAAGTTGATTTAAGTACAGATGGTACTACCTGGATTACAGCAGGAAACTATGTTGGACTTGCAGTAGGGACACTTCAAACAATGTCATTTACCTTAACTACAGCACAGTATTTTCGTATAATAATAACATCTACAAATTACACAGGTACTACAACAAGCAACAAATATCTTGAAATGAGTAATTTAAGTGTTAATTACCCTTTACAATAACGAAAGAATCCTTTTCGAATATTACTTAATAATTAAAGCAAACGTTCCGGGTTAAAATCCGGAACGTTTTTTAAATAACCAGTAAATCTTAAAAAATAACAACATGAAAAAGATCATGTTACTTTTTTGCATTTCCATTGCTTTAATGTTTAATGCATTAGCACAAGATAAATTAATTGATTTTGTTGATCCGTTTATTGGTACAGGAGGACACGGACATACTTTCCCCGGAGCAACAGTGCCTTTTGGTATGGTCCAACTAAGTCCCGATAATGGTCGCCAGGGTTGGGACTGGTGTGGAGGTTACAACTATAGCGATTCACTGATTACCGGCTTTAGTCATACTCATTTAAGTGGTACAGGAATTGGTGATTGGTGCGATATATCTGTTATGCCAGAAAATAAACTGATTACAGATACAATTGATCGGGGAACTACAACATTTAGCCATAAAAACGAAATAGCGAGTCCCGGATTTTATCAGGTCATGTTGGATAATGGAATAGCTGTAAAACTAACAACTACAGAACGATGTGGGCTACATGATTATATTTTCCCTGTTAATGTTTCACCGGTGATTAAAATTGATCTGGGGTTTCATATTAACTGGGATAAACCCACGGAGGGATATATGAACCAACTCAATGATTCAACTATTGTGGGATACCGTTATTCAACAGGATGGGCCAATGTTCAAAGGGTTTACTTTGCATTAAGATCTTCTGTACCCATAAAGAAATTTTTTCTGAATGCAGATGGATCTAAAGTAATTGATCCTGAAGCAAAGGGAATTTCAGTTACAGGTCAAGTACTTTTTTCTGCAAATAATCCTAATCATATCATGTTGAAAGTAGCGCTTTCAACAGTCAATACGGACAAAGCACTGGTTGCATTAAATGAAATTAAAGATTGGAATTTTGATAAAGTTAAACAAAGTGCAGAAAATAAATGGGAACACGAGATATCAAAAATTCAGATAAAGACAAATGATATTAAGTTAAAACGTGTTTTTTATACTGCATTATATCATACCTGTATTGCACCGAATTTATATTCTGATATAGATGGTAGTTACCAGAATGCCAATGGAGAAATCCATAAAATGTCTTCAGGGCAACAACGATACACAGTATATTCTTTATGGGATACATTCCGTGCTTTAAATCCTTTGTTAACAGTGACGCAAACTGAAAGATATACAGGCATTTTAAACTCAATGCTGGCTTTTTATAAAGAAAATGGCCTTTTGCCTGTTTGGGATTTAAGTTCTTTTGAAACAAATTGTATGACCGGATATCACGCAGTTCCAGTTTTAGCTGATGCTATTATGAAAGGTCTCAAAGGGATTGATGTACATTTGGCTTACGAAGCCATGAAAAAAAGCTCTATGGAGAATATCCGTGGCTGTGATTTTTATAGAAAGTACGGTTATATTCCTCAGGATAAATTTGGAAGCAGTGTAACAATTACTCTCGAGTTTTCTTATGATGATTGGTGTATAGCTCAGATAGCCCATAAATTAGGCAATACTGCTGATTATAATTACTATATGAAACGTTCTAAGTCATGGGAGAAATTATTCGATACCAGGATTGGATTTGCCCGTGCTAAGAATTCGGATGGTAGTTGGGTAGTACCTTTTGATCCTTATTATTCAGAACATGATCCCGATAAAGCCATGTTTACAGAAGGTAATTCATGGCAACATACTTTTTTTGTGCCTCAGGACGTGAAGGGACTTGCAATGAAATATGGCAGCAACAGTAATTTTGCTAAAAAGCTTGATTCCCTGTTCAGTGTTAGTTCAAAATTAACTGGGGAAAACCAATCACCTGATGTAAGTGGAATGATAGGACAGTATGCACATGGTAATGAGCCAAGTCATCATATCGCCTATCTATACGATTATGTTGGAATGGATTGGAAGACCCAGGAACGGGTCAGAATTATTGTAGATTCAATGTATCATGACAAACCTGACGGTTATGCCGGTAATGAAGATTGTGGTCAAATGAGCGCTTGGGCTGTTTGGAGCATTGCCGGATTGTATCCTGTTAATCCTGCCAGTGGTCAGTACATGTTTGGAAGTCCATCAGCCGATGAAGTAAACGTTTTAACCGGTTCCGTGAAATTTACTATCAAAGCAATTAATAATAGTAATAAAAATGTTTACATTCAACATGTTAAACTCAATGGTATACCTTACCAAAAAAACTTTATTACACACCAACAATTATTAAAGGGTGGGATACTTGAGTTTATAATGGGGCCAAAACCTTTAAAACAAAAAAATATTTAACATGATCTTATTGGACATCAGAAAGCATATAAATATAGTGAAGCTCAGCAATAACAGATTTTGGATAATTTATTCCTTGTTGTTCTTCTTGACTGTTAATGTATATTCCCAATCCATGCTGCAACTTAATACAGGTTGGAAATGC
>JGI24140J50213_10001095_pt1 | contig 12141 bp, 10 predicted proteins | sample BarGraIncu00222A_FD_50213 | JGI IMG/M metagenome (IMG submission 50213)
AGCGTGATCTCGACATCGGCCTTCGAGAGCGCGCGCACCGCCTCGATGCCACCGAAGCCGCAGCCGATCACGAGAACGCGGGGCCGCATCGTCATGGCGGCGATTGTCCCTTTTCACGAGAGCGCAGAGGCCGCGCTATCCTGCGCCGCCTATGCGACTTCTCCTCGTCGAAGACGACCGCATGATCGGCGAGAGCCTGCAACGCGCGCTTCGCCTCGAAGGCTATGCGGTCGACTGGGTCCGCGACGCCGCCACCGCCGACGGCACGCTCGCCAGCGAGCGCTTCGACCTGGTGCTGCTCGATCTCGGCCTGCCCGCGGGCGCCGGCGGCAGCGGCAGGCTGGCCGACGGCATCGACGTGTTGCGCGCGGCGCGGGCGCGCCACGATCCGACGCCGGTCATCGTCCTGACGGCGCGCGACGCGCGCGGCGATCGCGTCGCCGGCCTCGACGCCGGCGCCGACGACTATCTCGTCAAGCCCTTCGAGCTCGACGAGCTGAACGCGCGCATCCGGGCGGTGCTGCGGCGCCATGCCGGCCGTGCCGAGCCGCTGCTCGCGGCCGGCGGCGTGACGCTCGATCCGGCGAACCGCCGGGTCGCCCTGAACGGCGCTCCGGTCGTGCTCTCGGCGCGCGAGTTCGCCGTCCTCGAGGCGCTCATGGCCAAGCCGGGCGCGGTGCTGTCGCGCTCGCAGCTCGAGGATCGCCTGTACGGCTGGGGCGAAGAGATCGAGAGCAATGCGGTGACGGTCTATATCCATCAGCTGCGCCGCAAGCTCGGCAGCGACTTCATCCACAACGTGCGCGGCGTCGGCTACTTCGTCGATGCGACGCCATGAGCCTCGCCCGGCCGCCCGAAGAGGCTCATTCCCGCTCGGCGGGACCGACCGAAGGCCGTAGGGTGCACCAATGAGCTCGATCCGCATTCGCCTGCTCGTGTCGCTGCTCGCGCTGCTGCTGCTCGCCGCCGCGGCGATGGGCGCGGTGACGTACCGCAACGTGCTCGGACAAGCCGAAGCGCTGTTCGACTACCAGCTCGAGCAGATGGCGTTGTCGCTGCGCGATCAAGGCGAGATCGCGGCGGCGCAGGCCGACAGCCTGGCCGACGCGAAGCTCGACTTCGTGGTCCAGATCTGGACCGACGACGGCCGCAACATCTACGCCTCGCAGCCGCACACGTCGCTGCCGGCGCGGGCGTTGCTCGGGCTGGCCACGGTCAACGTCGACGGGCGGGCCTGGCGCACCTACAGCGTCGCCACGCACGAGCGCGTGATCCAGGTGGCGCAGCCGGTCGAGATCAGGCAACGGCTGGCGGCGCACGCTGCCTGGAAAAGCAGCCTGCCGCTGCTGCTGATGGCACCTTTCGCGGCGCTCGTCATCGGTTGGCTGGCGGCGCGCAACCTCGCGCCGCTCGACCGCCTGGCCATCGAGGTCCGCGCGCGCGATGCGCTGTCGCTGGCGCCGGTCGCCATCGGCGGCTTGCCCGACGAGGTCGCGCCGCTGGCGACGGCGCTCAATTCGCTGCTCGAGCGCCTGCGCGTCTCGCTCGACACGCAGCGCGCGTTCGTCGCCGATGCGGCGCACGAGCTGCGTTCGCCGCTTACCGCGCTGAAGCTGCAGCTCGAGCTGCTGCGCCGCGCCGGCGACGACAGCGAGCGCGCCGCCGCGCGCGACGCCATCGGCGCCGGCATCGAGCGTGCGAACCGGCTCGTCGAGCAGATGCTGGCGCTGGCGCGCAGCGAGCGCGGCGCCGCGCCGCTCGTGCTGGAACGCGTCGACCTTGCCGAGATCGCGCGCCAGGCCATCGCCGACACGGTGGCCTACGGGTCGTCGCGACAGATCGAGTTCGAGCTGGCCGCGCCATCGCCGGTGCCGGTTCGCGGCGACGCGCTGGCCTTGGGCCTGCTCGTTCGCAATCTCGCCGACAACGCTGCGCGCTATGCGCCCGTCGGCACGCGCGTCGACGTCAGCGTCGGCACCGAAGCGGCCGGGCTGACCGACGTCGCCAAGGACCACGGCGACGCCGCGGTGCTGCGCATCGACGATGCCGGGCCCGGCATTCCGGTGGCCGACCGGCAGCGTGTGTTCGACCGCTTCTATCGGCGCGGCGAGGGCGGCGAGACCGGCAGCGGGCTGGGCCTGGCGATCGTGCGCAACGTCGCCCTGGTGCATGGCGCCAGCGTCGCGCTCGACCAGTCGCCCGCGGGCGGGCTGCGCGTCACGGTGCGATTTCCGCCGGCATAGGCCGCCGCGGGCAGCGCCGCATGGGCTGCCCGCGCGTTCGCGTCGCCGCTTAATTTCCGCTTCATCGTTCCTTAACGGACGACTAACCGTCCGGCCCTATCTTTCCTGCTTGGCGGAATCTTCCGCGTGTTGCCCCCCGCAGCTGGAGAGCGTATGAAACTGAAGATGCTGAGTGCCGCTCTGGTGGGCGCTGGCGTGGCCGTCGTCGGAACCGCCGGCGCGTTCGACATGCCGAAGTGGATCAAGGGCGACACGCAGGTCGCCGCAGCGACGCCGCAGACCGGCGAGCGTGTCGTTCCGGCCGCTCCCTTCACGCTGGCCCCCGGCCAGGCGCCCAACTACCGTGCCATCGTCAAGCAATCGGCGCCGGCCGTGGTCGGCATCACCGTCGAGGGCACGCACAAGATGTCGGCCGAAGAGCAGGGCGGCCTGCCCGACGGCATGCAAGACGACCCGTTCTTCAAGTTCTTCAAGGGCATGCCTGGCTTCTCGCAGCGCGGCGGCCGGCAATCGCCGCAGACGACGCCGTTCAGGGGCCTGGGCTCGGGCTTCATCATCAGCTCGGACGGCCTCATCCTGACCAACGCGCACGTCGTGCGCGAGGCCAAGGAAGTGACCGTGAAGCTGAGCGACCGCCGTGAGTTCACGGCGAAGGTGCTCGGCATCGACACGACGACCGACATCGCCGTCCTGCGCATCCCGGCCAAGGATCTGCCGGTGGTTCGCCTCGGCGATCCGAAGAGCCTCGAAGTCGGCGATCCGGTGCTTGCCATCGGCGCGCCCTACGGGCTGGAGCAGACGGCGACGTCGGGCATCGTCAGCGCAAAGGGGCGCTCTCTGCCCAGCGACGCGGTCGTGCCGTTCATCCAGACCGACGCCGCCGTGAACCCCGGCAATTCGGGCGGCCCGTTGTTCGACGGCTCCGGCTCGGTCGTCGGCATCAACTCGCAGATCTATTCGCGCAGCGGCGGCTTCCAGGGCGTCTCGTTCGCGATTCCGATCGATGTCGCGTTGAAGGTCAAGGACCAGATCGTCGCCACCGGCAAGGTCACGCACGGCCGCCTCGGCGTCACGGTGCAGGACCTCAACCAGTCGCTCGCCGACTCGTTCGGCATCAAGCGCGTCGAAGGCGCGCTGGTCGCCAACGTGGCGCCGGACAGCGCGGCGTCGGCGGCCGGGCTCAAATCCGGCGACGTGATCACCGCCGTCAATGGCGAGCCGGTCGTGCGCTCGGGCAACCTGTCGAGCCTCATCGGCATGGCCGCGCCCGGCGAGCACGTCAAGCTCAACGTCTGGCGCGATCACGCCGAACGGACGATCGAGGCCAAGCTCGGCGGCGCCCCCGATGCGGAGAAGGTCGCCGATGCGAGCGACACCGCGCAGGGCGGCCAGCTCGGCCTGAGCCTGCGGCCGCTCTCGCGCGACGAGAAGCGCGAGGCGAAGATCGACTCGGGCCTCGTCGTCGAAGACGTCGGCGGCCCGGCTCAGCGCGCCGGCATCCAGCAAGGCGACGTGCTGCTGGCGATCAACGGCAAGACCGTGCAAACGGTCGAGGAGGTCCGCAAGGTCCTCGACGCGAAGCCGAAGAGCGTCGCGTTGCTGGTGCAGCGCGACGGCGAAAAGATCTTCGTGCCGGTCAGGCTGGGCTGAAGCGAGGTCTTTCTCGCGCCATGAAAAACGCCGGCTCGTGCCGGCGTTTTTTTGTCGACGGACCGTGGCCTCAGGGTGTCTTGTTGCCGTAAGTCGCGGCGAGGTAGTCGACGATCACCGGGATATCGGCATCGTCGATCGGCGCCTTGAAGACCACCTTCATGCGCTTGGTCATCGCGTCCCAGTAGGGGCGCCCGGCATTGGGCGGCTGGGTCAGCATGTACTCGGCCGAGTGGCAGCTCATGCAGTTGGCTTGCGCCTTCGCGAAGCCGGGCAGGGCGCTGGGCCGCAGCTGCGCGCCATCGGGCGGCAGGGTGATCGACTTGGTGGTCGCGAAGACGAAGGCGGTACCGAGCCCGAGCACGGCGGCGATGGCGGTGGAGCGGAGGATGTTGGTGTGCATGGCAGTGTTCCTCGCGTCAGACCGCAGTGACCTTGACCGACTCGATCACGTTGCGCATGTAGCCGGCAGGCTGCCAGACCGCCGTCGTCGGCTGGCCGACGCCGGCGCGTGTCCAGGCGCAGGTGCGGATGTCGTAGGTGCCGGTGCGATTCGGCGTCAGCGGGAAGGTGAATTCGCGGAACGAGTAGCGCCCCAGGTCTTCGCCGAGGAAGGCGTCCTTCCAGGTTTCGCCGCCGTCGGTCGAGACACCGACCTCGCGGATGCCCTGGCCGCCGTCGAAGGCGATGCCGCGAACGACGGTCGTGCCGCCCGCGGGGACACGCTGGCCATTCTTCAGCGACGTGACGAACGAGCGAACCGTGAAGCGGCCGATCGGCCGTGTCGCCGTCGGCGCGGTGCCGGGCATGACGCAGACGCAATCGTTGTCGGGGATGCGGTAGGCAGGCTTCATCCAGAAGCCGTCGAACTCCTTGTCGACGACCTCGATCTTCGACAGGTGCTTGACCCAGTACGTGCCGTAGTAGCCCGGCACGACGAGCTTGACCGGAAAGCCGTTGAGCAGCGGGATGTCGGTGCCGTTCATCTGATAGGCGATGAGAACGTCGTTGTCCATCGCCTGGTCGAGATTGAGCGCCTTGACGAAATCGCCGCCGCCGAAGATGGCGGTATCGAGCCCGTCGAAGGTCACCTGTTTCGCGGAATTCCTGATCTCCGCCATGGCGAGAATGTCCTTCAGCCTGGCGCCGACCCAGCGCGCGTTGCCCATCGCGCCGTTCGCGCTCTGGCCGCCGGTCACGCGCGGATTGAACAGGCCGCGGCTGTTGCCCGAGCACTGGTTGACCGCGACGATCTCGACCGGCTTGAATTTCGTCTTCAGGTCGGCGACGCTCAGCTGGAAGGTCTTGCCCGCCGCGTTGCCGCCGACGTTGATCATGTGCGTGTCGCCGTTGATCGTGGTCGGGATGCCGGCGTTGTGATAGCGGACGAAGAAGGCGTCGTTCGGCGTCAGCACGCCCTCGTTGAAGACATCGAACGGCGTCTCGAGCTGCGGCGGCCGCGACGTCAGCACGATCATCGGTCGCTTCTCCGGAAACGCGACCATCTTGCGCTCGCCGTTGGCGAAAGGCAGCTCGACCGGCGCACCTTGCGCCAGTGCGGAACGGCCGAAGGCGCCGAGCCCGGCGGTGGCCGCAGCCCCCAGACCTGCGGCGAGAAGACGGCGTCGGTTCGATGAATCGTGGTTCAGGGCCATGGTTGCTCCATTTCGCTATGAAGAAAGGACCGTCTCGTGTGGCGCGGCGGCCATGCGTGTGAAGTAATTTTCAGTAACGGGCGTCATTGTGAACGCTAACGCCGATGCCGGGCTTAAGCTTGCGCGCGTTTTCTGGAGACGCCGCATGATGAATCACCTCCGTTCCCTACCGGCGCTGCGCGCCATCGCCTTCGGAAGGGTGCTCGCCGGTGCGGCGCTCGTCGCATTCGTCGCGGTGCCCGCGCATGCCGCGTCCGACGTCCGGGTCCTGCTCGGTATCGATCCCGCGGACACCGCCGGCGACGTGCTCCTGGGCGCCTCGCTCGCGCCGTCGCAATCGCTCAGCCGCGCGACCGGTGCGCGTGCGACGATCACGCAGACCTCGTCGATGGCCGAGGTGATGCGCGCCAGCCGGACTGTCGAGAACGAAGTGATCATCGCGCCGGCGCACGTCACCGCCTCGGCGATCCTCCATGCCTATCAGCTGCTCGCCACGAGCGGCCAGGACCAGGTCTACGCACTGGTCGTCAGGAACGGCATCGACTCGATCGACAAGCTGCCCGGCAAGCGCCTGTACCTGCCGCAGCAGGACTCCTTGCGCAGCTATGTTGCCAAGGGCCTTCTGACGGAGTCCGGCATCAAGCTCGCGCAATTCTCCAAGGTCACGTACGGCAACACCACGGGCGGTGGTCTGGTCGCGCTCTCCTTCGACATGGCCGATGTGACCGTCGCCGATGAAAACCAGGCCCGCGAGTGGCTCACCGCGCATCCGAACCAGGCGCACATCCTGAAGTCGACGCGGCCGGTGCCCGGCGGCATGAGCATGGTCGTTCGCAGGGATTTCTGCGCCACCGATTGCGCCCGACTCAGCGATTGGGTCAACTCACCCGACGGACAGATCCCCGGCGTCGGCCGCTTTCATATCGCCACGGCCGACGCGAGCAAGCAGTTCACCTACATCGCTTCGCTCGGCATCGCCACGCCCGATGGCGTGAAGGGCGCGACCCGGGTCGGCGCCGACGAAGTCGCCGAGCTGATGAAGCAGGGCGTGACCGTCGTCGACACGCGCACGCAAAAGGAATACGACAGCGAACACCTGCGTGGCGCAGTGCTTGCACCCTATGTCGAAAAGAGCCTGAAGGAAGTCGACTTCGAGCTCGCGAAGGACGACTTCTCGGCGCTGAAGAACATCGCCAAGGACAAGCCCGCCATCTTCATGTGCAACGGTCCCGAGTGCTGGAAGTCGTACAAGGCATCGCGCCAGGCGGTGGCCGCCGGCTACAGCAAGGTCTACTGGTTCCGCGGCGGCATGCCCGAGTGGCGCGAGAAGCACCTGCCCGTCGACGGCAGCGCCGGCGCGGCGATGGCCAAGATTCCCGCGCCGCAGGCCCGCGGCCACGCTGTCGTCGCGGCCGTCAGGTAAGCGCCGTGGCCGGGCGCGTCAGGCGCGCCGCAGGTCGACGTAGCGTTCGGCCTGCTCGCTGTTGAGCCAGAGGCGCCCGCGGATGCGCTGATCGTCGACATCGACGCGGCCACGCAGCGCGCCGCGGTCGATCGCCTCGCCGGCCTGCCCCGCAGCATAGATGTACATCGCGATCTCGACCCGCCGCACGGTCGCGCCGCGCGGCCACGACGCCGGCTTGTCCGCTGCGCGCGCGGCGGCGCGCGAACCCGGCGACGCGGCGTTGTCCACCGCGGCGACCACGGGCTCGTCTTGCTGGTCGTCTTCCTGCTCGCCGACGACCTTGCCCTCGCCGCGATAGAAGACGCGTCGCAGTTCGACGCCGTTGCGCTGTTTCCAGAAGTCGCGGTAGTTTTCCCAATCTGGATCGCGCGTCACGTCGACGGCGCTGCTCGAGAAACGCAGGATTTCGCCGGCCTGCTCGAGAGTGACACCGATCGGCTCGCCGTCCCGCGCGCTGGTGGCGCCGCGCGCGCCGATCTTCGCGCGCCAGCTGCCGGACAGGTCGGCAGCGAGCCGCCGGCGCCATCGCAGCGCGCCCCAACCAGCCACGCCGAGCACCGCCAGTGCGCCGACGCCGAGGACCAGGCGCCGACCCGTGGCTGCGGCCGCCGGGCTCGGCGCCGCCGCGATCAGGTCCTCGAGCGGCATCGGTGTCGTCGTCGGCTCTGCCGACGACGCCTCGCGCCTCGGCAGCGGCGAGGCCCCGGCCCGCGGCGTGAGGCCGAGCTGGCGCAGCGTATCGGCAAGCCGCGCCAGATCCTCGCGCCAGTCGTAGGCGCGCAAGCGCCCCCATTGCAATTCGCACAGCTGGTCGAACGGCTTCGGCAACTCGGCGGCTGGCGGCATCGCCTCGACTCCGTCGCACAGCAGCGGCACGATGTGCGCGCCCGCCGCGATGCCTGCCCCGAGCTCGTCGCGGGCCGGGTCGTCCTCGCGTTCGATGCAGCGCCCGCCCTGGTCGTCGAGCCCGCCGAGATAGTTCGGCGTGACGAGAACCAGGAGGATCGGGCCGCCGTGCAGGGCGCCGGCGATCGCATCGCGCCAGCGCGCTCCGACCGGCAGGTCTTCTTTGTCGAGAAACACCTGCTCGTTGCCGAACAGGGCGTCGAGGTCGCGTGCCAGGGCGGTCGCCTTGTCGGCACCGTCGCTGCTGCGATAGCTGATGAAGACCCGGGCTGACATCCTGGGCCGGAAGTCTCACCTGTTCCGCGTGTCGAGACAAGCGGTTTGCCCCGATGAAGCGGCGACGGCGTTCGGGCACAGTCGAAGCGTTGCGGCGCGGCACGGACCCCGCCGCCATGAAGGAGGAGCGACGCGGTGAACGACAGGAAAGCGGTTCTCGTGGTCGGCGCCGGCGATTCGACCGGCGGCGCCATCGCCCGGCGCTTCGCGCGGGAGGGCTTCGTCGCCTGCGTCACGCGGCGCACGGCCGACAAGCTCGAGCCGCTCGTCACGCAGATCCAGAGCGAGGGCGGCGAGGCGCACGGATTCGCGTCCGATGCGCGCAAGGAGGTCGACGTCGAAACCCTTGTCGCGCACATCGAGCGCGAGATCGCGCCGATCGAGGTCGCCGTCTTCAACGTCGGCGCCAACGTCCGCTTCAGCGTCACCGAGACGACCGAGCGGGTCTACCGCAAGGTCTGGGAGATGGGCGCGCTGGGTGGCTTCCTGATGGGCCGCGAGGTCGCCAAGGCGATGCTGCCGCGCGGCCACGGCACGATCATCTTTACGGGCGCGACCGCCAGCCTGCGCGGCGGCTCGGGCTTTTGCGCCTTCGCCGGCGCCAAGCATGCTTTGCGCGCGCTCGCGCAAAGCATGGCGCGCGAGCTCGGGCCGCAGGGCATCCACGTCGCGCATGTCGTCATCGACGGTGCGATCGACACGCCCTTCATCGCCGAGAACTTTCCCGAGCGCTACGCGAAGAAAGCCGAGGCGGGCATCCTGCAGCCCGAGGCGATCGCCGAGAACTACTGGAACCTGCATGGCCAGTCGCGCAGCGCGTGGACGCACGAGCTCGACCTGCGACCCTGGATGGAAACCTGGTGAGCGGCATGCGCAGCCTCGAAGGACAGCGATGAAGCGCGTCGAATACTTTTTCGACTTCGGCAGCCCGACCTCCTATCTGGCCTACCGGCAGTTGCCCGCGATCGCCGCCGCCGCCGGCGCCGAGATCGTCTGGCGGCCGATGCTGCTCGGCGGCGTCTTCAAGGCGACTGGCAACACCAGCCCGGCGGCGGTGCCGGCCAAGGGCCGCTACATGAACGACGATATCCGCCGCTGGGCCAAGCGCTACGGGCTGCCGTTCAGGCACAACCCGCACTTCCCGATCAACACGCTCACGCTGATGCGCGGTGCGACCGGCCTGCAGATGCGCGAACCCGGCGATTTCGCCCGCTACGTCGAGCGCGTGCACGTCGCGATGTGGGAAGAAGAGAAGAACCTCGGCGACGCCGAGGTGCTGGCGACGACGCTGGCCGATGCCGGTTTCGATGTCGCTCGGTTGCTCGCGATCGTCGCCGATCCGGAAGTGAAGGCGCGCCTCGTCGCGAGCACCGAAGAGGCGGTCGCGCGCGGCGTGTTCGGGGCGCCGACCTTCTTCGTCGACGACGCGATGTTCTTCGGCCAGGACCGGCTCGGCTTCGTCGCCGATGCGCTGGGCGCGTCGCGCGTCGACGCCCCAGCGGCGCGGCCGGATCGCGCCTAGATTNTCTTCGCNGCGGCGCGCCGCGCCAGCGATGTCACGACGGCGCCAGCGAAGGCGCCGAGATCGAACGGCTTGACCAGGAAGGCGTCGAAGCCGGCGTCGAGCGCGCGCTCGCGGTCCTCGGGCGTGCCGTAGCCGGTGAGGGCGACGAGCAGCGTCGGCGGCTGGCTCGCTGACGCCAGCACGCGCCTGGCCACCTCGAAGCCGTCGATGCCGGGCAGACCGATGTCGACGAGGGCGACATCGGGCCGGGTGTCGAGGATCGTCTGCACCCCGGTTTCGCCGTCACCGGTGGCGATCACGGCATGGCCTTCGAAATCGAGCAGGAGCCGCGTCAGCTCGCGGTTGTCGTCGTTGTCCTCGACGACGACGATGCGCAGCGGCGTGATGCCCTCGCCATTGTTCGCGCCCATGCCGCTGCGTCGCTCGACGCCGCTCGGCGCCGGCAGGATCACATGAAACGCAGCGCCTCGCCCGACCCCTTCGCTGCTGGCGACGACGCTGCCGCCATGGAGCGTGACCAGTCGGCGCACCACGGTCAGGCCGAGCCCGAGGCCGCCCTCGGCGCGCTCGAGCGTGCGCATGCCTTGCGTGAAGACATCGAAGATGCGTGGCAGGAAGTCCGGGGCGATGCCGGCGCCGCTGTCCGCGATGTCGAAGTGCACGCCATCGTCGGCGCTGGCCGTCGCGATGCGGATCATGCCGCCCGTCGGCGTGTACTTGCAGGCGTTGTCGAGCAGGTTGGCGACGATCTGCTCGAGGCGCGTCTCGTCGGCGAAGACCCATGCCGGCGCGAGATCCGTCGCGATGCGCACGTGCATGCTGCGCCCCGCGTCCTTGAACGCGGCGACGACATGGCGTACCACTTCCGCCAGGTCGACGAGCTTGCGATCGAGGACGATCTTTCCGGCATTGAGGCGGGCGACGTCGAGCATGTCGTCGACGAGGTCGGTGAGCCGGTTGATCTGCCGATCGATCACCTGGCGCGAACGCTCGTGCACGGCGGCGCGCGCCGCCGGCATGGCGAGCAGCGCNGCCGCCGACTTCATGGCGCTGAGCGGGTTGCGCAGCTCGTGCCCCAGCATGGCGAGGAACTCGTCCTTGGCGGCGTTGGCGCGCTCGGCTTCGGCCCGCGCTTCGGCTTCGCGCAGCAAGGTGGCGCTGCTCTCGTGCTCGCGCGCCGCGAGCCGCTCGCCGGCGCTGTTGAGCGCCACGCGAACGGTCTCGGCTTCGTCGATGTCCAGGCGCGCTTCGGGGCGCTTTGCTCCGGGTGTAGCAATGGCGCGAGCGGCCTCCTGCAGCACCGTCATCGCACCGATGATGCGTGAGCCGAGCCAGATGGCGAACATGGCGACGGCCAGCGCGGTGATGGCAACGCCGCCGACGATGGCGGTGGTCGACTGGCGCAGGTCCGCCTCGACATCGTCACGCGGAACGCCCGTCGACAGCACCCATTTCGAGTGGCGCGAGCGGCTGAAGGCGACGTAGAAGCGCTGCCCTTCGATGCCGGTGATCTGGAACGATCCCTCGTCGCGCCCGGTGAGATGCTCGAGAAACAAGGGATTCGAGCGCTTGCCGACCCAGCGCTCGTCGTCGAGCGTGCGNGCGACGACGACGCCGCTGCGGTCGGTNAGGGTCAGCGTCGCNCGCCGCGAGATCGGGTAGCTGCGCAGGAAGTCGAGCCAGCCGANGTGCGAGATGCCGATGTACAGGAAGCCGTGCCGNACGCCGTCGCGCACGATCGGCACGCTGGCATAGGTGATGTACGTTCCGTCGCCGAGCGCGCGCAGGTCGGAGAAGTCGGCGCCGGCCGACATGTCGGCGGGCGGCTGCGGCGGCGGGATCGCTCGCAGCCCGCTGCGCGTGGCCGCGGCCACCTGCCGGCCGGTCTCGTCGAAGACACCGATCGTCGACCAGCTCGGGTTGCTCGCCAGCAGGCGGCCGACGCGTTCGAGAAAGCGCGGCAGTTGCTGCGCCGAATCGAGCTCGGCCGAGCCGCTGAGCGCGACCATGGTGCGCTCGGTCGATTNGAGCTGCGCATCGAGCGCGAGCCTGAGGCCGCTGACCCGCTCGAGAAAGCGTTCTTCGTACGCTTCGCGTTGCAGCGACCAGAGCCGTGCCGTCGTCGCGCCGGCAAGCAGCGCCACCGGNACGACCACGGCGGCGACGAGCAGGGCGAGCTGCGTGCGGATCTTCAAGCGGCAGCGCTCACATCAGAGTTCGGTGCGAAGCTTCCAGATCTCGGGGAAGAGCACGACGTCGAGCATCTTGCGCAGATAGCTCACGCCGCTCGTGCCGCCGGTGCCTCGCTTGAAGCCGATGATCCGTTCGACCGTCGTGACGTGGCGGAAGCGCCAGAGGCGAAACGTGTCTTCGAGATCGGTCAGCTCTTCGCCGAGCTGGTACAGGTCCCAATAGGCCTCG
>JGI24140J50213_10001096_pt1 | contig 12136 bp, 9 predicted proteins | sample BarGraIncu00222A_FD_50213 | JGI IMG/M metagenome (IMG submission 50213)
ATTACCAGTTCAAGATTTACCTTTCTGAGTGTATTCACGATCTTCATAACACCAATATGACGCAGGTCTGTTTAAAAGGTTTCATTATTATTCAAAAATATGTAATGATTCCTAATATTCAATGCTTTATTTTAACAATTGTGTAATTATTCGAAGAAATATTTAAAATCAACGCTTCTTTAATGGTTCAATGACTTTTACAAAATCCTGACATTACTTAAGGATAACTCTTCACTACTGCGTCATTGGACCGTTACTACTTGGTATATGGTCCGTGTTACCACCGTATCCTGTAAACGGTGGTAACACGGAGGAATCACGGTGCAGATACGAGCCAGATACGGAGGAGTGAACGATATTCCCTAAGTATTATAAACATATTCTAACCTTTTTCAAAGCTTTAAATATCCATTAAAGATAGGGCAAATAAGTTGTTACTTCGTTGGATATTTACTATTTTTGTGGAACAAAATTAAGCTATTTTTCATGAAAAAGCTATTGATAATTACGGTTTTTGGGTTCCTGTTTTGCAATGGATTTGCACAGCAACTGACTACTACTGACCCTGCAAAGTTTGTAAATCCTTTTATCGGCACAGGTGCCAGTAAAGAAGGATTGGCCGGAAGTAACTTCCCGGGAGCAGTTGTCCCTTTTGGAATGGTGCAGTTGAGTCCGGATACACATCCTATGCCCAATTACGATTGTTCGGGATATAATTATAATGACAGCACCATCGTGGGTTTCAGCCATACCCATCTGAGTGGTACCGGTGTTGCCGACTTGTTTGATATACTGGTGATGCCTACTGTTGGGGAGTTGAAGTTTAATCCGGGAGAGATGACGAAGCCGGGTAGCGGTTACTTCTCAGCCTTTAATCATAAAGATGAACATGCCGAACCGGGTTATTACAGTGTGCTTTTGAAAAGCTACAATGTGAAGGCTGAACTGACTGCGAGCAGTCACGTTGGAATGCACAGATACACTTTTCCAAAGACCGCCGATGCCCATATCCTAATCGATCTGGACCATTCGATGGACAAGAAACGGACTTTTTGGAGTTGCAAGATCCTTGCGGCACAGATCAAAACTATCGATAACCAGACTGTTGAAGGATTTCGTGTTTTAACAGGATGGGCAAAATTGCGTCATGTCTATTTCGTTGCTAAGTTTTCAAGGCCATTCAAAGGAATGAATACGGCAAACGATAATCGTGTTGGTGAGAATATGTCTGTAATTAATGGGACCAATGTCAAGGCTGCTTTTCATTTTGATTCGGATGGAACGACGCCGGTCGTCATGAAAGTAGGACTTTCTTCGGTCAGCATTGAAGATGCAAGAAAGAATCTGAATGCCGAAATGCCGGGTTGGAATTTTGATGAAATGAAAGCAAAGGCCCGTGAGCTTTGGAACACGGAATTGCGAAAGGTGACTGCTGAGGGAACCGATAAACAGATGCAGATCTTCTACACGGCACTCTATCACACGTTTATCCATCCTTCGAACATTGCCGGTGTCGATGGCAGTTATCTGAAGACAGATTATACCCGTGCTATTGCTCCCGACAAGTTGCATTATTCCGTCTTTTCATTGTGGGATACCTTCAGGGCTGCTCATCCTTTGTTTACATTGTTGCAGGAAAAGCGGACTCCCGGTTTTATCAACAGCATGATGCATCAGTCTGATACCTATGGCTATCTGCCGATCTGGCAACTGTGGGGCGACGAAACATATTGTATGATTGGTAATCATGCCATCCCTGTTATTGTTGATGCTTACTTAAAAGGAATGTCAGGTGTGGATTGGGAAAAGGCGTATGCAGCTATCAAGGCTTCATCGACGATTTCTCATACCAATTCACCTTTCAATGTGCTTGATAAATATGGTTATTTTCCTGAAGACATTCAGACACAATCGGTCTCTATTGCCGTTGAGACTGCCTTTGATGACTGGTGCGTAGCTCAGATGGCACTGAAGATGGGAAAGACTGATGATTATGCCTATTTCTCTAAAAGGGCAGAGTATTATAAAAACATGTTCGACAAAAGCACCGGATTCTTCCGTGGGAAAAACAAAGACGGGAAATGGATTGAAAACTTCGACCCGCTTGCTTATGGTGGCAATGGTGGATTTCCCTATACAGAAGGAAATGCATGGCAATATCTGTGGTTCGTTCCTCAGGATGTACCTGCTTTGATGCAATTGTTTGGCAGTAGGGAACAATTCTGCCAGAAACTAGATACATTCTTTACTTTAAAAGAATATCCTAAAGACATGAATGGCAATGCTTCAGGTTTTATCGGCCAGTATGCACATGGCAACGAGCCAAGTCATCATTGTGCTTATCTTTATGTCTATGGAGGTCAACCCTGGAAGACCCAAATGTATGTTCAGAAGATCATGAATGAATTGTATGATAACTCACCTGCCGGACTTTGTGGTAACGAGGATTGCGGTCAAATGTCGGCATGGTATGTATTCAGCGCAATGGGTTTTTATCCGTTAAATCCAACAGGGGGCAAGTATATTCTGGGATCTCCTTTAATGAAGAAGACTGTACTTTCATTTGATAATGGAAACTCTTTTACAGTTTTGGCTCCCAATGTCTCGGACAAAAATATCTATATCAAGGCTGTGAAACTGAATGACAAGGTCTATGATAAAACCTATATCCTTCACCAGGATCTGATGAAAGGCGGCAAGTTGGAATTTATCATGGACAGTAAGCCAAACATGAAATGGGGAACCCAAGTCGAAGCTGTGAATTAAAACAATCCGGGATACTTTGAAGGATTGTGTTCATTCATGAGTGAATAGATCGTATCGAATACATCTTCGGCATTGGGATTTGAAAAATAATCCCCGTCTGTACTATATGCTGCCCGGTGATCCCGGGCAGTTATTGTTTTGGGAGCAGCATCAAGAAGGAAGTAACCCTTCTGTTCTTCCAATACCTTTTGCATCATGTATGAAGTAGCTCCTCCGGGAACGTCCTCATCGAAGAAGACGATTTTATTGGTTTTTTCTAAAGAACCCCTGATAATCTGATGAATGTCGAATGGAAGTAACGACTGAACATCGATCAGTTCGACACTAATACTCGATTCTTTCAATTGTTTCATAGCCTCTTCTGCTATCCTGACACATGATCCATAAGTCACCAGCGTGACATCAGTTCCTCTGTGCAAAATTTCAGGTATTCCAAGCGGTATGGTGAATTCACCAATGTTGGTAGGCCTGTTTTCATATAGCCTGTAACCGTTTAAAGGCTCGATGATCAGGGCAGGTTCATCCGAATTGAGCATGGTATTGTAGAATCCTGCTGCACGGGTCATGTCTCTGGGAACCAGTACATGGACTCCCCGAAGTGAATTGATGACCATGCTGAGTGGCGAACCTGAATGCCAGATACCTTCCAACCTGTGACCACGGGTCGAGATAATCATGGGAGCACGTTGGCCACCACGACTCCTGTAATGCAGAGTAGCAAGATCATCACTGATAATCTGCAGGCCATACATGATATAGTCGAAATACTGGATTTCTGCTATTGGGCGGAATCCTCTCATTGCCAGACCAATTCCCTGTCCTATGATTGTGGTCTCCCGGATCCCGGTATCGAAGATACGATGATCTCCATATTTTTTCTGTAACCCCTCAAGCGTTTGGTTTACACCACCTATCATTCCAACATCTTCGCCAAACATCACCACTTCAGACCTGTGTCCGAATATAAAATCGAAGTTATCCCTGAGGATTTCGCGACCGGGGACCAGTTGTGGTTCTGCACGATAAACGGGTTTTACCTCTGTAACCTTTAATGCCGAATTCTTTGTCTCGCTGTTGAGATGTGACCCATAACTGCGATCGCCTTTGCCCATCTCTTTATCGATCCAATATTTAATGGATGATTTGAATAGATTGGTTGGATTGCTACAGCTATTGCATATTGAGCGAAGAATCTTTCTGGCGGAAGAAATAGTATCTTTTAAAATAGGATCGTCGAGTTGAATGAGCTCCTGTTTGATTTTCTCAATATTTCCTGTCTTGTTACAACTGCATGTACTCGCATCAATGATGGCAACCAGCGCATCCCTTTTTCCACGTAGGGCATTGATATAATGATTCCAGGATGTTTTCCGTGCCTCTCTGACACGTGAGACAGCATCTTTTTCGATCAGATCCAATTCTTCTGAAGTAGCATAACCCTCAGCAATCAACCATAAGCGCATTTGGCGGTTACAGTCGAATTGTTTTTCCCATTCCAGTCTTTCCTGACTTTTATAACGTTCGTGAGAACCCGAAGTGGAATGTCCGAGAGGCTGTGTGAGCTCTCTGACATGGATCAGAACCGGGACGTGGTCTTGTCTGCAAATATCAATGACCTTTTCGTAAGTCTCTCTGCAAGCTGCATAATCCCAGCCGTTTACTTCAAAAATTTCATAACCTTGACCACCTTCTTCTTCGCGGGCAAAACCCTTTAAGACAGCTGATATGTTTTGTTTGGTGGTCTGGAGTTGGGCAGGGACCGAAATTCCATAGCCATCGTCCCATACAGAAATGGCGAGCGGGACCTGTAAGACCCCTGCAGCATTGAATGTCTCCCAAAAATGGCCTTCTGAAGTAGCAGCATCACCGATAGTGCCGAAAGCTACTTCGTTACCATTCTTCGAAAATTGGTTCTGATAAGTGAGTTCAGGATGTTCACGGTAAAGTTTTGAGGCCTGGGCCAATCCAACCAACCTGGGCATCTGTCCGGCAGTAGGGGATAGGTCGGCAGCTGTGATTTTCAGTTCGCTGAGTCGTTTCCAGTTTCCTTCATCATCGATGATACGGGTAGCCCAGTGATTGTTCATGACACGACCGGTAGTCTGTGGGTTAAAAGCAGGATCGGTATCACCATAGATTTGTGCAAAAAACTCTTCCAAAGAGAGCATTTCGGCAGCAAACATGAAAGTTTGATCTCTGTAGTATCCTGAACGCCAGTCACCGGGATTGAAGACGCGTGACATGGCCAGTTGAGGAACCTCTTTTCCATCACCAAAGATGCCGAATTTGCCACGACCTGAAAGTACTTCGCGACGTCCGAGCATACTTGCATGTCTGCTTTCAAATGCTATCCGGTAATCTGATAAAACTTCTTCTTTTGCATAGCGTTTTGTTGGAGTTAAATCGCTTTTTGCTACTGTTTTTTCTTCCAAAAAAAGGCGTTCATTATTATCCGTATTGGTTGTATTTGAAATTGTAGGAGTGGGCTTTTTCTTCATGTTCGGGTAATAATGTTTTATTAAATGCAGACTATTGGTCCTGTTAAATCCTAAGATTCTCTAACCTTTAACAAAGTTTTGAGAGCTTGGTTCAAACTATATCAAAAGCTTTTCAATATCCAAAGCACTATATTACATAAAAAAAGGAGACCAATGCCTCCTTTTTGAAATATTTAGTTCGGAATTTTATTTACCGGTTTGAATAAATTTCATGATCCGGTCATTGGTTGGAAGTTCTTTCGGAGGAACCATGTCGACCAGTTTACCGTTTTCGTCAATCAGGAACTTCTGGAAATTCCATTGTACCGGAGCATCCATCAACCCGTTTTCAGATTTTTTGGTCAACCAACTATAGATGGGATCAATATCATCACCTTTTACAGAGATTTTACTCATCATCGGGAAAGTAACTCCATAATTTTGTGTGCAGAATTCACTGATTTCCTTATTGGAACCCGGTTCCTGTGAGGCAAAATTATTTGCCGGGAAACCAACAATTACAAAATTATCACTGCCATATTTTTCATAGAGGGCTTCGAGGTCTTTGTATTGAGGGGTCAATCCGCATTTTGAAGCAGTATTGACAATCAATACTTTCTTGCCTTTTAAGCTGGAAAGATTAAATCCTTTGCCGTCAAGACTTGTTGTGTTGAAATCATATAATGTCTTGGGCGTTTGTGCTACCATGGTGCCTGATAATAATGTCATAATTAAAAAAATTATATTTTTCATTGTTGAAAAAGTTTAGTGTTTTGTAGTTGAATTCATTATGCCTCCGGAAGTGCAGTTTGTTAAACCATCTTCATCCTATAGGAAACATTGATTCAAAAACAATGAATTGGTCAAATTGTTTTCAAAACCAGGTTAAGAGTTCTTAAAAGTAATTTTAAGTGTTTATATTTAGTGGAAAATTAAAAATGATTCCAATTTTGATCTTCCACTTTTCTTTAAAAATTATTGAATTTTCTTTACTAAGTAATTAACAACAGATAGTTAATAAGTTTACAATGTAAAACATATTATCTGAAAGATTTTTCTTATTTTTACTGATTAGAAGAAATTTGGTTAACTGTTTTTAAGCATTTCCGGTGGTTCCCTCGCATGTAAAGAGGTGAAAAGATGAAAATATTTAATGACATGTTGAATATCCAAACCATTCTTCACGCTTTATCCTATTGATAAACATGTATATATGAAGGTCTTTTTACTTATATTGACGATGTTGATTTTTCAGATTTCTGTGCGCGCCCAGCTTTTTGGGCATAAAGCAGATAAGGAGAATTTACAACAAAAAGCCGCTACAGAACATGTTGTAAGTTCTGTCAAAGCGAGTATAAGTGATATCACAGGGTGGGTTTTGAAAGAAGATACCAAATGGATCAGTTCAAAAAATGTAATTCCAAATCCTGATCCTAAATATATATTGCCCGATAAGGTGCTTGGCCAGGATAATCTTTCCGAAATGGAGATCAGAGAGACACAGGTTAATGGAAAGACTTATGCCGTGCTGGTTTTAAAATATTATATGCCGCGTTATGAATTTCCTACACTAAAAGAAGGTTTTTTCCCCGGAAAAGTGCTCGACTTTTATGTCTTTCCAGCCGAAAGAATCCTGCAAATATTACCCGACACACTCTCATTGGGCGTTCCACATTCCATTAATCTTGATGTTGCGGTGAGTGGAAGAATTGAAGATTACGAGACAAAAGATATTGATTTCGAAGTGAATACTGCTATAAAGAGATTTGCCGGAAACCGTATCGTTAATCCAACTAATTTATTGGTAGCTGTCATGCCTTACAGCATGGACGGGAAAGACCATGTTAAATTTAAACTTATCAAAACGTATCCGGGAGAGAAAATTTACCAACCTTTTTTAATGGATGATATTGTCGTAAGTCTTTTCAATCATTCTTATTATGAATGTTTGAGAAACACATTTGCTAATTTCTTTAACAGTGCAGCTGTACTGGCTCTTGCCGATATGCCTGCAGGTGAACAGCCTTCAGATTTTAATGGTTACTTCATCAGAGGAGTTCAGGCATATGACAGAAACGATTATTACAATGCAATAACAGATTTCACCAATGCAATTCGCGTGATGCCCAATGAGAAGTTTTATCCTGTTTATGGCTACAGAGGGAATGCGAAGTTTAAACTGGGAGATCTGGAAGGATCACTCAGTGATCTGAATACAGCTGTTTCTCTCAAGCCTTTGGACAAACAATTTTTGTCTGAATATGCACAGGTATTTCTGAACAGAGGAACGGTAAGGTATTTTTTAAAGGATCTGGTAGGTGCCAAAGAAGACTGGAAAAGGGCATCGGAACTCAATGAGCCAAAATCTGGAGAATACCTAAAAATATATTTCAAATAACTTTATGAATAAGTTGAAGAAATTATCGGGAATGAAAAAAATACTACTCGCAATATTCGCTTTACTTCCTGTCATGGTCGCTTTTGCTCAGACAGACTTAAAACCTCCTACCCGAAATTTTGACCAATATTGGACATTAGGTTTAAAGGAAGGATTTACTCAAATTCATGGTGAAATAAGCGATAAAGGTTTTTTTAGAAAGATTGGTACAGAGTCAAAAAACGCAATCGGTATCAGCCTGAGTAAACAAATTACACCCTATCTTTCATTTAATGCTGATTTAACACAATCGAATTATTATAGCAGAAACCGACATATACAATGGCATGATGTTATCAAACATGATTCTATGCATTTTATTGATCTCTCTGTAACGGGAGCTATTACTATGGTAGGTCTTTCCGGCACTTTGAATATAAATAAATTGATCAATAAGGAATCGGGTAATAAATGGAATGCATTTGTTTCCGGCGGCGTTGGATTTGAAAATTGGAACTGTAAATTACAAAATGAATCCGGCAGAGCTCAAGCAATTTTAGATAAAAATCAATTTGGTTGGGATACTGATAGCATCGTTGCCAGAGTTATAAACTCCTTATACATTGATAGTACTGGACAAACAAAGACTAATATCGGTATTACCAGTAAATTGTATTCTTCGTTGGCATTTGGTGTGCATTTTCAACTAACGAATTGGCTTGGTGTGAGAGTTGAACATGCAATCCGTTATGCAGCATCAGATTTAATTGACGGATACCGTAATAATTCTTATGACGTTCTTACAACAACAACGCTGGGTATCACAATTAATTTACAAGGTAAAAAGGAGAAAGTATGGACGGCATATCCGACTTCTTCATCGAATACTGAAATACCTGAAAAGCGTTCGAAGAAAGGAGTACCCACAACTAAGCCAGAATTACAGGAATATTCCGGATATACTGCTTTATTGCCACCCCCTCTTCCTAAAGTTGATACTACACGAAGAGTCAAATCAGGTGTAAATAATACAGGAAAAAATATATGGGTAGCTGAAACGGACTCTGGACAGTTACAGATTACAGGTTCAGGCAAAGTAACAAATGATGTTTATACCATTGCAGAACCACAGGTTTCTGCTGATTTGAAAACAGGGTTAGTCCCGACTTATCGTGTCCAGATTCAGGCCAGCAAGACCTATATTCAGGTTGAGTCTGTGATCAAAAAGCTTGATCTCAAGGAAAAAGTCTCTGTGGAATTGAGAAGTGACGGATGGTATCGCTATTACGTTGGTCAATATACTTTATTGCCGGAGGCAAAGGTTAAGTTGGCAGAGATGCGTGCTATGGGTTTGAAAGATTCTTTCATTGTCAGCTTCAAGACAAATAACCGGAAGGTGATTAAATAATTTCCTTACCAGAAAATCTTTCAGTTTGTACAATTCTTAATTTCTGGATTAGAATTGTTCAAATACGCCCAGTCCAAACAGGGCAAAATCATATTTTACCGGATCTTTTTTGTCAAAATTACACAAGGCTGTTGTCAATTCTTCGGCGGCCTTTCTGTCATTGCTTGTTCTGTTGAGCAGTCCCAGTTTCCTGGCCACTCTGCCACTGTGAACATCAAGCGGACAAATCAATAAAGCCGGAGAAATGTTTCTCCAGATGCCAAAATCTACTCCATTCTCATCTTTTCTCACCATCCACCTGAGGAACATATTCAATCGTTTTGCCGCGGAACCCTGCAATGGATTAGCAAGATGACGTCCGGTACGGGTTGGATCGCCTATACCAGTAAAGATATTTCTGAAATTTGAAATGGCAGAATAGGCCCCTTCCGCGAAAACAGAGGTAAAAGCAGTTTCCATACCCCCTTCTGAACGATAGAGCTTTTGCAGTGCTCTGATGAAGTAGAGACAATCAACGCCATTAAACGTTCGGTAAACGAACTTCTCAACCGACTTTAGATCCTGTTCGTTGGCATTCATGATAAAATCATAGGGAGAATCATCAAGAAGCTGCATCAGCAGGAGAGACTTTTGAATAATTGATTTTCGCTGGCCCCAGGAGAGAGTTGCAGTCAGGAATCCTGAAATCTCAATATCTTCTTTTCGTGAAAAACGATGAGGAATAGAAATTGGGTCACTGTCGATGAAAGCTGTTTTGTTGTATTGTAGGGCTTTCAGTTCCAGAAATGAAAACATTTCATCGGGTGATAAGGCTTTATCGGTCATGACAACGTAAACAAAGTAAATCGGGTTGAGTTCAATAAAAAAAGCCCACCTTGAGGATGGGCTTCATAAAAAGTTAGATTGTCGATTAGTCTCCGAAAGAGATACCAACACCGCGAGCTGTCTGAACCAAAGCAGAATCAGTTTCTACAAAATTGTATTTTGCAATTGCTTCTGTAAAAGGAACAGCGATGATGTTAGGATGACGGTAAGCCACCATTTCTCCAAACTGACCATCCAATACCATTTCCATTGCTTTAACGCCAAACTGGGTAGCAAGAATACGGTCATAAGCGATTGGAGTGCCTCCTCTTTGTAAGTGACCAAGGATAGTTTCACGCATGTCGTAGGGACAACCTGCACGTTTCAGACTATCAACAAGTTGGATTGCAACACCACCCATACGAAGATTTTCGTAACCTATTTCTTCGGATTTCCTGACAACCATATCACCTTGTTTGTTCTTAGCGCCTTCAGCCACAACGATCAGGGCGTAACCTTTATCTTTATGGTAGCGTGACTCAATCTTTTCAATTACTTTATCAACTTCGTAAGGAATTTCAGGAATCAGACAAACGTCTGCACCCCCTGCAATTGCTGCACTCAATGCAATCCAACCTGCGAAACGACCCATTACTTCAAGAACAAGTACACGATTGTGACTCATTGCAGTAGTCTTGAGTTTGTCAACGGATTCTGTTGCGATCTGAACGGCAGTCTGATAGCCAAATGTAAAGTCAGTAGATGAAAGGTCGTTGTCAATGGTTTTAGGAACTCCGATAACATTGAGCCCCTTTTCATATAATGCCTGTGAAATACGTTGTGAACCGTCGCCACCAATATTGATAACAGCATCGATTCCCATGTATTGCAGCTTGCGAATCATTTCATCTGAACGATCAACTTCACTCCATGAACCATCTTTGTTTTTGATAGGCCAGGCAAAGGGGCCACCTTTATTTGTAGTACCGATAATTGTTCCACCCATTGCATGAATATCCTGAACAGCTTTTTCGTCCAATACCATGATCTCAGTTGGCTCTTTCAAAACACCGTCGAAAGCCTGAATACTTCCGATTACTTCCCAGTCTTTTTCTTGTGAAGCCCTATGAACAATAGCACGGATGACCGCATTCAAACCTGGACAATCTCCTCCGCCTGTTAATACTAATACTCTCTTCATATTTTTATATATAGCTTAAACTTTTTTCTTTGAGTCAAACAAAGACCTTCTTGGCACGTTATTAAATTTTTTGCAAAAGTAATAAAAATTTATCCCTTTTCCATCTATCCTTCTTTGAAGCTGACTTTTTTTAAAGGATTTTAACTTCAATGAAATTTCGTCAGTAAAAAATGATGATTTTATAATCATACTGAAAGATATTTAAATGTTCTGCTTGAAATATTTACATAATTTTTATGCTTCACCTGAATAAAATGGGGGTAAATTAATTTTGTACATATTTCAGTGAAATCTAACTATTACGTCGACATATTGCAGTTTTCACTGCTTCTTTGCTAATTGTTTTATAATTTTGCAAAATAAATTAGAAACCTTTAATAATCTGTATATTTAAACTAAGAATATGGCAAAGCGGAAAAGTATAGGTCTGGTAGCACACGACCAGATGAAAAATGATCTTCTTGAATGGGTAGAATTTAATGTCGGAACATTGATTCAACACGATATCGTTTGTACCGGGACTACCGGAAAACTGATTGAATTGGTTTTGCGTCGTTATGTTGCTAAAAATCCGGATGCTACTTATCGGTTGAAAAGACTGAAGTCAGGTCCTTTAGGTGGAGATCAACAACTTGGAGCCATGATCGTAGATGGTAAGATTGATACTTTTATCTTTTTCTGGGATCCAATGATGCAACATGCGCATGATGTCGACGTAAAAGCATTGCTTCGGATCACTGTTTTATATAACATTCCGGTTGCTTCTAACCGATCTACAGCAGATTTTATTATTTCATCACCGCTGTTTCAGACCGATTACAAACCAAAAGTCAAAGATTACAGCGATTATATCAATCGTATCGTAAATACTACAACACCGAGGGAATTGAAATAAATCCTTTTTAACCAATACAATATAAGGTGCAAATGTTTTAGAAACTGTTTAAATTTTTGTTTTTCTTTTGCCCGTAGGGCATATATGTCAATAGAAATAAGTTTCTCTTTTTTTTTGCCCGTAGGGCATTAACATTAAAGGTTGATCCCCTACGGGGAAAAGATATATTATGTGAATGTTTCTATTGATATTTATCCCCTACGGGGAA
>JGI24140J50213_10001098_pt1 | contig 12120 bp, 12 predicted proteins | sample BarGraIncu00222A_FD_50213 | JGI IMG/M metagenome (IMG submission 50213)
GTCGCCAATTTGAACAAAAAAAATATAGGATTGTTACGTGCTTATACAAAAGGAAAAGCGCCAGGCAACTTTATAGAAGTCATGGCTTGTGAAGGCGGTTGTATTTCAGGTCCGTGTGGAAAACTAGATTATGCACAAGCACAGAAAATATTTAAAAAGGCTATGGGTGAGGTTTAATTAAATTTGAATAATCATTCCTCAGATTCATTTTTTTTGCGCCAGATTTATTTTGTTGAATCTGGCGCATTTTATTTTAATAAGTTCGTTGTGAAAAAAATATTAGCACTATTGGGTTTAATAAGTTTAGGATTGGGTATAATCGGAGCTTTTCTCCCATTACTTCCTACTACTCCATTTGTTCTGCTCTCTGCTTATCTATTTGCCAAGAGTTCTGACAAGTTGCATAATTGGCTAATGACCCATAGGATATTTGGATCGCTGATTCGGGATTTTCATGAAGAAAAAGCCATCTCTATGCATGGAAAAGTAGCAGCAATAAGTATGATGTGGATATCCAATATCATCAGTATATTTTTTATTGTCAATGATAAGCTTTGGTTGCAAATTCTGCTGACTATAATTTCGATTGGAGTTACTATTAATATCCTACGGTACAAGACGAAGAAAAAAACAGCGAATCACCCAGAATAAAACTCTATTATTATTGTTCTGATTCCAATTGCTTATTATATAAATAGCTTTTGATAAATTTCAATGAGATCTGTTCTTCACCCTCTTTTTGTGTCATTTCAAATTTTCCTTTATAACTAATTTTCATTCCATTTAAATTGGATGAAGTGGTTAAAGACTTAAATATAGAATGTCGGTCAGCATCTATACAATCTTTATTAAACCAGCAATACAGGGTGTTTGATTTTTCTTCATCAAACTGGATAATGAATAAGCTATGTTCGGAAAACACTAAATCTTCGTAGGCATAAGCGATATCAAGTTCGCAGCTATCTTTTATAATAAATCTGACTTTCTCTAATTCGTAAAAAGGCACTTTTGCATCCATCATATATGTTCTGAATATTAATTTGTAAATTATGTCTTGGCATAAAAGAAAACAATTATTGGACCAATAAGGTATGGTGTTGCTAAATAGCAATCTAACATATAAAAAGACAAAATACAAGTTTCAAAAGCTACATTTATGTATTGATTTTGAGTCTAAGCATACCATTTAGATGTAAATACGCTAAAGAGTAAGTAAAGCCTGCCATCTACTCATATCAAATTTGAATTACAGGCTTTTTGCTATATTTGATTGGTGATAAATAACATCTCGCAGTTTACAACTACATTCACACTTTCCGGTTTCCAGTAAACCGCTTCGTTGGAGTAGTTCAAATTCTATTTTAAAGTTATCCGTAAAAATACCGGTATCAAGATTTTCCTCTATTTGTTGTTGGGTCCACCATTTTAAATGAGTTGAATGGTCTGAATTGAATGTTATCTCGGATTGTTGACAGCTTACAAACAAAAAGGCATAATGTTTTTCTTGCTCAACCTCTATCGTGTAATTTGCCAGATACATACACTTAAGGCAATCTAACAGCTGATTCTCTGATGCCCGATCAACACATTGCTCAATAGTTTCACCCATTTTTACGTGATCGGAAATTGCAGTGTCCCACAATCCCGGAAAAATCAAACTATCATAGGGTCTTTTTTGAAGCAGAACCATTCCTTTATCTACAACTAATACCCGAACGACCGGATGCATATATTTCCGTTCGTCATTCAAACTTGTTATATGCTGAATACTCCCAATAATTTTGCCCTGATTGTTTACAATAGGCCACCATTCTTCTCTCAGTAGTTTTGCCCTGATTATCTGCACACGAAGTATTTCGTATATAGTAAAAAAAAGAATAATGCACACATAAACATATTGCAACATATGCTCGTAAAGTGTCGCAGAGTCAGCTAATAGTTGAATAAGTAAAAATGAAGCTATATAAAAAAGCAATACCGAGAAGAATACCCAAATAACGCGATACAATTCTTCGAAATTGTTAGACATTGGAATTACATCAGGAATTACTTTCAGAATCTTTTTTTGGATTTTCTTTCGAAAGAGAATAGATGTAAATAGAAATAGAGATATGACAATCTCCGAAACAAGTTCTAATCTAATTTTAAATATTGCCAGATACACTTCTATACCCGCAATGATACTTATACTAATAAATATTAGTGTAAAGATTAAATGCCAGATAAAAATCCGGTTATAAACGATGTAAGTATAAATTAAAAGAATTAGAGCAAGAGGAAAAGATACTTTCCATGCTGTATTCATCCCCCAAAAATCATCAACAACTAAAAATACTATTAGTGGTAAAAAATGAAGTATTGGATCAAAAAATGATTCTCTTATTTGTTTTCTCAGCTTTTCCATAATCAACGACCTATATAATCGATTTACTAACAACGACAACAGGAATATAGTTTGTTGATGTGCCGAAAAAGAAAATAAACGAGTTAAAATGACAACATTCTACTCACATATTTGCCTATAATATCAAATTCAAGATTTACAACAGTTCCTGCTTTGATTTGATGAAAATTTGTATGCTCGTAAGTATATGGAATTATAGCAACCTGAAAGCTATTGTTGGTTGGATTACATACTGTGAGACTTGCTCCATTGACCGTTACGGAGCCTTTATCAACTGTTATATACCCTCGTTTGGCCATTTCCTTGTCAAAAGAATATTCAAATGTAAAATACCAACTACCATCAGCTTCTTTCACTTCAGAGCAAACTGCTGTCTGATCGACATGACCTTGTACAATATGGCCATCCAATCGACCATTCATCAACATGCTTCTCTCAAGGTTTACTTTACTTCCCGGTACGAGTAAACCTAAATNACTTCGGTCAAGCGTCTCTTTTATAGCAGTTACAGTATATGTATCATCCGTTTTAGATACNACGGTTAGACAAACTCCATTATGNGCTACGCTNTGATCAATTTTGAGNTCATTGGTGAATGAACACGACATCGTTATATGTAAATTCTCTTGTTCTTTTTTTAATGCAACTACTTGCGCTGCTTCTTCAATTATTCCTGAAAACATTTTCTTCTGTATATTTATGAATTAATTACGAGCGCAAAACGCTCTTTACGCCTTTTATTACTTTTATTTTCTTTACAATAGCATCCAGCTCTTTTGTGTCGCTAACCATAATGGTCAGATTTCCCTGAAAAAGGCCAGCATTCGAATCAATAGAAATTGAACGCAAAGAAATATTTTTCTCTTTAGAAATCAAAGAAGTTATATTTGTGACAATTCCAATATCATCGTGCCCGACAATTCTCAACGTAATAGGATATTGTGACCCAACAGACTTTCCTGACCAGCGAGCTTTTACAATCCGATAGCCAAAGCGTGCGATCATCTGTGGCGCATTAGGACAATCTGTCTTATGGATTTTAATACCCCCGGCAACAGCAACAAATCCAAAGACTTCGTCGCCGTAAATAGGATTGCAACATTTAGCCAACTTAAAATCAACACCTTTCAGGTCTTGCCCAATAACCAAAACATCGTCTTTACCCGAAGCATTGAGCTGCTCAGGCTCTTTTAAAAAAGAATCGGCTCTACGTGTTTCTGGTTGCTCGGCTATGGTCGGTTTATCCAAATCCAGATAAGCATCGCGTACTACATGCATATCCAGATTCTCGTGCGCAATCTCCTGATAAAAATCGCTTACCGTTTTATAACCCTTTTTCTTAGCCAAACGAGATATTTTACCGTCATCAAGCTCAATCTTCCAGTTTTTGAACCGACGGATTATTGTTTCGCGACCCATTTCGGCATCTTTAAACTCAACTTCTTTAAGAGCCTGACGAATCTTGGTTTTCGCCTTTGATGTTGTTACTACATTCAGCCATGCCGGATTTGGTTTTTGAGTCGGCGAGGTAAGTACTTCTACCTGATCGCCGTTGTTTAGCTCATATTTTATCGGCATATTTTTACCATTTACCTTTGCGCCGACGCACTTACAGCCAAGAGCAGAATGTATGGAAAAAGCAAAATCAAGAGCAGTAGCACCTTTTGGCAGTTTGTGCAGATCGCCACTTGGTGTAAAGATAAAAACCTCTTTATCGTACAAATTCAATTTGAATTCGTCCATAAAGTCGACTGCATTCAGCTCCGGATTTTCAAGGATTTCACGAACGTTTTTCAGCCATTCGTCCATCCCAGATTCACTTTTAATACCTTTGTATTTCCAGTGTGCAGCCAATCCTTTTTCAGCAACTTCATCCATTCTTACTGTACGAATCTGCACTTCTACCCATTTGCCCTCAGGACCCAACACCGTGGTATGAAGACTTTCATACCCATTTGTTTTAGGAATCGAAAGCCAATCGCGAAGACGCTTCGGATTGGGTTGATACATATCTGTCACAATAGAATAGGCCTGCCAGCAAGCCGCCTTTTCTTTGTCAAGAGGAACGTCAAAAATCACACGAATGGCAAATAAGTCATAGATGTTTTCGAAAGGCGTATTTTGTTTTTTTATTTTAGAATAAATGGAGTTGATGGATTTGGTCCGCCCCTTTATCGTAAATTCAAATCCCAGTTCATTCAGCTTTTCTTTTAATGGAGAAATAAAGTCTGATATAAATTTATCACGGGTCTTTTTAGTGTCATGAAGCTTATGAGCAATTTCTCTGTAAATCTCCCGATTGGTATGTTTAAGCGACAAATCTTCCAATTCTGTCTTTACGGCATATAAACCCATACGATGAGCTAATGGAGCATATAGGAAGGAAGCTTCTCGGGCAATACTTTGTCGTTTTTCTTCCGGAAAAGTATCCAACGTACGCATAATCTGAAGATGCTCGGCAATGATTATCAGAATCACACGAACATCTTCGGCAAAAGTAAGAAAGAGTTTACGAAAATTTTCCGTTTCGAGAGAAGCGTTGCGTTCATACAGTTCTCTTACCCGCATCAGTCCCTGAATAATTGAAGAAACCGGAGTGTTAAACTTCAATTCGATTTCAGCTACGCTTAGAATTTTCTTTTCAACTAATTCGTGAAATAAAACGCTTAAAACGACTCCTTTTCCAAGTCCGATTTCATCCAGAATAATTTCAACAACCTTGATTTTATCGGTAATTGACCTGCCGGGAACTGTTCCCTCGGGAGGAAACAACGAAAAATGATCTTTTAAGATAGCTCTTAATTCTTTTCTCTCAGTAGAGGTGAAGAGGCTCGTGTGAGCATGAAGAATCCTGCTATATTGAATTCTGAATGATGTATTATTTTTTGATGTCATAATGCAGTTATAAGCAAACAGTTATAAATAATATCAAGTTAACACCTTTGAAAGTGCAAAGATACGATACAAAATTCAAGAACTCCCAAATCCATCTGGAAAAAGTATAGATTTCCGGGTTGAATAAAAAAACAACAAATAAAAGCGATAAATAATTCGATAGTTTTGAATTTTCTTTCTTAAATTTGCAAAGAATGAAAAATAGATTGTTCATTTTTCATTACTAAACATTATATCTTTTTTCTCTTTTTAGCAGCAAATATGGAATTATACACTGATTCGGCAATAAGCAATCAATATGGTTTATCCATTCGATTTAATTCGGGTGGATTTTCTTTGTCGATCGTTGATGAATCGAAGATCCAACTATCCACAAAATCGGTACCGGCGACAATTGCATCTTTATCAAGTGATGATATTATAGTATTAATAAACAAAGAAATAAATATCAATTACAGTGCTATCAATTTAATCTATGAATCGGATAATTATTTATTTGTCCCAGCTCCAATATTCAGATCGCACGAAGCTTCGGACTACTTAAACTTACAGCAAAAACCCCTCAAAAATGAAGTTGTATTATATAACAATCTTCCGATTTGGGACACTGTAAATGTTTTTGCCATTCCGAAAGCACTTCCAACTGCATTAAATCAGCTTTTTCCTAATACAATTATTGAGCATCATATCAGCTATTTCTTGACTACCAAAATCAAAACTCAACATGAAAACAGTCTTTTCATTTGGACCCGACAAAAGATGATGGATATTATCGCGTTTAAAAACTCCAAACTGCAGCTATTGAACAGCTACGCTTATCAAACTGCAGAAGACTTTACTTATCACACGCTTAATGTAATTGATCAGCTTTCGGTAAATGCAGAAAAATGCAAAGTGAAATTATTTAATGCAGAAAAGAAACCCGAACTAAAGAAAACACTGGAGATATACCTGGCTGTGAACGCTGACTAAGCAAGAATCACAACAGAACAATAGACTAAAAACAGAATGAAATGCGAATAATCAGTGGAAAATATAAAGGGAGGAGAATTAGCGCACCAAGCAATATAACTGCCCGTCCAACAACAGACTTTGCAAAAGAAGGCCTGTTTAATTTATTGAATAACAGAATTGATTTTGAAGGAATTGATGTGCTCGATCTGTTTGCCGGCACAGGAAGTATAAGTATAGAATTTGTATCCCGTGATTGCAAGGGTGTAATCAGCATTGAGCAAAACGACAGACACTGTAACTTCATCCGCAAAGTGTGCACTGATCTGAAAATAGATAATCTCTCTTTATTGAAAACGGATGTATTTAAATACATCGCGAGTTGCCATACTCAATTTGATATGATCTTTGCCGATCCTCCCTACGAATTGGAAAAGCTGGCTGGAATTCCGGACCTGATTTTCGCCCACAACTTGTTGAAAAGTGATGGTCTGTTTGTTTTGGAGCATTCCTCTAAAGATAGCTTTGAGAACCACCCCAACTTTGTTGACCACAGAAACTACGGAAATGTCAATTTTAGTTTTTTTGAAGTAAAGCAATAAGCTTATATAGCTAAACAGAAACAGGGAGAATATCAATTTGATATTCTCCCTGTTTCTATTTCATCAGTTATTATTGTTTTTTCAGTACAAAAGCTGTTCGGGCCGGAATGTAAAGCTTAAGCCATTCCTTACCACTTGGATCTTTCGGTTCTGATAAAGTAACATGAGTAACTGTTTCGTCAATCAGATTAAATCCTCCAAAAAGAGATTCATCCGTATTTAAAATAATTTTATAATTTCCCTTCTCTGCCAGAATTCCATAATCGGTAAAGGATTTTGTTCCATTAAAATTAAATACAAATACCAAATTACCTCTTTCGTAGGCCAGCACCTGATCACCTTCATTATCCCAAAGTTGAACAATTGGTTTTTCATTAAACTTAGATACTGAGTTAATCAAACTAATCATAGAACGATCAAATTCGCCCAAAGCATTATAAAGATACTTCTTATTGTCAACCAAATCCCATTGACGACGTGCATACTTATACGACCAGCTATTGCCTTCGCGAGGAAAATCAATCCATTCGGGGTGTCCGAATTCGTTACCCATAAAGTTCAAGTATCCACCATTGATTGTAGTAGATGTGATCAACCTGATCATTTTATGTAATGCTACGCCACGATCGACCACTAATGTACTGTCTCCTCGTTGCATGTGCCAGTACATTTCAGAATCTATGAGACGGAAGATAATTGTTTTATCACCCACAAGAGCCTGATCATGACTTTCAGCATAACTTATCGTCTTTTCTTGTGCGCGGCGATTTGTCAGTTCCCATAAAATATGGCCCACTTTCCAGTCTTCATCCTTCACTTCCTTGATCATCTTAATCCAAAAATCAGGAATTCCCATGGCCATGCGGTAATCGAACCCAATCCCGCCATCTTCTACTCTGGTTGCCAAACCCGGTATTCCACTCATTTCTTCGGCTACTGTGATAGCATTCGGATTTACCTGATGAATTAATTTATTAGCCAACGTAAGATAACAAATAGCATCGCCATCCTGATTCAGGTTGTAGTATGATTCATATCCGGTAAAATCCTCACCAAGACCATGACTACGGTATAACATAGACGTTACACCATCAAACCGATAGCCATCAAACTTATATTCTTCCAGCCAGAATTTGCAATTGGAAAGTAAAAAGTGAAGGACAGATGGTTTTGCATAATCAAAACAAAGTGAGTCCCATGCCGGATGCTCGCGACGCGAACCTCCGTGAAAATACTGATAAGGCGTTCCGTCGAACCGGCCCAGTCCTTCTACTTCGTTCCGTACAGCATGAGAATGAATCAGATCCATAATGACTGAAATTCCCATTCCATGCGCATCATCAATCAAATGTTTCAGTTCTTCAGGAGTCCCAAAGCGTGAAGAAGCCGCAAAAAAGCTCGATACATGATACCCAAAAGATCCATAATAGGGATGTTCCTGAATTGCCATTATCTGAATACAATTGTATCCGTCGTGAGCTATTCTTGGTAAGACCGAAGTGCGAAACTCTTCATAGGTAGAAACTTTTTCATCCGAACCGGCCATACCAATATGGCATTCATAAATCAAAAGCGGATCGGTTGTTGGTTTAAACTTCTTATTTTTGAACACATAAGGTTTAAACGGAAACCAAACCTGTGCACTGAAAATTTTAGTCTGGTCATCCTGAACAACCCGACGTGCCCAGGCAGGAATGCGTTCCCCGCCTCCGCCTTCCCACTCCACAAGAAGTTTATATAGTTGAGAGTGCGCTATGGCATATTCCGGCAAACGAATCTCCCAGATTCCATTCTGTATTCTTTTTAACTGGTAATCGGGATGTCGTTGCCAGTTGTTGAAATCTCCAATAAGGAATATCGCCGTTGCATTGGGTGCCCATTCACGGAAAACCCATCCATCGGTACCTCGATGCAATCCGAAATATAAATAACCGGTTGCAAAATTAGACAGATTCTGTCCTTCAGGCACCAGCTTTTTCTCTATAGCTTCGAAATACTCATAACGTCCATTTATTGCACCTGCATATGGTGCAAGAAAAGGNTCTGATTTAAGAATAGCAAGATTTTTCATACATTCAAGTTTAAGCCGACGAGCTTCTACTGTTGAGCTCAACGGCATGTTTTCAGAAAAAGAGATGAACAGTATTAATAATTTAAGGTGTATGCGAGAAATTCTCTGCTATAAGAGTCTGCTAATACGGTTCGTTTGAAAGAATCTTATGGTTGAAAAACTATGCCAATACTTTTACAATGATTTTTTTATGTTTACCTTCTGCAATGCCCGGTTGATGTCCATCTTCGGGAAAGAAAACCGCAAATTCAAAAGGTTGAACAAGCAGCAGATTTGATGCCTTATCAGCAAAAAAAGTTATATCTTTCTCTGCATTGTAAGGGTCGGTCACTTCTTTGAGCTTGTTCCCTGCAATCCATCCCATAGTTTCGGGTGCGCCAACGGGTATTTGTATATCAATAAAACGATTGTGCGTTTCCATACGTGCTGCGTCAACCGTTTTCCCGGTTATTTCAACTACGTTTACAATTAAACTTGAACCATCTAATTCTATTTTCCCGATGGGAAGAGCCAGTAAATCAGTATTACGTAAAAAATCAAAAGCCTGTTTAAAGCGTGGATGCAGCGATTCATACAATCTTGCATTTTCAAGTGAGTCTAAAATCATATTTTAAAATTATCAACGAATATTTATCTCTTTAGTTATTAGCGACCTCATCAACAGTGTAGTTCAGAAATTGATTTAATGGATAAGCGTATCGCAATATGGCACCAACACGGGCTACAAAATCATCAGATCCGAGAATGGCTTCATCCAGCTTATAATTCACCATATAATGTTTTAATTTCAAGAGTTCTGCATCGGCAAAATCTTTCGGGAAACCACGTGGAACTGTTTTAAGCTTATCATTTTCATAAAAGGAACTGAAGTGTTTTGCAAAATCAGGATTAAACCGGATTTCGTTCATTTCTTCAATATTATCGTAAACACTTTGTCGTAAGGCTTTAAGCAAATTGGCATCTGGACACCACACACCAGCAGCTACAAATGAGCCGGCCGGATCGAGATGCAGATAATAACCTCCACGCTGACTTTTACGACCACCTGCCGTGGCAATAAATATGCCCATATGCGTTTTATAAGGTGTTTTGTCGTGCGAAAAACGGGTGTCACGATAAATCCGGAAAACGCAATCTTTCACTTCAACATGTTTTATTTCATCATCAAACTTAGATATTTCCAAAATTAAATCGCGACCTAACTGTTCGAATTCCAGACGCAATCGATCATATCTGACTTTGTTTTCTGCAAACCACTCCCGGTTGTTATTTATTGTTAATTCGCTCAGGAATTGAAGCACATCATCAATCTTCATAAGGTATTTATTTTGCGTTTGACAAATATAAGGCAAAAATCAGACAAAAAGCACATTGAAATCCATTTTTTTTAAACGCACTCCATTTTTGCTGCACAGAGCTATTATTTCGACAAAAAATGATTACTTTTGTAGCCTTATTGACAAATGGAACTAGCTGTCTGTGAATATACAAAACACTGACAAACAAACTCTACAGAGTTCTGTAAACAGAATAAAGAAAAAGGATGAAAAATCGGATTAATCAATTGTTGGAAGAAGTAAACCAACTGGCGGCTGCTAACCAGGACGAACTGGAAGCACTTCGTATTAAGTATTTGAGTAAAAAAGGACAAATTTCCGAGCTCTTTAACGACTTTAGAGATGTAGCCAACGAAGAAAAGCGTGAAGTTGGTCAATTGCTGAACGATTTAAAAAATAAAGCGCAGGATAAAATAAATGAAATAAAAGATGGCTTTAGCAATGTGGCCAGCGACGAAAATAAAACCGATCTGACCCGTAGTGCCGACCCTATTAAACTGGGAACCCGTCACCCCCTTTCGTTGGTTAAGCACGAAATTGTTGATATTTTCTCTCGCATCGGGTTTACCGTTGCCGAAGGCCCTGAAATTGAAGATGACTGGCATGTGTTTGGTGCGTTGAACTTTCCACCGGAGCATCCGGCACGCGACATGCAGGATACTTTCTTTATCGAACAAAACCCCGATATTTTACTACGGACTCATACTTCCTCGGTGCAGTCGCGCGTAATGGCCAATCAAAAGCCACCTATCCGCATGCTGTTTCCCGGCCGTGTGTTTCGCAACGAAGCCATATCCTACCGTGCCCACTGCTTTTTTCACCAGGTGGAAGGGTTGTATATCGATAAAGATGTGTCATTTGCCGATCTGAAACAAGCATTGATATATTTTGCCAAAGAAATGTTTGGCGAACACACCGACATCCGCTTACGTCCTTCGTATTTTCCGTTTACCGAGCCTAGTGCCGAAATGGATATTTCCTGTAATATCTGTGGTGGAAAAGGTTGTCCGTTTTGCAAACATACCGGTTGGGTAGAAATTCTGGGTTGTGGAATGGTTGATCCGAATGTATTGGAAAACTGTGGTATCGATTCGAAAGTTTACTCGGGTTATGCTTTCGGGATGGGCGTAGAACGTATCACCAATCTGAAATATCAGGTAAAAGATCTCCGGTTGTTTTCCGAAAACGACGTACGGTTCCTGAATCAGTTTGAATCGGCTTATTGATTTTTTACTATTTTTTCAAAGTCTAAGGCTTTGGAATAATACCCCAATAAAAAAAAGAGTAGAAACTAAGTTTATAACTTTATTTCTACTCTTTTGTTGATTACAAAGGTAATCACTTTTTCTTTTTCAAGTCTTCCGAATCTACTTTTACAGATGATTCGTTTTCTAATTGATACGACGGAACATGTTTTCCGTGTTTACTCGACTTGTCTTTTTTTGGCTTTTTGTTTCCTGCTGCTCCCATGTTAAGAACCTCCCATTTAAATTAAACATTATAAATTAATTGTGAGTCGCGTTCGGTTATGAATCATAGCTGGACTGCTCTGAAGCTTTTCCCGCAAAAAGCGAGCCACACTGCACATCAGGCAAAACAAACCAATATCCGGCGACAGAATGACACTCGCTGACACACAATCGGCATGAGTGACAGAAGGGCAGTGACTTTCTGTTTATCAAATACTGCACAATACAAATAGCTCCGGAAAATGCGATTCTGGCGTGACAGATAATGTCAATCAGCATCATTTTATACCAATATCATTATCATCCCCAGAAATAAATCCTCAATACAGCCATTAATACCACCAGACTCCGACTGAAGGTTCAGCCGTTTCAGGTGTGTTCTGATGGAAAG
>JGI24140J50213_10001099_pt1 | contig 12119 bp, 12 predicted proteins | sample BarGraIncu00222A_FD_50213 | JGI IMG/M metagenome (IMG submission 50213)
GTGGTCGCGATCTGCGGCCGGATGTCGACGCTGTTGAGCGCGGTGACCGTCCCTGTCGCATCGAGCATGACGTCGACGTCGCGCTTCTTCACGACGACGGTGCTGACGCTGACCGGCGGGCCGGCCGGACCTGAAGCCCCCGGCCCGGGAGCGGACGGCGACAGCGCAAGCGTCGACGAATCATTGTTCGGCGACTTGGCGCGCGTCAGCGCATAGCCCGCACCGGCGGCAGCGACGACGGCGGCACCGGCGACCCAGACGAGGAACGACTTTCTCATCAACCGCGAATTGTGATGCCTCGCAAGCATCCTGTAACTTGGGGTGTCAACCGACGGTCGTGACGGAGATCGCGGCTTCGCCGTCGAAGCGGAGGCTGGCTCACGCGCGACCCGTCGAGCCGAAGCCGCCGTCGCCGCGTCCGCTCTCGTCGAACGAGTCGACGACGCGAAAACTCGCCTGCACGACGGGAACGATCACCAATTGGGCGATCCGCTCGAAAGGTTGCACCGTGTACTCAACCCGGCCCCGGTTCCAGCAGCTCACCATGAGCGGCCCCTGGTAGTCGGAGTCGATCAGGCCAACGAGATTGCCGAGGACGATGCCGTGCTTGTGGCCGAGCCCGGAGCGCGGCAGGATCATCGCCGCGAGGCGGGCGTCGGCGATGTGGATCGCCAGTCCGGTCGGGATCAGTTGCGCCTCGCCCGGAGCGAGGACGAGCGGCGCGTCGAGGCAGGCGCGCAGGTCGAGACCGGCGCTTCCCGGCGTCGCGTAGGCCGGCATCTGCGCGGCCAGCCGCGGGTCGAGGACGCGTACGTCGATGTCGGCCATCAGCGCACCGGCGCGAGCCGTGCCGCGATCTCGGCGACGAGGCGGCGCGCCAGCGCGAGCTTGCCGGCGCGCGGCCAGGCGTGCTCACCCGCGGCGTCGACGAGCGTGATCGCGTTGTCGTCCTCGCCGAAGGTCGCCGCGCCGATGTTGGCGACGATCAGCGGCACCTTCTTCTTCTGCAGTTTCTGGCGCGCGTGGGCGAGCAGGTTCTCGCTTTCCGCGGCGAAGCCGACGCAGTACGGCGGCTTGGCCAGGCGCGCGACGGCGGCGAGGATGTCGGGGTTCTCGACCAGCTCGAGCGCCGGGACGGCGCAACCCTCGCCCTTCTTCATCTTCTCGCCGGCGGCGCGAGCGACGCGCCAGTCGGCGACCGCTGCGGTGGCGACGAACACGTCGCTGTCGCTCGCCGCGGCCAAGGCCGCGTCGTGCATCTCAAGCGCCGTCGTCACGTCGATTCGCCTGACGTGGCGCGGCGTCGCAAGGGCGACCGGGCCGGCGATCAAGGTCACGTCGGCGCCGGCCTCCGCCGCCGCGCGCGCGATCGCGAAGCCCATCTTGCCGCTCGATCGATTGGTCAGGCCACGCACCGGGTCGATCGGCTCGAAGGTCGGCCCGGCGCTGACGAGCACGCGCTTGCCGGCGAGCAGCTTCGGCTGGAAGAAGGCGATCAGTTCGTCGCGCAGCTCGGCCGCCTCGAGCATGCGCCCGTCGCCGAATTCGCCGCACGCCTGGTCGCCGCTGCCCGGCCCAAGCACGGTCGTGCCGTCGGCCGCGAGCTGGGCGAAGTTGCGCTGCGTCGCCGGGTGCGCCCACATCTCGCGATTCATCGCCGGCGCGACGAGCAGCGGGCAACGCTCGATCGGCCGGGCCAGGCAAAGCAGCGAGAGCAGGTCGTCGGCGCGACCATGCAGAAGCTTGGCGACGAAGTCGGCGCTCGCCGGGGCGACGAGGACGGCGGCGGCCTCGCGCGTCAGGTTGATGTGCGCCATGTTGTTGGCTTCGCGAGCGTCCCACTGGCTGGTGAAGACGGGACGGTTCGATAGCGCCTGCAGCGTGACTGCGGTGATGAAATGCTCCGCAGCCTCCGTCATGACGACCTGCACCGTGGCGCCGGCCTTGATCAGCTCGCGAACCAGTTCGGCCGCCTTGTAGCAGGCGATGCCGCCGGTGAGGCCGAGCACGAGGTGCCGCCCGGCGAGCTCGACGGAGGAGGATGAGGGTTCGGTTGAATTCACGACGGCCGGCGATTATCGGTGCGCTGGCGTTGCACCGCGTTCCATCAGGCTTTGCGCGCTGCCGCCAGCAACGGATCGATCATCTCCTTGGCGGCAGCGCCGCCCCAGTCGAGATCGCCCAGCACCGTCGTCGTCGGCAGTCCGTTGCGGCCGATCAGAACGGTGCTGGGAAAGACGCGCGGGGTCCACTCGGTCGTCGCATCGCCGTCGGCGTCGAGGAGGATCGTCGCGCTGTACGGCATGCGCTCGAGAAAACCGCGAATGATCTCGGCCGTTTCGCGATAGTTGATGGCAAGCACCGTGAGGCCCTGCTCGCGGTGATGCCTGGCAAGGGCGTCGAGCGACGGCATCTCGGCGCGGCAGGGCTCGCACCAGGTGGCCCAGAAGTTGAGCAGGACGACGCGGCCGACGAGCGCCTCGAGGCCCCAGCGCTTGCCGTCGAGGTCGGCCAAGTCGAGAGCGGGCACGGGCTTTGCCGCCGGCCAGAGACGAACGACGTACGCGGCCGTGGCACGATCGACGAGCCACGGCGTCGCGAGCGTCGCCGCGCCGATTGCCAATGCCCGGCGGCGTGTCGGGAAGTGAGAAGGCGCAGTGCTCATGCCATGCATTTTGGGCGATTGCGCTAAGGTGTGAAGTTCGGCAGCCGACAGATGGCGCCGCCCCGGGAAGAAAGCGACCATGGCCGAATCGAAAGCTCCTCGCTTCCTGCAGACCGGAATGACCGATCCGGCGGTCGAGCACGCCGCCGCGATCGCGGCGCTGCTCGCCGATCGGCCGAGCATCGCGCCGAAGTTCTTCTACGACCACCTCGGCTCGACCTTGTTCGAAGCGATCACCGAGCTGCCCGAGTACTACCCGACCCGGACCGAGGCGTCGATCTTCGCGGCGCACGCGACGGCGATGGCCGAGGCCGTCGGCTCCGCGATGGCCCTGATCGATCTCGGCGCCGGCAACTGCGCCAAGGCGGCGGGCCTCTTTCCCCTGCTCGAGCCGAGGCGCTATATCGCGATCGACATATCGGTCGAGTTCCTGCGCGACGCCCTGCGTCGCCTGCAGCGCGAGCATCCGCAGCTCGACATCGTCGGCCTCGGCCAGGATTTCTCGTCGGCCATCGAGCTGCCGCCCGAGCTTGTCGGCGAGGCTCGTCCGGTGTTCTTCTATCCGGGCTCGAGCATCGGCAATTTCAGCGGCGGCGAAGCGCTCGCCTTCCTGCAGCGCGTTCGGGCCCGTGCCGCGGGCGGCGGCCTGTTGATCGGCGTCGACCTCGTCAAGCCTTCCGACGTCCTCGACGCCGCCTACGACGATGCGCTCGGCGTCACGGCGGCCTTCAACCGCAATGCGCTGCGCCATCTCAACCGGAGGATCGGCAGCGATTTCGACGTCAGGCAATGGCGCCATGTGGCGTTCTTCAGCGCCGCTGCCTCCCGCATCGAGATGCACCTCGAAGCGCGCGAGGCGCTGACGGTCGCCTGGCCAGGCGGCAGGCGCATCTTCGCCGCCGGCGACCGCATCCACACCGAAAACTCGCACAAGTACGACATCTCCGGCTTCAGCGCGCTGCTCGAAAAGGCCGGCTTTAGGGCGCCTCGGCACTGGACCGACGCCGCGGGCTGGTTTGCCGTCTTCTGGGCCGTCGCCTGAGGCACCACTCCTGCCGGCGCATCTACCGGATCGACCGCCGTCGGCACTTGCTCAGCGGTCGGCGAGAAAACGCAGCAGCCGCGCTTGCGAGGCGCGCCGCGCCGCGGCGTTGCCGCCGATGTGGACACCCTGCCCCGGGTTGGAGCCGTTCGGCACGTCCTTGCGCAAGCGAACGGGCGAGTCGGAATCGAAGCCGTGATAGGCGCCGGCGTAGCTTTCGATCTCGGGCTTCGGATCGTGTGCGGCGCGAGCGAGAGCGCGGCACGGCGCCGCCGCCGTCCAGTCGTCGGCCTGCCCGACCAGCAGCAGCAGCGGCCCCGTCGGCTCGTAGCCGCGACGCAGGTCGGCCTCGCATCCCGGATAGAACGCGACGGCAAAGGCCGCCTTGGTCAGCGCCGCGGCGACGTCCGGATGGTGCGCGTTGGTCGCCGCGAGCACGGTGCTGCCGCCGTTCGACCAGCCGACGAGCCCGATCTTCTTCGCGTCGACGTCGGCCCGCTCGGCGAGATAGGCGACGGCGCCGAGCGCGTCGAGCCGGCGGTTCGCCTGCGTCACGCGGCGCCTGCCGGCGCGCTGGGTGCACAGCTCCGTCTCGTAGCGCGGCGTCAGCGAATCGACGACGAGGACATGGAAGCCCGCAGCGTTGAACGTCGCCGCGTATTCGCGCATCCGCCTGTCGAGCTGGCCACGCCGGTCGTAGATGCCGCCGCAGCCGTGGAACAGCGCCACCGCCGGCGCCGGTGACGCGGACACGGGAAACCAGAAGGCGGTCAGCACGACCGGCGCGCTCGCCTCGCCGTCGAGGCTGGGAAACGAGACACGCTCCTGCGCGTGCAGCGGCGCGAGGAAGGTCGCAGCGACCAGGCCGACGATCATTCGCAACACGGTGCGCAGATCAGGCATCGGCGCTCGCGGGCGGCCCGATCGACGGCGGATCGGGGTGGATGCGCGCCATCGCGAAGGCATCGACGTAGCGCCCGTCGCGCATCGCGTAGCCGCGGTGCCGGCCCTCCGTTTCGAAGCCGAACTTGCGATACAGGGCGATCGCCGCGGCGTTGTCGACGTAGACCGTCAGCTCGATGCGCAGCACGCCCATCCAGCGGTCGGCGTAGTCGCACATTGCCTGCATCAACGCCGTGCCGACGCCCTGACCCTGCGCTTCGCGCGCGACCGAGATGCCGATGACTGCGGCGTGGCGGCGCCGCAGCATCGGACCGACCGGATGCAAGCCGGCCGTGCCGACGACCTCGCCGTCCCGCTCGGCGACGAGCGACAGATCGATCTTGCCCGGCGCCGTGCTCTCGGCGAGGCGGGCGCGCCAGGCTTCTTCGCTGGCGTGCGGCATCTGCATCAGACCGGGGAAGATCGCCGGATCTCCCATGATCCGGGCATAGGCGGCCGCGTCGCCCGGAGTCGCGCGGCGGATCGTGATCGGCGTCGTCATCGGCTCTCTCTCAAGGGCCTGTTCACACTACGGGCCCTGGCTTCGTGGCCGCGTAGTGAAGAAAGACTTCGTCGCCCTCCTGCTCTGCGGCGAGTAGGCGCAGGCGGCGCAGATCGGCGAGATCGAATCCCGGCCCGTCGACGAGGCTCGGCGCGGTGCCGCCGACAACGAGCGGGCACAGCGTCACGTGCATCTCGTCGATCGCGTCGGCGGCGAGGAACTGGAACAGGAGGTCGCCGCCCGCTTCGACGAGCAGGCTCTCGACGCCGCGCCGAGCGAGTTGCTCGAGGATCCAATTGACCGGTGGGCTACCCTCGCCCCCCCAGCCCTCGGCCTCGGCGGGAAAGTCGTGGCGAAGCGCCGCGGCGCGGGTCAGAAAGAGCGGGCGGATCGCCGTTTCACCGAGGAACTCGGCCGTGACGGGCACCTCGAGCGTGCGCGTCACGACGACGTTCCACGGCCGCCCGCGCAGGCGCGCTCGGTCGTCGACGTCGGGCAGCGACGGATGCGGCCAGTTGCGGAAGGTCGCGCCGCCGACGAGGACCGCGTCGGCCTCGGCACGCAGGCTGCTCATGCGCGCATGGTCGCGCGCCGAGCCGAAGAATGCGAAGCGGCGCTCTCGCGTGTTGATGCGGCCGTCGAGAGAGATCGCCGTGTTGCTGATAACCTTCATCGGCTCCGGGTGATCTGCACGCCCGCCCATTCGAGGCCTTGCACCGGCGGACGCTTCCGCACCGACACCGTGACGTGGTCGACCAGCGGGCTCCTCAACGCGACCTCGGCCAGGACCTCGGCGACGCTCTCGATCAACAGGTATTCGCGGCCCTGCACGGCATCGATCATCTCGCCGGCGAGGCGATAGTCGACCGTCTTCTCGAGGTCGTCGGCGACGCCGGCATCGCGCAAGGTTGGGCAGTAGAGGCGAATGCCGACGCGCAGCGACTGCGGCGTCGCGCGCTCGGGGTCGGTGCAGCCGACGCGGCACGGCACTTCGAGTCCTTCGAGGAACAACTCGTCCATCAGGAGTGCTCCTCGACCCAGCCTCGCACCGAGGCCAGGGCCGCACCAAGCCGCGACGGATCGTTGCCCCCGGCCATCGCCATGTCCGCCTTGCCCCCGCCCTTGCCGCCGACCTGCTGCGCCACGAAATTGACGAGCTCGCCGGCCTTGATGCGCGAGGTGCTGTCGGCCGTCACGCCGGCAGCGATCTGGACCCGGCCGCCCTCGACCGCCGCGAGGACGACGACTGCCGTCTTCAGCTTGTCCTTGAGCTTGTCGAGCGTCTCGCGCAGCGTCTTCGCGTCGGCGCCGTCGAGGCGCGCGGCGAGCACCTTGAGACCCTTGACCTCGATCGCCTGCGCGGCGAGATCGCCGCCTTGGGCCGAAGCGAGGCGGCCCTTCAGCGCCGCCAGCTCCTTTTCCAGCGAGCGCACGTGCTCGAGGACCTGGCCGAGGCGTGCCGGCACCTCGGCAGGCGCCGCGCGCAAGGCGCCGGCGAGTCGGTGCACCGTGCCTTCGAGCGACTGCACATAGGTGAGTGCGTTCTCGCCCGTGATCGCCTCGACGCGACGGATGCCGGCGGCGACGCCGCTCTCGGCGACGATCTTGAACAGGCCGATGTCGCCGGTGCGCTGCACGTGCGTGCCGCCGCACAGTTCGCGGCTCGTGCCGATGTCGAGAACGCGAACCTCGTCGCCGTACTTCTCGCCGAACAGCATCATGGCGCCGAGCTTTTGCGCTTCCTCGATCGGCATGACGCGCGCGCTCGTCGCGTGGTTGTCGAGGATCTCGGCGTTGACGATCTGCTCGACGCGACGGATCTGCTCGTCGGTCAGCGGCGCGTTGTGGGCGAAGTCGAAGCGGGTGCGCTCGGTATCCACCAGCGAACCCTTCTGCTGCACGTGCTCGCCAAGGACCTCGCGCAGTGCCTTGTGCATGAGATGGGTCGCACTGTGGTTGCGCATGGTCTTGGCGCGGCGCTCGGTGTCGACCTTCGCGTTGACGACGTCGCCGACCCTGATCTCGCCCTCGACCACGCGGCCCTCGTGGCCGTATACCGCGGCCTGGATCTTCATCGTGTCATCGACCACCATGCGCGCCGTGGCGTTGCGCAGCTCGCCGGTGTCGCCGACCTGGCCACCCGACTCGGCGTAGAAAGGGGTTTGGTCGAGCACGACCACGGCATCGTCCCCGGCACGGGCCGAGGACGCGGTGCTGCCGTTGACGTAGACCGCCACGACCTTCGCGTTCTCGTGCGTCAGGCCGTCGTAGCCGTGGAAGACCGTCGGCACGCCCTCGTATTCGAGGCCCTGCGCCACCTTGAACTTGGCCGCGGCGCGCGCCTGCTCGCGCTGCTTGGCCATGGCGGCCTCGAAGCCGGCAGTGTCGACGGCGACGCCGCGTTCGCGCGCCACGTCGGCCGTCAGGTCGAGCGGGAAGCCGTAGGTGTCGTGTAGCTTGAAGGCGACGTCCCCTGGAATCTTGTCCGTGCCTAGGATGGTGCCATCAGCCGCTCGGTGCGTCATCGCGGCGGCTCCGCCAACTAATCGAATTCTTCCGGTCTCTGCATGGAGGACGTATTTCCCGAGCTCTCCCTCCAGGATCTCCATCCCGTTGGCGATGGTCTGGAAGAAGCGCTCCTCCTCCTGCCTGAGCACATCGGCGGCACGCGCGCCGTCGCGGCGCAGCTCGGGGTAGGCGTCGCCCATCTCCTTCGCCAGGTCGGGAACGAGCGTGTGGAAGAAGGGCTTGCGCGCGCCGAGCTTGTAGCCATGGCGGATCGCGCGCCGCGTGATCCGGCGTAGGACGTAGCCGCGGCCTTCGTTCCCGGGGATGACGCCATCGACGACGGTGAAGGCGCAGGCGCGGATGTGGTCGGCAATCACCTTCAGCGAAGGCGATTCGGGATCGACGTCCTTCGCCCCGGCCTGCTCGACCGCGCGCTTCGCCGCCGCGAGCAGGTTCACGAACAGGTCGATCTCGTAGTTCGAATGGACGTGCTGCAGGACCGCCGTGAGCCGCTCGAGACCCATCCCGGTGTCGACGCTCGGCTTCGGCAGCTTGTGCATCACGCCCGCGTCGTCGCGGTTGAACTGCATGAACACGTTGTTCCAGATCTCGATGTAGCGGTCGCCGTCTTCGTCGGGCGATCCCGGCGGCCCGCCGGGAATGCCGGGGCCGTGGTCGTAGAAGATCTCGCTGCACGGGCCGCACGGGCCGGTGTCGCCCATCATCCAGAAGTTGTCGGACGCGTAGCGCGCGCCCTTGTTGTCGCCGATGCGCACGATCCGCTCCGCCGGCAGGCCGATCTCGTCCTTCCAGATGGCGTAGGCCTCGTCGTCCTCGGCGTAGACGGTCGCCCAGAGCCGGTCCTTCGGCAGCCCGTAGACCCGGGTCAGCAGCTCCCATGCGTAGCGCAACGCGTCCTTCTTGAAGTAGTCGCCGAAGCTGAAGTTGCCGAGCATCTCGAAGAAGGTGTGGTGCCGCGCCGTGTAGCCGACGTTCTCGAGGTCGTTGTGCTTGCCGCCGGCGCGGATGCACTTCTGCGCCGTGGCGGCACGCACGTAGGGCCGCTTGTCGAAGCCGAGGAAGACGTCCTTGAACTGGTTCATCCCGGCGTTGGTGAAGAGCAGCGTCGGGTCGTCGCCCGGAACGACCGGGCTCGAAGGGACGACCGTGTGCCCCTTCGACTCGAAGAACTTCAGGAACGTGGAGCGGATCTCGGAGGCTTTCATCGATGGTCGGGTCGCGCTCGGCTGGGGGTGCGCACGCTTGGCAAAGGCGCAATGGTAGGCGCAGCCGATCTTCAGCCCTCATGCCCGCAATCCGACCGCGGGCGAAGTTCTCGCGCTAGAGTCTTCCGGCACTGCCAGGAGACCCGCCATGGACATGAAGACTTCTCCCCTGTCGACGCTCGCCGACCCGACGCTTCTCAAGAGCGACGCCCTGATCGGCGGCGAATGGAGCCGCGGCGCCGCCCGCTTCGACGTCCGCGACCCGGCGACCGGGCAAAAGCTCGTCGACGTCGCCGACCTGCGCGCCGACGACGCTCACCGCGCCCTCGACGCCGCGGCCGCGGCGTGGCCCTCCTGGCGCGCCAGGACAGCCAAGGAGCGCGCCGGCGTCCTCATGAAATGGTTTCGCCTCATGACCGAGCACGGCGACGACCTCGCCCGCATCATGACCGCCGAGCAGGGCAAGCCGCTCGCCGAGGCGAAAGGCGAAGTCGCCTACGGCGCGAGTTTCATCGAATGGTTCGCCGAGGAAGGCAAGCGCGTCTACGGCGAGACGATCCCGACCACCGATAACAACAAGCGCTACGTCGTCATCAAGCAGGCGATGGGCGTGTGCGCGGCGATCACGCCGTGGAACTTCCCGATCGCCATGATCACGAGAAAGGTCGGGCCGGCGCTGGCCGCCGGCTGCACGATCGTCGTCAAGCCGGCCGGGTCGACGCCGCTCAGTGCGCTTGCGATCGCCGAGCTCGGGCAGCGTGCCGGCCTGCCGCCCGGTGTCCTCAACGTCGTGACTTCGTCGCGCTCGAGCGAGATCGGCACGGTGCTGTGCGAGAGCGAGATCGTCCGGCACCTGTCCTTCACCGGATCGACCGCGGTCGGGCGCATCCTCATGAAGCAGTGTGCGCCGACGATCAAGAAGCTTTCGCTCGAGCTCGGCGGCAACGCGCCCTTCATCGTCTTCGACGACGCCGACCTCGACGCCGCCGCCGAAGGCGCGCTCGCTAGCAAGTACCGCAACGCCGGGCAGACCTGCGTCTGCGCCAATCGCATCTACGTGCAGAGCAGCGTCTACGACGCCTTCATCGCCAAGCTGACGGCCAAGGCGAAAGCCATCAAGGTCGGCAACGGCTTCGCTGCCGGGGTGACGCAAGGCCCGGTGATCGACGCCGCGGCGATGGAGAAGATCGAGGCGCACGTCAAGGACGCCCTCGCCAAGGGCGCCACGCTGGTCACCGGCGGCAAGCGCCTCGGCGCGCTCGGCAGCGACCAGTTCTACGAGCCGACCGTCCTGTCCGGCGCGACGAGCGAGATGCTGTGCGCGCAAGAGGAGACCTTCGGCCCGGTCGCGCCGGTCTTCCGCTTCGAGACCGAGGCCGAGGCGATCGCCCTGGCCAACGCCACCGAGTTCGGCCTTGCCGCGTATTTCTACAGCCGCGACATCGGCCGCGTCTTTCGCGTCGGCGAAGCGCTCGAATCGGGAATGGTCGGCGTCAATTGCGGAATCATCTCGACCGCCGAAGTCCCGTTCGGCGGCGTCAAGCAGTCGGGACTCGGCCGCGAAGGCTCACGGCACGGAATCGAGGACTACGTCGAGACCAAGTATCTCTGTCTCGGCGACATCACGCGCTGAGCCGGGCGGGGCCTCATCGCTCGTCGTTGGCGGCGGCGCGCAGCAGGCTGTCGGGGTCGTGCACCACGGCGCCGCCGTCGCTCGCCATCGGCGGCGCCACCGCGGCCAGCGCCAGGGCACGGCGCAGCAGGCGATCGGCCTGCGCGCCGTCGTGCGGATAGTGGCCGATGCCGACGGCGACGGCGACCGAGACTTCGGTCCCGCCGAGCGCGAGCGGCGCGACGATCACGGCGGCGAGCTTGTCGGCGACGCGCGCCGCATCGCCGGGCGAAAGCACGGCGCCGAGGACAACGACGAAGGAATCGTCGCCGACCGACGCGACGATGTCGCTCGCCCGCACGGCGGCGCGCAGGCGAACCGCGAGCTTGCGGCGCAGCAGGGCGACGTCCTCGTCCTCGGCCTCCGCAGGAACTTCGATGCGCAGCGCGAGCACCGCCATCGGCGCCGGCTCGCGCTCGCGCAAGGCGAGCAATTGGCTCAGATGCTCGACCAGCTGCTGGCGATGCGGCAGTCCGGTCGCGGGGTCGGTCGCATACGCCGGTTGGCGCCCTTCGCCGCGCCGCCGGCGCTCGATCGCGAAGCGCAGGCGGCGCCAGCCGACGGCCCCGGCCAGCTCGTCGGGAGCGAGCACGTCGTCGGCGCCGCGCCGCATCCAGCCGAGCGCGTGCTCGGCGTCCGGCTCGATGACGACGACGACGAGCGCGGCGCGCGCCGCGATCGCCTCGACCTCGGCCGCAGAGACGACGACGCTCGCCGTATCGAGGACGATCGCGTCATAGGGCGGTTCGTTGCCGAGCATCGCCTGCGCGTCGGCGAGGTTGGCGGCACGATCGCTCGCCAAGGCGCCGAACGCGTCGGCCGCCACCGCGGCGAGCGACACGAATTGCGGCATCGCGCCGATCAGAAGAAGCCGAAGCGACGAATTCATGGTGAGGTCGAAGACCCGGCAGAACGCCCCGCCGCGCCCCTTCCTCGCGCTCGCGGGCAGAGCGTCTAGCGGCTCGGCATGCTGCGTCGGGCCGCGTCGCGCGTCGAATCGTACGCAGGCCTTGCGGGGCCGGGATCGTAAGCCGAGGTTCCCGGGCCAACGGATTTGAGGTTGCGAAGCACCGGCGATACGTCCATCGCCGAGATCGAGCGTTCGCCACCGGTCGTCGGCTGCCCGAAGATGGCGGAGCCACCGCCCTCGCTGCTGGCGATCAAGTCGGGACACCCCGTCTCGTCGGGGACCATCGTCAGGTGGCCACCGGCGTAGCGCCCCTTCATTCCCTCGGAAATGGGTCGCGACAGATCGACGGGCGAAATCGTCGATCGATAAACGAGCTGATTCTGTGCCGAGAAGACGTAGTAGCAACTCGCCGAGGCGTCGACGGGCAGCGCGGCCAGGCACATCGTACCGGCAAGAAGGAGCAAGGCTTTCATGGAACGCTCTCCTCGGGCGAATAGCACTACTTTACGGCGACTTTGGCCGTAACCGGCGTCGGCGACCGCAGCCGGGTCTTGCCAAGGACCCGCGGCTGTTGCGCCGGAGCCTCGTCGCGTGGTGCCGCGACCACCTTCTGACCGTTGGCGCCGACGATGAGCTGACCCCCACTCGCGCC
>JGI24140J50213_10001100_pt1 | contig 12116 bp, 6 predicted proteins | sample BarGraIncu00222A_FD_50213 | JGI IMG/M metagenome (IMG submission 50213)
GCCGATCTCGGAGAGCTTCGGCTGGGACCGCGCGCAGGTCGTCTCGGTGTATTCGCTGGCAGCCCTGGCGGGCGGACTGGCATCGCCCCTGATCGGCCGCCTGTTCGACCGGTCCGGGCCCCGCGCCGTCTATTCGCTCGGACTGCTGCTGCTCGGCGGCGCNTTCCTGATCGCCGCCCACGCCCAACAGCTCTGGCAGTTCCAGTTGAGCCTCGGCCTTTGCGTCGGCTTCGGCATTGCGCTCATCGGCAACGTTCCGAATTCGATCCTGCTCGGCCGCTGGTTTGGACCGCGATTGCCGACCGCGATGGCCGTCGTCTATTCCGCGACCGGCGCGGGCGTGCTGATCCTGCTGCCGGCGTCGCAAATCCTGATCGACAAGCTCGGCTGGCGCGGCGCCTATCAGGTTTTCGGCGGCGCGACACTCTTTCTGCTGTTGCCGTTGCTGCTGCTGCCGTGGCGCCTGTTCTCTACCGGCTCGCCGCATCTCGCCAGGAGCGCCGCGGCCGACCTCGCCGACGAAGGCTGGACCTTGCTCGGGGCGATGCGCCACCACGCCTTCTGGGCGTTGTTCTCCACGTTCTTTTTCACCGCGATCGGGATGTATGCGATTTCGCCGCAGGTGGTTGCCTATCTGATCGATGCCGGATTTCCGCCGCTGCAAGCGGCGACCGCCTGGGGTTTCAGCGGCGTCGTGTTGCTGTTCGGCATGCTCGGTGTCACCTGGCTCGACGGCATCATCGGCCGAAGGCCGTCCGTCCTGTTGAGCTACGCGTTCTCAATTGCCGGGATTGTCATGCTCTGGCTGCTGCAATGGTATCCGAATTTCTGGATGCTGACCGGGTTCGTCGTTTGCTTCGGCAGCATGATCGGGTCACGCGGCCCGCTGATCTCGGCAACCGCCATGAAGTTCTTCCGCGGCGAGCGGGTCGGAACGATCTTTGGCGCGATCTCGATCGGCAGCGGCCTCGGATCGGCGTTCGGTTCCTGGAGCGGCGGGCTGATCCACGACTGGACCCACAGCTATAATCCACTGCTCGCGTTTGCGCTGGTGGCCGTGATCCTCGGAATGATTCCGTTCCTGATCGTGCCGGCGCTGCGGGACTGAAGCCTTTTTATTTGACGCGTTTTCTTCACGCGAACCGGTATCCACTTCGCTGGAAAACGCTCTAACGAAAATCTCGATCAGTTGTTCGGAAATTCGATCTGGTTGTTCTGCTTGCCGGTGTTGAATTCAAAGATTTTTCTCAAGACCCCCGGCGCCATCGCCGAAATCGGATTGACGCGAAGCACCGGCTGGCCGGGCGAACCGACGACCTCATAGGTCATGCCGAACAATCCTTCATTGCTNCCGCCGCCGAGCAGCTGGCCGAAGATCGGAATCTGGCCGAACACATTGTTCAGCCCGTACACCGGAATGAACGTGCCACTCATGCGGACCTGATTGCCGGCGTAGTCGATATTGCCTTCGATGGTGGCGCCCATCGTCGGACCCTTCACGACACCCTCCCTGATCGTGAGCTGTCCGTTTTGCCGGGTAAATTCCGCGCGCAACCGCGAAAAGGCGACGCCGGGCTGTCCCGCGGCTGCCACGCCTCCGGCGGCCAGTCGATCAAGTGAGGCCTCGCCCTTGACCGAGAAATCGCGGACGTTGATCAGCCCCTCTCTCGCGCTTGGTTCTGCCGCCGGAGGATCCATCGCCAGCTCAAGCTGGCCTCCAACCATCTTGGAATAAGTGTCGGTGAAGCGGAAGAATGCGCCGGCATCGTTGGTCTCAAGATAGACCACCTCGCGGCCCTGCGAACGGCCGCGCAAATCTCCGGTCAGTAACGTATCCCGTCCGAGTTTTCCGCTGAACGTCAGGCTTTTGATCGTTCCATTGCGTCGCGATATCTTGGCATCAACGCTGCGCAGTGCCTCGCCGTAAAAGCCGGCTACCGCACCGAGCTTCACGTCGACATCAAGATCGATGTTCTTGGTTTTACTTTTGGCGTCGGTCTCCTTGCCCGAAATGGCTGATTTGAGAAACCCGCGGCCATCGAACACATCGCCGCGCATCACCACCTTGAGGACGCCGTCGGACCCGCGATCCGCCTTCAGCGAGGCCTTGTCACCCTCAAACGGCGAATAGGTCGGGAAGTTTGCATTCATCAGGTCGCCGTTCTGGTCGACCTCCAGCGCTCCCTTGATCAAAACGCCACCGCCATCGATGACAATGTCCTGAAGGCGGGTCGACTGCTGCTTCTGCACCACGTTGAAGACGGCATGGGTTGATTTGCCCGGCAATTTGACCCAGCCCGGCAGTACGTTGTCGAGTTTCAAGGCGGTCAGATCGGCATCGACGCCGACGCGGCTGTCACGATCGGGACCGCCGATCTTGCCGATCAGCTTGATCGGAATAGCGCCACTGACCGCCGGGCCAAGATCGAATCCAAGCTTGGCGCGGCTCGCTTCGTCGAGCGTCGCCTGCAATTTGACATCGGCATCGCCCTCGCTCGGCTTGCGATAATCCAGCGAGGCCGGCTGGCCATTGATCCGGACGTCGCCCTTGACCTGATATCCCTGATTGTTGGCAACGATTTTCATCGTGTTGGCTTCGAGCTTTTGATTCATCACCAGGCGATCGGCGGCAAATCCGCTCAGATCGGCCGTGATGGCATAGGTCGTATCGGCCCTTGTCAGTTCGCGCTTGATCGGCAAGCCCAGGGTGACCACGGCGGAAATCGTTCCCTTGCTCGAATTGGGATCGATCAGGGTGCCGGCAACTTCGCTGAGGCGGTCGGAGGCAAGAATCTCGGCGGCCGCCGGCACCGGGCCGTCGATCCGAAATTTCACCCGGGCTGGCGAGGGCTTGGGCGCCATGTCCGGCACCTCGAAGACGAAATCGCTGATGTTGAGCTTGCGTCCGGCGGGCGTATCAGCGGAGGCCTGCCCGATCGTCACCGTCGCCGTACGGCCGGTAACATGGGCTTTCAAATCGGCGTCGCCGACCGGCGGCAAGCCATCGACCGGCCGCAAGGTTACGCCGCTGGCGACGATATTGACGGCGAGGCCGTCGTCGGGGATCGGGGGGCCTTTTCGCGACAGGTTGTGAACCGGCGAGTTGACGCCAATCTCGATGCGCTGGAGCGACCCGCGCTCGACCCGCTCGATCACCCATTCGCGAACCTCCGGAACGATCAGCGTTGGCCACATCCGCTTCAGCGCGGATGCCGACATCGGCGTTCCCGCGAAGCCGAGCGTCAGGCGCGGCTCGTCGGCATAGTCGACACTGCCGGTTCCAGCGACTCCAATCTCGCCATTGCTGATGTCGGCCTGGGTCAACAACACGCGGTGCTTTTCGGTGTCGAAGCGCAGGCCGATGGCGATGCGATTGAAGATCAGCGGTGGTTCGCTGTCGGTTCCTGCGAGCACGATGGTGCCGCCACTGAAACCCATCTGCCAATCGGGAATATTGTCGTTGGGTGGCTCAAGATGGGCCAGCAGCGTGATCCGGTTCTGGCCGGACAGGATCTTGAGGGGCGCCAACAGCACGCGCCGGCCGGCATCCCATTCGACGCTCATTTCCGCCGAATCGACCGCCATCGGATAATCGGGCGTATCGGTGTCGATGAGATTTCCGGCGCCGGTGGAAATCTTGCCGCGGAAATAGGTCGGCAGGCCGTCGCGGCCGAGTTCACCCTTCAGTTCGCCGGTCAAAAGGAAATCCGCGCTATAGGTCAGGTCCTTCACTCGCAGCGCCAGCAGGATATTCGAAGTCGCGACCTTGTCGGCGCGAATATCCACCGACCGCACGCCGTTCGCGGCAGCTCCGACCGCGACGCGCAGCGACCATGCATGGCTGCCCTCTTCGCCGACGCTGAGCGCCACCCCGCCGCCGCTCGGCCGCCGGAGGCTGAGGGTGATGTTCTTGAAATTCCATTTGTTGCCGCGCTGCTGATCGTCGACGGTCAGGATTCCGTTCTTCAAACCAATTTCATTGAGGTTCTGGCCATCAAGGCCGGTCAGGCTCAGGCTGTCGAGCCAGTCGAGGCCGGCAAGCAATCCGGTTGGCGTGTCGGGAACTGGTGCGGTCGTGCCGGATTCTGTGGCCGGGGGTGATGGGGGAGCGGCGACCGGCGGCACCGTCGACGGGGATCGATCCGACGGCGGCGCGCCGGCGGATAGCCTTTTCGAGGTCACGCCGGTGGCCAGCGGGCGCGTGTTGTCACCCGTGGAAACCGTGACATAGCCATCCGGGGTGATTCGCACCGCGAGCTCGGCATCGACCAGATTGAGGCTCTCTGCGCGCAGCCGTCCCATCAGCAGTGCGGAGGCCGACAACCTCACCTCGGCTTTCGGCGCGCTCGCCACGATGACGTGGTCGCGATCCCGGACAATGATGTCGCGGATGCGCACGGCAATGCGAATTCTGCCGGTGCGCTCGATTTGCGTGCCGCCTACCTCGACGGAATTGCCGTGGCCGATATTTTCCTCAATCGCAGCGGCCAGCCACGGCGTGGCTATTTCGAGATTGATCGGACCTGCACCGAGCCGCCACCACAGACCGCCGAAGCTTCCGGCGAAGATCACCGCCAGGGCCGCGGTCGTGATCGCCAGCCGCTTGACCCAGCGTTCACCCGCGAGCCATCGGCGCACCGCCTCGAAATAATCGCCGAACCGATGCAAGCCGGAGTTCGATCTGGACAGCAACCGGCGCGCGCGGTGTCGAGCTGCCTCGTCGTGGTCTTGATCCCAACCGGCGTCATCCAACTGCGAGGGTTGGACGTCAGCACGTGGATGCGACTCCTGGGGCGATCTATTCCCTGCCATTGCCTCTCGGTGCCGGCGCTGATTGTAAGATGGATCGCCGCCCAGATCGCGCCCCTCGATACGTAGCGAGCGCTCCTGTGCCGGCATCGCTGCCAATCCTCGATTAATACTGTTACTCGTCATCCGGCCCAAGGGCACATTCAACGAGCGGACGAGCGGAGCGTCGAATTCCTTGCAACCCTACTCCGAGGCCATCAGATTTGCCCAGCGGTCGGCTGGACTCAAGTTTGCCGGGACACCACTCGCAATAGCCTAATGATTGATCCGTTGAAAGCGACGAAAGGAAGGCGTATGTCCAAGAAAACACGCAAGAAAACTGCCAAGGCGTCCTCCGGCAAGATGGCCCGCGGCGAAACGGCGACATCGGCCAAGACGTCAGCTAAGTCATCAGCCAAGACATCCGCGGCGAAGGCTCGCCGGGCGGCGGCGAACAAGCCAAGCAAAGCCAAGAAGTCCGCGAATTCGCCGGGAGCATCGCCCGCGTCTCGGCCTGCGGCCCGCAAGGCAACCGCTGCCAAGGTAACTGCACCCAAGGCCGGGTCCGGAAGCCAGTCCGCCAGCAAACCACCGCGGCCAAAAGCCGCTGCACCTGTCAGCGGTAAATCCGCCGTGGCCGAGGGCGCCAGGGCGCCCGCCTTCCGCCTGCCGCGCGACGGGGGCCAGGCGGTTTCGCTGGCCGACTTCAGCGGGCGAAAACTCGTACTGTTTTTTTATCCACGTGCGGACACCCCAGGCTGCACCAAGGAGGCCATCGACTTCACGCGCCTGCAAAGCAAATTTGCGGAAAGCCAGACCGCGGTACTGGGAGTTTCGGCCGACCCACCAAAAGCCCAGGAAGCCTTTCGTGACAAGCACGAACTCTCCATTCCTCTTGTCTCAGATGAGGCGCACGAGATGCTGGAGGCGTACGGCGTCTGGGGCGAAAAATCCATGTATGGCAAAATCTTCCAAGGCATACTTCGCACAACGGTTTTGATCGGCGCCGACGGCCGGATCATCAAAATCTGGCGTAATGTCAAGGTCGACGGCCATGCCGACGAGGTGCTTGCAGCGGCACATGCCGCGTAATTAGCGCGGTTCCATTTTCGAAAAATTAACCATGCGCAGGTCAAATCACTCCCGCAAATGGAGCCGTGCGGAACTGTTCTCCGATCGGCGCGGGAGTGCCGATGTCGCATCGTTCCGGTCATCATTCCGAGTATCTCTCACGCCATACACATGACCACGGCAGGACGTCCTCTCGCCGCCCGGCCACGGCCCATGTTTCGTCCCATCCGGCAGAGACGCAGCAGGGCTACACCCTGATCCACGCCGGCAAACAGGTCCGGTTCGGACCTGTCGTGTTCTGGATTGTGGTCGGCACGGTAACGGTGCTTGGCATGTGGTCAGCGGCGACCGCGACCTATTTTGCATTCCGTGACGACGTTCTGACCCGGCTGGTCGCCCGCCAGGCGGAGATGCAGTACGCCTACGAAGACCGAATCGCCGAGTTGCGCGCCAAGGTCGATCGCACCACCAGCCGACAGTTGCTCGATCAGGAACAATTCGACCAGAAGCTTGACCAGATCATGCGTCGCCAGACCACGCTGGAATCCCGTGCAACGGCGCTGGGCGCCATTCCGGACGCGCAGGTCACAGGCTCGATCAGATCGCCGTCGCGCGGAACCAACCCGGCAGATACCGCCGCTTCGGGAACGCCAAAACCATCGCCGATCAGTGATACTGCGATCTTCGTGGCGCCTCCGGACCGCGAGGCGCGGCTGGAATCGCGTGCGCCCGTCACCGTCAAGCCGCCTGCAAACCAGTTCGCGAAAATCCAGGGCGTCGACAACATGCTTGTCCGCCTGCAGACTTCGCTGGATCAGGTCGAGGGCCGCCAGATGGCGGTGCTCAACTCGGTCGAAGACGGCATCGAATCGCGCGTGCGCCGAATGCGCGGCGTCATCACCGATCTCGGCCTCGACATGGCGCAACTGGAAGCCGCAACGCCACGCGCCGGCATGGGCGGTCCTTACGTTCCCGTCAAACTTCCGGCCGACGCCGGCGCCTTCGAGCGCCAGCTCTATCGGATCAACATCACGCGCTCGCAAATGGCGCGTCTCAACCGGACGCTGGCGCTGGTGCCCTATCGCAAGCCGGTGATCGGCGAAGTCGAATTCACGTCAGGTTTCGGGGTCCGCAGCGATCCGTTCCTCGGCCGCCCCGCCATGCACACCGGTCTCGATTTCCGCGCCGCCACGGGCGACCCGGTGCGAGCGACCGCGAACGGAAAGGTGGCGTCGGCGGGATGGGCCGGCGGCTATGGCCGCATGGTCGAGATCGACCATGGCAACGGCCTGTCGACCCGTTACGGCCATCTGTCGGAAATCGGCGTCAAGGTCGGCGACCAGATCAAGATCGGACAGGTGATCGGCGCGGTCGGCTCAACCGGCCGATCGACCGGTCCGCATCTGCATTACGAAACCAGGATCGATGGCGAAGCGGTCGACCCGCAGAAATTCCTGCGCGCCGGCGTGCGGTTGACCGCGGGCTGATGTTCAGGGAGTCGTGCCCTTTATGGGGTCGAATCCTTGGGGCGTGAGATGATCTCGATCATCTTCCCCTCGTCGTCATCAGGCGCATAGGCCTTCGCCCGGTCATAGGCTTGCACCGCGGCGCGACCCATCAAGGGCGCACTGGACAAAAGGCTCTCGGCCAACGCCACGGCGTAGACCGCATCCTTGTGCCGCAGCGCCGCGGCGAAGGTCGCGCCCCCGAAATTTCGCGCGACCATGCGCTTGGAATGCCGGATCACCTGCGGACTGGCGGCAACGCCGGTTTCAAGCGTTTCCAGCACCAGCTTCATGTCGAGACCGGCCTGCTCGGCGATCGCAAGACCTTCCGCCAGACCGGCAATCTGGATCGCGCCCATCAGATTGTTGATCAGCTTGTATACCGTGCCGCTGCCGACCGCGCCGAAATGCCGGATCGTCGTCGAGAGCGGCGCCAGATAAGGCCGCGCGGATTCGAGGTCCGCAGGCCCGGCACCGACCAGCAAGGTCAATTTTCCGGCCGCCGCCGCATCCGGCAGACCGGTGACCGGGCTATCGATATAGATGAGACTGCGGCCGCGCAGCTCACGCGCGAGATCAAGCGCGTGGCCGTACGACACCGTGGAACATTCGATCGCCAGCGTGCCGGCTTTGGCTGACCTAGCGGCGCCATCCTTGCCGAGCCACACCGCGCGCGACGCCGCATCGTCGGCAACCATGGTCACGATAGCGTCGGCTCCATCGGCCGCATCCGCTGGCGAGGTGGCCCATCGCGCGCCACGCGCGATCAAATCTTCCGCTTTGGCCTTGCTGCGATTCCAGACCGCCAGCGAGAACCCGGCGTCGAGATAACGGCCGGCCATACCATGACCCATCCGTCCGAGACCGATGAAAGCAACATGTGCCATGGCTTACACCACATCCTCGACAGCGCCCGGCGACGTGCCAAAGGCACGCTGCGCCAGCGTCGCTGCCATGAATTCATCGAGGTCGCCGTCGAGCACGCCCGAGGTATCCGACGTCTGCACGCCGGTGCGAAGGTCCTTCACCATCTGATACGGCTGCAACACATAGGAGCGGATCTGGTGGCCCCAGCCGATGTCGGTCTTGGCTGCCTGGTCGGCGGCGGCCTGCTCTTCGCGCTTCTTCAACTCGATTTCGTAGAGCCGCGCGCGCAACATGTCCCATGCCTGAGCCTTGTTCTTGTGCTGCGAGCGCCCGGCCTGACAGACCACCGCCACGCCGGTCGGAATGTGGGTGAGCCGCACGGCCGACTCGGTCTTGTTGACGTGCTGGCCGCCGGCGCCACCGGAGCGCATGGTATCGGTGCGCACATCGGACTCGTTGATATCGATCTTGATCGAATTATCGACCACCGGAAAGATCGCCACGCTCGAGAACGAAGTATGCCGGCGCGCGTTGGAATCGAACGGCGATATCCGCACCAGCCGGTGCACGCCGGCTTCGGTCTTCAACCAGCCATAGGCGTTATGACCGCTGATCTGGATGGTGGCCGATTTGATGCCGGCCTCTTCGCCTTGCGTCTCTTCCAGATATTCGATCTTGAAGCCGTGCTTCTCGGCCCAGCGCGTATACATGCGCAGCAGCATCGAAGCCCAGTCCTGGCTCTCGGTGCCGCCGGCGCCGGCGTGAACTTCGAGATAGGAGTCGAATCTATCCGCCTCGCCGCCCAGCAACGCTTCAAGTTCGCGGCGCGCGACTTCCTTCTTCAGGGCTTTCAGTGCAGCCTCGGCTTCAGCCACCACGGCTTCATCGTTCTCGGCTTCGCCGAGTTCGATCATCCCGATATTGTCTTCAAGCTCGCGCTCCACCTTGCCGATCCCGCCAAGCGAATCCTCCAGCGAGGTTCGCTCCTGCATCAGTTTCTGAGCTTTCTGGGGATCGTTCCAGAGATTGGGATCTTCGGCGAGCTTGTTCAGTTCGGCCAGACGCGCCGTGGATGCATCAACGTCAAAGATGCCTCCTCAGCAGCCCGACCGACTGCTTGATCTCTTCCACCAACCGTTCGACTTCAGCACGCATGTTGTTCTCTGATCTGCGGCCGAGCCGCCAAATAAAGAAGCCGAGCCTCCGTTCCGATTCAATCGGAACGGAAAAGGCTCTGGACGGGATGTAGCGGCGGGCAGCGCAAAGCGCAATCGGCCCATGCGGTTTCTTCACGAGGGCCGAGACCCGGCCTGCGTCGACAGCGCTAGTAAAGCCCGCCGGTACCGGAGCGCATGATGGTGCGGTCGGCGTCCGGCGACACCGTGAGCGGGCGGCCGTCGGCGTCGGCAACGCCGATCACCGAATAATTATCCGGCGGTGCGGTGCCCGGCTTGAAGGCTTCCAGAATGGTCCTGCCGCCGTCACCCGGACCGGCGCGCATGCCGCTCTTGGCATCGACCCGGATCAGCTTGATCCCGGCCGGCACGCGGAACGGAACGGCCGGCTTGTCGGCGAGCGCAAGTTTCATGAAATCGCGGGCGACGGGGGCCGCGAGATGTCCGCCGGTGGCATTCCTGCCGAGATTGCGTGGCTTGTCGTAGCCTATATAGATGCCGACGACGATGTCCGGCGAAAAGCCGATGAACCAGGCATCCTTTTCGTCGTTGGTGGTGCCGGTCTTGCCGGCAATCGGTTTGCCGACCTCTTTCAGGGCGGTGGCGGTGCCGGCCTGCACCACGCCTTCCATCATCGAGGTGATCTGGTAGGCCGTCATCGAATCCAGCACCTGCTCCCGGTGATCGATCAACTGCGGCTCTGGCTGGTTTTTCCAGCCGCCGGGCGCGTCGCAGCCACGGCATTCGCGCGCATCATGCTTGAAGATGGTATGGCCATAGCGATCCTGAATGCGGTCGATCAGCGTCGGCTTTACCCGCCGGCCGCCATTGGCGAACATTGAATAGGCCGTGACCATTCGCATGACAGTGGTTTCGCCGGCGCCGAGCGCGTAGGACAGGTAATTCGGCAGTTCGTCATAGACCCCGAAGCGCTTGGCATATTCCCCGATCAAGGGCATGCCGATGTCCTGCGCGAGCCGCACCGTCACGGTGTTGAGCGACAGCCGCAACGCGTTGCGAAGCGTCGTCGGGCCATAGTATTTGCCGGCCGAATAGTTCTCCGGGCGCCAGACGCCCGCGCCCTGCCCCTGATCGATTTCGATCGGCGCATCGACCACGACCGTCGAGGGCGTATATCCGTTGTCGAGGGCGGACGAGTACACGATCGGCTTGAAGGACGAGCCCGGCTGCCGGTAGGCCTGCGTTGCGCGATTGAACTGCGACTGGTCGAACGAGAATCCGCCGACCATCGCCAGCACGCGGCCGGTCCAGGGATCCATCGCCACCATCGCACCCGAAACTTCGGGCAACTGGCGCAACCGGAACTGGCCGTCCGCCACCGCGCCGTCCTTGCCGACCAAAGGATCGGCATAGATCACATCGCCCGGCGCCAGCACCTGAGACACTGCGGTCGGTGTCTTGCCCCGCGCCGGCCCCGCTGTCGGCTTGGCCCATCTGACGCCGTCAAGCGTGATGTTCCCGGTCTGCCTGTCCTTGAGCACGGCGCCGCCGAGTTCGCGGCCGGGCTGAAAGCCAATTCGTGCGGACTGGTCGCTGGTCTCGAGCACCACCGCGAGTCGCCACGGCGAGATGTCCGAGAGCGACTTGATATCGGCGAGTTTCACGCCCCAATCGCCTGATATGTCGATCTTGCTGGTGGCACCCCGCCAGCCCTGCACCTCGTCGAAGTTCACGAGGCCCGCGGCCATGGTCTTGCGCGCCATCACCTGCAGTTTGGGATCAAGCGTGGTCCGCACCGACAGACCGCCTTCATAGAGCTTCTTTTCGCCGTAGCGCTCGAACACATCGCGGCGAACTTCCTCGGCAAAATATTCGCCGGCGAAGATGTGGGCGCCGTTGGCCCGGTTGGTCACGGTCAACAGTTCCTTGCGCGCCTTGTCGGCATCGGCCTGCTTGATCCAGCCATTTTCAAGCAGGCGATCGATCACGTAGTTGCGGCGTTCGATGGCGCGGTCGTGGTTGCGCACCGGATGCAGCGCCGCCGGCGCCTTCGGCAGCGCCGCGAGGTAGGCCGCTTCCGCGATCGTGAGTTCATTCACCGACTTGTCGAAATAGACCAGCGATGCCGCGGCGACGCCGTAAGCGCCGAGCCCGAGATAGATTTCATTGAGGTAGAGTTCGAGAATCTTGTCCTTTGAGTAGGCGCGCTCGATCCGCATCGCCAGCAAGGCTTCCTTGATCTTGCGGGTGAACGACACTTCATTGGTCAGCAGAAAGTTCTTCGCGACCTGCTGGGTAATCGTCGAGGCGCCCTGCGGACGGCGGTTGGAACCGTAATTCTGCGCGTAAAGCACAGCCGCGCGCGCCATGCCGGAATAGTCGATGCCGCCATGTTCGTAGAAGTTCTTGTCTTCGGCCGCGAGGAACGAATTGATCACCAGCTTCGGCACCGCCTGGATCGGCAGGTACAGGCGGCGTTCCTTGGAATATTCACCGAGCAGCGCGCCATCGGCGGCGTGGACGCGGGTCATCACCGGCGGCTCATAATCCTGAAGCTGCGAATAATCGGGCAAGTCCTTGGAATAATGCCAGATCAGGCCCGCGATGGCGGCGACGCCGACCAGGAACACGACGGTTCCGGCAGCGAACAGAAAACCCAAGAACCGCACCAGCAAGCGCATTATCGACTATCCGTTTCAACCCTTGCGCCAGTCTAGCCGGCGTTATCCCCAATACGAAGACCGTCGCG
>JGI24140J50213_10001101_pt1 | contig 12116 bp, 9 predicted proteins | sample BarGraIncu00222A_FD_50213 | JGI IMG/M metagenome (IMG submission 50213)
CGCGAATTCGCCATCAACGGTCACTACCACCAAAAAGAACTTGGAAAAAAAGTTGGGGGATTTGGTTGCAGCCACGAGAGATAATGCAACATTAAAATCGTCCGAGGTTGCTGTGCTCACAATGCAAAATTTGGTGACGGCGACAGAAGGTTTTTCGAATAGTTTTCTTGCAGCCGTTTGCAAAGCGACCGACCTGCTCTCGCTCTGCATAGATAGTGCTGCGGAACGTCTTAGCGGTGTCAACGACAAGCTCAATCTGGCGTCCGCAAAGCGAGATCGGATTTGCGATCTCTCGCGAAACCGAAACAGTTCTGCGGATGAGATTGATAGTCTCATGCATGAATTAACTGATGAGTTGAATTCGCTACACTCCGTTTTTGGAGATAGCCAGTGGGGCGACGACGGAGCACTCGAAGAGTCAACTCGAATCTGGAACATCATTCTCGGCGCGTTGAAGAACGTCCAGCCCAAACGCGACAATTGATCCTGCTGTGCTCGATCGAGAACGGCTTTTAGGTTTTGGTGACATTCAGCAATGGATCAGTCGGAACCGCAACCACGGGATCAGGGCGGTTGACCAGATAAAGCCCGGCCATGACCAGCACGGCGGCGACGCCGAATATCGGGGTCAGGGTGTCATGCATGATGACATAGCCGGCCACCACGCCAAACAAAGGGGTGATAAAGCTGAAAGCCGACAATTTGCTGGCGGAATAGGTCTTTACCAGCGCAAACCAGATCAGAAACGTCAATCCGACCACCCAGATCGTCTGATAGGCCAATAGCGACAGTGCCAGCGGTCCGGGAATCCGGGTCAGGGTTTCGCCCGAAACCCACGCCGAGACCCCCAGAATCGGAACCGATACCGCTAACTGGTAGCCCAAGGCCTTCTCCGGCGGGGCCTGCAGCAGCGGCGTCGCCTTCACCACCAGCGTGGTGCCTGCCCACAGCGCGCCGGCGCCGACGACCAGGAGGTCGCCGAGCAGCACCCTGGCGTCGACATCGGCCTGCGGAACGCCGATCGCCAGCGCCACGCCAATAAAACTCAGGCCTAGCCCGCCCCATTGCGACGCGCGCAGCCGCTCGCCGAGAAACTGGTAGGAGCCAAACGCCACAAAGAACGGCGCGCCATAGAGGAACACCACCGCGCGCGAGGCCGAGGTCAGCTTGAGACCGTGAAACAACAGCACGAATTCAACACCGAACAACAGACCCGCAAACAGCCCGGCACCCAGGGTGCCATCGCGTTCGAACATCCGGACGCCGCGCAGCCACGCGATCAAAAGCAGCACCGGCAATGCGCCAGCCGAGCGTATCAGCGCCTGCAGCATCGGCGGAACATCCGGCAATGCGAGCTTGACCGCGACCTGGTTGAAACCCCAGCTCAGGCACAACAACAGCATCCATGCCACGGCGCCCGGGGTGAGCGCACGCCCGGCCGATGGGTTCACTTGATCTGACGCCATTTCCCCTCATGGCTAGTGCCCCGTTTCCGAAGTTCGTGATACATCCCGGCAACCTCTGACACGAACTTCGGAAGCAAAGGGGCACTAGTAACTTCATCATTCTAGTGCCGCTTATCGATTTGAAGTTCCTGGACGACCTTACAGCAACTGCTGCAGGAACTTCAAATCGGCGGCACTAGCTTGTCGCCNTGTNGGGGCACGATCCCGAAAAGCAGCGTTGCGTTTTTCGCAATGGTCATGCCCGGNTAAAACTTCACGCGCGCTGGCAATGCGCGCAGGTGCCGGTGATTTCGACCACCGACAATTTCGGCGCAAAGCCGGTGGCACGCGCGGCGGCGCTGAGGCTTTGCGCCAGCGGTGCCGCGGGAATTTCGCCGACCGAGCCGCAGCCCTCGCAGATCAGAAACGCCACCATCGCCGCCGCGTCATGATCATGCGCGCAGGCGAGATAGGCGTTGCGGCTCTCGATGCGGTGAACGAGGCCGTTCTCCATCAGGAAATCGAGCGCGCGATAGACCGTGATCGGCGCCGGCCGCGGCATCGCCTTGGCGAGATCATCGATCACTTCATAGGCGCCGAGCGGACGGTGGCTGGACAGCAGCGCCCGCAACACCTGACGCCTGATCGGCGTGAATCTCTGCGCCCGCCGCTCACAGACCCGTTCGGCATGACGAATCGCATCCGCGGCGCAACGGTCGTGATCATGGTCGGGCGCAGGAAATGCGGGTTTGGTCGCCGTCATCGCGGCCATCTGTAGCATTTTGTTCAACAATCCCAAACCCCGCAGCCCCGGATTCGTGGGTTGCTCCCAGGGAATCGCACGAGCCATGTGCTGCCGGCGGGTCAGCCCTTCGTTTACAAATTCATGAGCAAGCTTATTATATCCTAAGCTTATGGAGGCCACCCTGATGCGCGGTTCCGTTGATATGAACTTCCTGTTTACGCTGGGCGAAGTGCAGCGGATGGTGCGCGCCTATGCCGACAAGCAGGCCGCGCGCTACGGCATCACCCGCGCGCAATGGGCAGTGCTGGCCAAGGTCGAGCGCACCGAGGGCCTGAAGCAGTCGGAACTCGCCGAACAGATGGAAATGCAGCCGATCACGCTGACGCGGCTGATCGATCGGCTGTGCGACAATGACTGGATCGAGCGCCGCGGCGACGAGACCGACCGCCGCGTCAACCGGCTTTATCTGCGCAAGGCGGCGCGCCCGCTATTGGGAAAACTGAGCGGGCTGCGTTCCGAACTGACGGCAACCGCGCTCGAAGGCATCAATCCGGCGGACGCCCACCGCCTTCTCGCCCAACTGGAAACGATCAAGGAAAACGTGCGCAACGCCATTCAGAATCCGGCCGGCGAACCTCCGAAGAAGGAGCAGCGTTATGGCTGAACCGGTCCTCAAATTCCCGCCCGAGCAGAAGATCACCCCGTCTCGCCCGCCGAACGCGGTTGCCCGGCAGCCGCGCCGCCGGTTGATGGCCGGCCTGCGGCGTTACCGCCGCATGCTTTTGCTGGTCGTGTTGCCGCTGCTGGCGCTGATCGGCGGGCTCGTGTTCTATCTCGAAGGCGGCCGCTATGTGACGACCGACGACGCCTATGTCGGCGCCCAGAAGGTTCTGATCACGCCCGACATCTCCGGCAAGATCGAAAAGGTCGTGGTCCGCGAAGGCCAGCAGGTCAAGCAAGGCGACGTGCTGTTCGAGATCGACCCGATCCCGTTCCGTCTGGCCGAGCAGCAGGCCAAGGCCACGCTCGACCAGGCCCGCACCACCTATGACAATCTGAAGGCCAACATCCAGATTTTCTCCAAAATGGCCGATCTCATGCAGCAGGGTGTCGACCTGAAGCAGCGCGATGTCGATCGCAAGTCGACGCTGGTCAAGAGCACTTTCGGCTCGCAGCTCGACCTCGACAATTCCTCGACCGCCCTCGTCACCGCGCGAGCGCAGCTCGCCTTCGTCCAGCAGCAGACGTCAAGTGCGAAAACCCAGTTGCTCGGCAATGCCGATCTGCCGCTGGAGGAGTTTCCGCCCTATGCGCTGGCCAAGGCGGCGCTCGGCCAGGCCGAGCGCAACCTCGATCACACCGTGATGCGCGCGCCGATCGATGGCATCGCCACCCAGGTCGACCAGATTCAGCTCGGCCGTTTTGTCGTTGCCGGCACACCGGTGTTCAGCGTCATTGATACCGCGAAGCCCTGGGTCGATGCCAACCTGAAGGAATCGGATTTCACCCATGTCGCGGTGGGACAACAGGTCGACATCGACGTCGATGCGTTCCCGGATCACGCCTTCAAGGGCACCATCGGTTCGCTCAGCCCCGGCACCGGCGCGCAATTCGCGATCCTGCCGCCGCAGAACGCCACCGGCAACTTCGTCAAGGTGGTGCAGCGGGTGCCGGTGCGGATCTATTTCGACAGCGACGACAAATATGTCCGCAAGCTGAAGGCCGGCATGAGCGCCTATACCACCATCGACACCCGCCATCATCGGTCGCTCGCCGCCCTGCTCGGCTTGCAGCCGGCGGCGGCGAACCAGGACCAGGACTAGTCGACCATGAGCACGATGGCCGCGGCCCCCGTCGCCGTTCCCGGCCTGCGCCGGAACATGGTGACGATCTGCGCCATGACCGCGACCATCATGCAGGCGCTGGACACCACCATCGCCAACGTCGCGCTGCCCTATATGCAAGGCTCGCTCTCGGCGTCGCAAGACCAGATCAACTGGGTGCTGACCTCCTACATCGTCGCCGCCGCGATCATGACCGCGCCGGTGGGCTGGATCGCCAACCGTTTCGGCCGCAAGCGCATCTTCATCCTGTGTTCGGGCGGCTTTACGGTCGCCTCGGTGCTGTGCGGGATGGCGCAGGACATCAACCAGATGGTGCTGTTCCGCCTGCTGCAGGGGGTGTTCGGCGCAGCACTGGTGCCGCTGTCGCAGGCGGTGATGCTGGACTCCTATGCGCTGCACGAGCGTGCCAAGGCGATGTCGATCTGGGGCATGGGAGTGATGATGGGCCCGATCATGGGGCCGTCGCTCGGCGCCTGGCTCACCGAAACCTATTCCTGGCACTGGGTGTTCTTCGTCAACCTGCCGTTCGGCATCTTCACCGTGCTCGGCCTGATGGTGTTCATGGACGAGACCAGGGCCGATCGCGATCTGCGCTTCGACTGGTTCGGATTCGGAGCGCTTGCGATCGGGATCGGTTCGATGCAGGTCGCGCTCGACCGCGGCGAACAGCTTGGCTGGCTGGAATCCAATGAAATCATCGCCGAGATCATCGTCTCGATCGCCGGCTTCTATTATTTCTTTGCGCATTCGCTCACGACCTCAAAGCCGTTCATCCAGTTTGCGATCTTCAGGGACAAGAATTTCGTCGGCGGCTGCGTCTTCATGGCTGTGATGGGTCTCGTGCTGTTCTCGACCATGGCGATGTCGTCGCCGTTTTTGCAGAACGTCGTCGGCTACCCGATCATTACCGCGGGCCTGCTGCTGGCGAGCCGCGGCTGCGGCACCTTTGTCGCAATGATGCTGGTGGGACGCATGATGCGCTATATCGAGGCCCGGACGCTGATCATCAGCGGCCTCAGCCTGACTTGCCTTTCGCTGTTCTACATGACCGGCTGGACCGATCAGACCGGGGTTTCGGAAATCGTGACCCTGAGCATCGTGCAGGGATTCGGGTTCGGGCTGGTGTTCGTGCCGCTCAGCACCGTGGCGTTCCTTACTTTGCCCAACCATCTGCGCACCGACGGCACCTCGATGCTGACCCTGATGCGCAATGTCGCAAGCTCGATCGGAATCTCCGTCGTTATCGCGCAACTGACCGAGGGCGGCCGCCGTGCTTACGCGGTGCTGTCCCAGCACGTTACCCCGTTCAATCACGCGCTGCAGATGCCGGACGTGCGCAGCCTGATCGACCTCAACAGCGACGGCGGACGCGCATTGGCTGATGTGATGGTCGGCCTGCAGGCGCAGATCATCGCCTTCTCGCTGGATTACCAGATGGTGACGCTGTTCACGCTATGCGCGATTCCGCTNGCGATCATGATCGGTTCCACCAAGGCCGCGCTGCGCAGTCAGTCGGCGGCGCCGGACCATGCGGTGATCGAGTAGGGTTTGATCGCCTTTAGCTTCTGCCGTCATTGCGAGGAGCGCAGCGACGAAGCAATCCAGCCCTTACTTGTCTTCTGGACTGCTTCGCTCCGCTCGCAGTGACGAATAACCATCAAATATCGAAAAACACGGTCTCGTCGTCGCCCTGCAGGCGAACGTCGAAACCATAGACGGCGTTGCCATTGCCCGGCTTGCGCGTCGCGATCAGGGTGGCGCGGCGATCGGCCGGCACCAGCGCCAGGATCGGATCGGCGGCGTTGGCCGCCTCGCCGTCGAAATAAATCCGCGTGTAATTGTGCAGCAGCATGCCGCGCGCGAAAATCGCCAGCGACAGATGCGGCGCCTGCAGCTTGCCGTCGGGATCGGGCACCTGGCCCGGCTTGATGGTGTCGAACGCATAATCGCCGTTCGGATCGGTGCCGCAGCGGCCGAAACCCTTGAACGCCGAATTCGGCAAGGCTCGCTTATCCTGCGGATCACTGAAGCGGCCTTGCGCATCGGCCTGCCAGATCTCCAGCATGCAATCGCCGACCGGCTGCCCGTCGCCGTCGAGCACCCGGCCTTCGACCCTGATGCGCTCGCCCGAAGTGTCCGGGGTGATCAGGTTGCTGGTGAAGGCGTCGTTCCATTCGTATTTGCCGCCCGGCGTCAGGCCATATTTGAAGTACGGCCCGACGGTCTGCGACGGCGTAATCCCTTTTTCGGCAGGTCCTTGCACTATTTCGTCTCCATCGGCGTGGCGTTGCGCCCGCGCAGCACAATGTTGAAGCGGTAGCACAACGCCCAATCCGGCTGGGTGTTGTCGATGTCGAAGGACGACACCATCCGCATCCGCGCCTTCTCGTCGGTCACCGAATTGAAGATCGGATCGAATGGGAACAGGGGATCGCCGGGGAAATACATCTGCGTCACCAGCCTTGAGACAAAGGCGTGGCCGAACACCGAAAAATGAATATGGGCCGGGCGCCAGGCGTTGTGATGNTTGCCCCATGGATAGGCGCCGGGCTTGACCGTGACGAACCTGTAATAGCCGTCGGCATCCGACCGCGCACGGCCCGCGCCGGTGAAATTCGGATCGAGCGGCGCCGGATGCTGATCGACGACATGGATATAGCGGCCGCAGGCATTGGCCTGCCAGATTTCGAGCAGCGTATTGGGCACCGCGCTGCCGTCTTCATCCAGCACATGGCCGTGAACGATGATGCGCTCGCCCAGCGGCGCGCCGGTGTGCTGGGTGGTGAGGTCGTGATCGTTCTCGCGCACCGTCTCGTGGCCGTAGACCGGCCCGGTCAGTTCCGACAGCGTGTGGCGCATGATGATCAGCGGCTTCTGCGGCGACCGCTTCAGCGTACTGCGATACGCCGGCGACAACCGCGCCGGATGCGCCGCATTGCTCTCGATGGGATAGGCGAGTGTCATGGATGGCTCCTGCCGTCGCCCTCATGGTGAGGAGGCGCTTCTTCATCGGCGCCTCGGACCATGAGGTTTATTACGTCATCCTTCGAGACCCGCTTCGCGCTCCTCAGGATGAGGTTGTGAAATCTAGTTCAGCTTCTCGATCGCCATCGCCACGCCCTGGCCGACGCCGACGCACATGGTCGCGAGCGCGCGTTTTCCGCCGCGCTTCTCCATACCATGCACCGCGGTCAACGCCAGCCGCGCGCCGCTCATGCCGAGCGGATGGCCAAGCGCGATGGCGCCGCCATGCGGGTTGACGAAATCGGCATCGTCCTTGACGCCGAGCTGGCGCAGGCAGGCTATCCCTTGCGAGGCAAAGGCCTCATTGAGCTCGATCAAATCGAAATCGGTGATTTTCAGGCCGAGCCGCTCCATCAGCTTGCGGGTCGCCGGCACCGGGCCGATGCCCATGATGCGCGGCGGCACCGCAGCCGACGCAAGGCCGAGGATCCGCGCCCGGGGGTTAAGCCCATGCTTCTTCACCGCCGCTTCGGAAGCGAGAATCATCGCCGCAGCACCATCATTGACGCCGGATGCGTTGCCAGCCGTCACCGTGCCGGGATTGCGGACGATCGGCTTCAGCTTGGTGAGGCCTTCGAGCGTGGTTTCGGGACGCGGATGCTCGTCCTTGTCGACGGTGATCGGCCCGGACTTGCCGCCGGGCACCGAGACAGGTGTGATTTCCTCGGCGAAATAGCCCGCTGCGATCGCTGCTCCAGCGCGCTGCTGCGAGCGGATCGCGAACGCGTCCTGATCGGCGCGCGAAACCTGGAACTCCTCGGCGACGTTCTCGCCGGTTTCCGGCATCGCATCGACGCCGTATTGCGCCTTCATCAACGGATTGATGAAGCGCCAACCGATGGTGGTGTCGTAAATTTCGGCCGAACGCGAAAACGCTTCCGGCGCCTTGCCCATCACGAACGGCGCCCGCGTCATCGATTCGACGCCGCCGGCGATGGCAAAATCAATCTCGCCGGCGCGGATCGCGCGCCCCGCAGCGCCGACGGCATCGAGCCCCGAGGCGCACAGACGGTTGAGCGTAAGACCGGGAATCGATTCCGGCAGGCCCGCCAGCAACAGCGCCATCCGCGCCACATTGCGATTGTCCTCGCCGGCCTGGTTGGCGCAGCCGAAATAGACCTCGTCGACCGCCGACCAGTCGAGCTTGGGATGCCGCGCCATCAGGGCCTTGATCGGAGCCGCCGCCAGATCGTCGGCGCGCACCTTGGCCAATGAACCGCCGAAGCGGCCGATCGGGGTCCGTACGGCATCGCAAACAAATACATCACCCATCAAAACTCTCCCTGGAATGCCGCGTTTTCCGCGTTGATCGGCGCTTGTCTTCTATTTGACGCGTTTCCTTCACGCGAACCGGTATGAAAACGCTCTCGTGGATGGCGAGTTTTAGGAGCGCCTTTGCGACAGGTCAATCGACCGCTGCCGCGCCAGCCACGCTTTGGCGTGAAGCCCGTTATGTGCGCAGGTCCGGGCTCGCCTCGGAGCGCGCGTTGCGGAGGTGGAAAACACGCCTTGAACCGGCAAACCGATAGGATCGCGGGCTAAAATTTTGTAGGTTTGCGCACCCTGGAGCTCGGTTCTGAATAGATCAGAACCGAGCTCCATATCTTCATTTTGACGCGTTTTCTTCACGCGAACCGGTGCCCACTTCACTTGAAAACGCTCTGATGACGATCCAGCAACCTGTTCCGCAAGCGCCCGACGCCCAGCCCGCCGCCGAGGCGGCGGCGCGCGTCACGCCGATGATGGAACAATATCTGGAAATAAAGGCGGCCAATCCCGGCCTGTTGCTGTTCTACCGGATGGGCGATTTCTACGAACTGTTCTTCGAGGACGCCGAAATCGCCTCGCGCGCGCTCGGCATCATGCTGACCAAACGCGGCAAGCATCAGGGCATGGATATCCCGATGTGCGGCGTGCCGGTGGAGCGCTCCGACGATTATCTGCATCGGCTGATCGCATCGGGTCACCGGGTTGCGGTATGCGAGCAGATGGAGGATCCGGCAGCAGCGCGGGCGCGCGGCAACAAGAGCGTCGTCCGCCGCGACGTGGTGCGGCTGGTCACCCCGGGCACGCTGACCGAAGACACCCTGCTCGACGCGCGAGCCAACAATTATCTGCTGGCGCTGGCGCGGGCGCGCGGATCGGCGGGCAGCGACCGCCTCGGGCTCGCCTGGATCGACATCTCAACGTCAGAATTCATCGTCACCGAATGCTCGACCGGCGAACTTGCGGCGACGCTTTCGCGGATCAATCCCAACGAAGTGATCGTCACTGACGCGCTGTATGGCGATCCCGAATTGGGGCCGCTGTTGCGCGAACTCCCCGCCGTGACGCCGCTGACCCGCGACGTGTTCGACAGCGCCACCGCCGAGCGGCGGCTGTGCGATTATTTCGCGGTCGCCACCATGGACGGCCTCAGCGCGATGTCACGGCTGGAGGCTACCGCGGCCGCGGCCGCCGTCACCTATATCGACCGCACCCAGGTCGGCAAACGGCCGCCGCTGTCGCCGCCGGCNCGCGAGGCGGCGGGCACCACCATGGCGATCGATCCGGCCACCCGCGCCAATCTCGAATTGACGCGCACGCTTGCCGGCGAGCGGCGCGGATCGCTGCTCGACGCCATCGACTGCACCGTGACCGCAGCCGGATCGCGGCTGCTGGCGCAGCGGCTCGCCGCCCCCTTAACCGACAGCGCCGCGATCGCGCGGCGGCTCGATGCTGTCAGCACCTTTGTCGCGGAAGCAACCTTGCGCGACGAACTTCGCACCACGCTACGCGCGGCGCCCGACATGTCGCGCGCGCTGGCGCGGTTGTCGGTGGGGCGCGGCGGCCCGCGCGATCTGGCCGGATTGCGCGACGGCATCCTCGCCGCCGATTCCGCGCTGGCGCAACTGGAAAAGCTCGATCGTCCGCCTCAGGACATCGCGGCCGTCATGGCTGCGTTGCGCCGCCCGTCGCGCGATCTGGCGCGCGAATTCGAGCGCGCGCTGGCCGAACAATTGCCGCTGATCAAGCGCGATGGCGGTTTTGTGCGCGAAGGCTATGAGACCCCACTCGACGAGACCCGTAATCTGCGCGACGCCTCGCGGCTCGTCGTCGCCGCGATGCAAGCGCGCTACGCCGACGACACCAGCGTCAAAGGCCTGAAGATCCGCCACAACAATGTGCTGGGTTATTTCGTCGAGGTCACCGCGCAGCATGGCGACAAGCTGATGGCGCCGCCGTTGAATGCGACCTTCATTCATCGCCAGACGCTGGCCGGCCAGGTCCGCTTCACCACGGCCGAACTCGGCGAGATCGAAGCCAAGATCGCCAATGCCGGCGACCGCGCGCTCGGACTTGAACTGGAAATCTTCGAACGGCTCTGCGCCATGGTGGCAGCCGCCAATGAAGATTTGCGCGCCGCCGCACACGCCTTTGCATTGCTCGACGTCGCGACCGCGCTGGCGAAACTCGCCGTCGACGACAATTACATCCGGCCCGAGGTCGATGGCTCGCTGGGATTTGCCATCGAAGGCGGCCGCCATCCGGTGGTCGAGCAGGCGCTGAAGCGCGACGGCCAGCCGTTCATCGCCAATGCCTGCGACCTGTCGCCGGGACCTAAACAGACATCCGGACAAATATGGCTGATCACCGGCCCCAACATGGCCGGCAAATCGACCTTCCTGCGCCAGAACGCCCTGATCGCGCTGCTGGCGCAGACCGGCAGCTTCGTGCCGGCGGCGCGCGCCCGGATCGGCATCATCGACCGGCTGTTCTCGCGGGTTGGGGCGGCGGACGATCTGGCGCGCGGCCGCTCCACCTTCATGGTCGAGATGGTGGAGACCGCCGTGATCCTCAATCAGGCCAGCGAGCGGTCGCTGGTGATCTTGGACGAGATCGGCCGCGGCACCGCGACCTTCGACGGGCTGTCGATCGCGTGGGCGGCGATCGAGCATCTGCATGAGGCCAATCGCTGCCGCGCGTTGTTTGCCACGCATTATCACGAGCTCACCGCGCTCTCGGCCAAGCTGCCGCGGCTGTTCAACGCCACCGTGCGGGTTAAGGAATGGCAGGGCGACGTGGTGTTCCTGCACGAAGTGCTGCCGGGCTCGGCCGACCGCTCCTACGGCATTCAGGTCGCAAAGCTCGCTGGCCTTCCGCCTGCGGTGATCGCCCGCGCCAAATCGGTGCTGGCCAAACTGGAGGCGCAGGACCGTGGCCAGACCGCGCGCGCGCTGGCCGACGACCTGCCGCTGTTCGCGGTGCCGTCACGCGCGTCAGCCGAGCCCGCGCCGCCGAGCGAGGCGGAAAAGCTGATCGAGGCGTTAAGGGCGCTGCACCCCGACGAGATGTCGCCGCGCGACGCGCTGGAGGCGCTGTATGCGTTGAAGGCGAAATTACCGAAGGCATAGATGCTCCTCACCTTGAGGTTGGCGCGCAACGCGTCTCCGCCCGAGCCACCACAGTCCGAGATTCCAGCTTACGCTCGTTGTCAGCGCGAGGCTTAGCGCGATCATCGAGCCGAACCGCAATGCCGCGACATGCAGCACGGCAATCGCGACGCCAAAGCCGAGCAGACCCCAGCCGCTATTGGCGATCACGGCGGCGGTCGGCGGCCCGCCGATGCGCGGATGCAGGATCAGCATCATGCTGGAAAACACCACCGGAAACAGCGCGATCATGCCGCTGACCTTGGGGCCGACCCATCCCGACAGCGTCACGACGGTTGCAACCAGGGTCGCAACCAGCGCCGCGCGCAGCGGGATGTCGTACCAGCGGCGCGTGATCAGCGGCATCCTGACGTGCCGGAAGCGATTAAGCAGCGGAATGCAGATCGCGAACGCGACGATATTGACGGCAANGCCGCTTGCGAGCGACCAGTGGATGGTTCGCGATAAGGCCGCCAGCAGAATCCAGACCACGGCGCCGGCGGACCAACTGACCAGCGCGTGATGACGCTGCGCCAGCAGCACATAGGTCAGGCCGAGAAAGATGGTCGCGGCGTTGATCGGCAGGCTCGCCAGCGCGCCCTCAGCGATGAACGCCGCATCATGGTCGAGTGCTAGAAAAACGTAG
>JGI24140J50213_10001102_pt1 | contig 12111 bp, 11 predicted proteins | sample BarGraIncu00222A_FD_50213 | JGI IMG/M metagenome (IMG submission 50213)
GCAGCCGGGGCGACAGCGTGGTGAGGTCGAGCCCCGGCTCGGCAGTGAACCGCAGCGTGCCGGGACCGGCGCCGGCCGCGGTCAGCTCGGCCGGTGCGCCGGAAGTGACCACCCGCCCGGCGTCGACGATGACCACGTGGTCGGCGAGCAGCTCTGCCTCGTCCATGAAGTGCGTGGTGAGGACGACGGCCACCCCGTCGGACCGCAGGTCGCGCAGCAGGTCCCACGTCGCGTGCCGTGCCTGCGGGTCGAGCCCGGCGGTCGGCTCGTCCAGGAACACCAGCTCGGGCCGCCCGACCAGAGCGAGGGCGAGCCGGACGCGCTGCTGCTGGCCCCCGGACAGGCGGCGGAACGGGGTACGGGCCCCGAGGTCGATCCCCAGCCGGTCGGCGAGGCTGGGTACGTCGACCGGCTGGGCGTACAGCCCGTGGGCGTACGACAGGACCTGGGCCGCGGTGACGCCTCCCGCAACCCCGCCGGCCTGGAGCATCACACCGACCCTGGCGTGCAGCCGGGCACGGTCGGCGAGCGGGTCGAGCCCGAGGACGCGGACCACCCCGGAGGCTGGGCGCCGGTATCCCTCGCAGGTCTCGACGCTGGTGGTCTTGCCCGCCCCGTTCGGCCCCAGCACGGCCGTCACCGCGCCGGCGGCAGCCGTCAGGGACAGGCCGCGGACAGCCTCCACCGGCCCGTACCGGACCACCAGGTCGGTGATCTCGACCGCAGCGGTCATGCGTCAGCCGCCGCCCTGCGGGCCGTCAGCCAGCCCACCGCGTAGTCGACGGCGTCGGCGAGCGCGAACAGCCGGCAGCCGGCGGAGCCGACCGTGCCCGTGACGACCAGGTCGGGACGCTCGCGCTCGAGGTCGGCGCCCAGGTCGTCGAAGACCTCCGCGTCCAGCTCGATGTCCTCGTACTCGACCCACTGCCGCCGGCCGTCCGAGTCGAGGAGGGCGCACCCGGACCGGGACGGCGCAGCGTCCGGGGCGCGGTACTCGGCCAGGTGCAGTGCAGTGCACGTCGACCAGTCGGTGCCGACGAGCAGGACGGACGCGCCGAGCCGCTCGAGCGTCGCCAGCGGGGAGCGCTCGCCGAGGCTGTTCTCCAGCTCGTGCACCGCGGTGACCTCGGCCGCGCGGGCTCCCACTGCCGCGAACGACGTCTGCGGGTGTGCGCTGCGCCGCGCTCCGGGCCAGGTGCGGACGAGCTCCGCGACCGCCCCCATGCCCCGGCTCGGGGTCATGCCCGCCTCGTACGCGGGGGACTCGGCGCGGATCACCGGCCACCATGCCTCGGGAACGGGCGGTCGGCCCCAGTCGGCCGGGTCCGAGTTGGCGCCGGTCTGGGTGGGCACGACCAGGGTGCCGCCGGGTCCGAGGACGTCGAGGAGGGCCTGGACGACCGCCACCTCGCGGCCGGCCACCCAGCCGAGGGAGCTGAGCGAGGCGTGCACCAGGGCGGTGCTCCCTGCCTGGAGACCCAGCCCGCGCAGGTCGGTGGCCAGGCTGGCACGGGTACGAGGGTGCGGCGTCCGACTGGTGACACCGCCCTCGGCGGCCCACTCCGGCGCAGCCTCGGGCACGTCTCCCGCGGGTTCGCTCACGGCGGCATCGTCGCAGACCACCCCGGGGTGGCGCCCGCGAGGTAATAAGGACACAATGGTGTGGTGAAATTCGCCGAGCCGCTGGTCGACAGCACCGAGAGCGTGACGGGCACCCGTGTGCGCGTCGTGCGGTCGCTGCTCGAGGACGGCCCGGCCACCGCTGCGGTGCTCGCCGACCGCCTCGGACTCACCGCCGCCGCCGTCCGTCGGCATCTGGACGCGCTGATCGTCGACGGCCAGGTCGAGGCCCGCGAGCGCGCACCCTACGGGCCCGACCCGCGGCGTGGGCGCGGCCGCCCGGCTCGCGTCTACTCGCTCACCCCGGGCGGGCACGCCTCCTTCCGGCACGGCTACGACGACCTGGCCACCGCGGCGCTGCGCTACCTCGCCGAGGTGGGCGGTCCCGACGCGATCGGCGTCTTCGCCCGCGCTCAGGTGGCCACCTTCGAGGACCGGCACCGCGCCGCCGTCGCCGCTGCCGCCCCGGAGCATCGCGCCCAGGCGCTGGCCGACGCGCTGTCGTCCGACGGCTACGCAGCCTCGGTCGACCCCTCTCCCGGCGGCGGCGCCCAGCTCTGCCAGCACCACTGCCCGGTCGCCCACGTGGCCGCCGAGTTCCCGCAGCTCTGCGAGGCCGAGACGGAGGCGTTCGCCCGGCTGCTCGGCCGACACGTCCAGCGCCTCTCCACGATCGGCGGGGGCGGGCACGTGNGCANGCACCGTCGTACCGGCAAGCACCGTCGTACCGGCAAGCACCGTCGTACCGGCAAGCACCGTCGTACCNGCAAGCACCGTCGTACCAGCAATACCGTCAGCAGCATCCGAGAGGACCGCGTCATGACCCAGACCGCGAACACCGGAGTCGACCAGCTCGAGGGCCTCGGGCGCTACGACTTCGGCTGGCACGACAAGGACACGGCGGGGGAGACCGCGCGCCGTGGCCTGTCGGAGGAGGTCGTCCGCGACATCTCGGGACGCAAGAGCGAGCCGAAGTGGATGCTGGACCTGCGGCTCAAGGGCCTGCGGCTGTTCGACAAGAAGCCGATGCCGGCGTGGGGCGCCGAGCTCGGCGGCATCGACTTCGACAACATCAAGTACTTCGTGAAGTCGACGGAGAAGCAGGCGACGTCGTGGGACGAGCTGCCGGACGACATCAAGAACACCTACGACAGGCTGGGGATCCCCGAGGCGGAGAAGCAGCGACTGGTCTCCGGTGTCGCGGCGCAGTACGAGTCGGAGGTCGTCTACCACCAGATCCGCGAGGACCTGGAGGAGCAGGGCGTGATCTTCGTCGACACCGATACGGGCCTGCGCGAGCACGAGGAGCTCTTCCGCGAGTACTTCGGCACCGTGATCCCGGTGGGTGACAACAAGTTCGCCTCCCTGAACACCTCGGTCTGGTCGGGCGGCTCGTTCATCTACGTGCCCAAGGGCGTCAAGGTGGACATCCCGCTGCAGGCCTACTTCCGGATCAACACCGAGAACATGGGCCAGTTCGAGCGGACGCTGATCATCGCCGACGAGGACTCGTACGTGCACTACGTCGAGGGCTGCACGGCGCCGATCTACTCGTCCGACTCGCTGCACTCCGCGGTGGTCGAGATCATCGTGAAGAAGAACGCCCGGGTCCGCTACACGACGATCCAGAACTGGTCCAACAACGTGTACAACCTGGTCACCAAGCGGGCGACGGCGGCCGAGGGCGCCACGATGGAGTGGATCGACGGCAACATCGGCTCCAAGGTGACGATGAAGTACCCGGCGGTCTTCCTGATGGGTCCGCACGCCAAGGGCGAGACGCTGTCGGTCGCCTTCGCCGGCGAGGGCCAGCACCAGGACGCCGGCGCCAAGATGGTCCACTGCGCGCCCTACACCTCGTCGACGATCGTCTCCAAGTCGGTGGCACGAGGCGGTGGCCGTACGTCTTACCGCGGGCTGATCCAGGTCCAGGAAGGTGCCTACGGCTCGAAGTCCACGGTGCGGTGCGACGCGCTGCTGGTCGACGACATCAGCCGGTCCGACACCTACCCCTACGTCGACGTCCGCGAGGACGACGTGGCGATGGGCCACGAGGCGACGGTGTCCAAGGTGTCCGAGGACCAGCTGTTCTACCTGATGAGCCGGGGCATGACCGAGGACGAGGCCATGGCGATGATCGTCCGCGGCTTCGTCGAGCCAATCGCACGGCACCTGCCCATGGAGTACGCGATCGAGCTCAACCGGCTGATCGAGCTGCAGATGGAAGGGGCCGTGGGCTGAGCATGGGAGTCACGCATACCCCTGCTGGGGACGTCCGTCCCGTGGTGGTCGAGTCCTACGACGTCGCTGACCACCTCGTACCCCATGGTCGCGAGGAGGAGTGGCGCTTCACACCGCTGAAGCGGCTGCGCGGCCTGCACGACGGCTCGGCGAGCGCACCGGGACGACCCGAGGGCAAGGTCGTCGTCGAGGTCGACGCGGCGCCCGAGGTCACGGTCGAGTCNGTCGCNCGCGACGATGCCCGGCTGGGCCGCACCGGAGCCCCCCGCGACCGGGTGGCCGCGCAGGCGTGGTCCGGCTTCGACCGCGCCACCGTCATCACCGTCCCGAAGAACGTCACCGCCAGCCGGCCCACGGTGGTGACGTTGCGCGGCGAGGGCATCGACGGGGCGGCGTACGGCCACCTGCTGGTCGAGGTCGAGGCGTTCGGCTCGGCGGTCGTGGTGCTCGACCACGTCGGCTCGGCCACCTACGCGGACACCCTCGAGGTCGTCGTCCGCGACGGCGGCCAGCTCACGATCGTCAGCCTGCAGGAGTGGACCGACGACGCCGTGCACGTGTCCAGCCACCGGCTGCGGGTCGGGCGCGACGCCCGGCTGCGGCACGTCGTGGTCTCACTCGGCGGCAACCTGGTGCGCATCAGCCCCACCGTCGGCTACGACGGTCCGGGAGGCGAGGCCGAGCTGCTCGGGCTGTACTTCGCCGACGCCGGCCAGCATCTCGAGCACCGGCTCTTCGTCGACCATACCGTGCCGCACTGCCGCAGCCGGGTCACGTACAAGGGTGCCCTGCAGGGCGACGGCGCCCACACGGTCTGGATCGGCGACGTGTTCATCCGGCACGCGGCGGTCGGCACGGACACGTACGAGATCAACCGCAACCTCGTCCTCACCGACGGCGCACGCGCCGACTCCGTCCCCAACCTCGAGATCGAGACGGGCGAGGTCGTGGGCGCAGGGCACGCGAGCACGACGGGCCGTTTCGACGACGAGCAGCTGTTCTACCTGCAGTCCCGCGGCATCACCGAGGACGAGGCACGCCGTCTGGTGGTGCGCGGATTCTTCGCCGACCTCCTTGCGCAGATCGGTATCGACGAGCTCGAGGACCGCCTGCTCCGGGCGGTCGACGCTGAGCTGGAAAGGGCCGGCCGATGAGCGACAACTACCTGCGAGCGTGCCCGCTCGCGGACCTGGCGGACGACTCGGCCACACGGGTCGAGCTCGAGGGGACGCCGGTCTGCCTGGTCCGCACCGAGGGCGAGGTGCACGCGGTGAGCGACATCTGCTCGCACGCCGAGATCTCGCTCGCCGAGGGCGAGGTCGACGGCCTCACGATCGAGTGCTGGCTGCACGGCTCGCGCTTCGACCTCGTGACCGGACATCCCACCGGCCTGCCGGCGACCCGCCCGATCCCGGTCTACCCCGTCAAGATCGAGGGCGACGACGTCTACGTCTCCCTGACCCCTGAAGAGAGCTGAGCAGCTGATGTCCGTCCTCGAGATCCGCGACCTCCACGTCACCGTCCAGGCCGACGGTGAGCCGCGCGAGATCCTGCGCGGGGTCGACCTCACCGTCCGCCAGGGCGAGACCCACGCGATCATGGGCCCCAACGGGTCCGGGAAGTCGACGCTGGCCTACTCCATCGCGGGGCACCCGAAGTACACCGTGACGTCCGGCTCGGTCACCCTTGACGGCGCCGACGTGCTGTCGATGAGCGTCGACGCGCGGGCGCGAGCCGGCCTGTTCCTGGCCATGCAGTACCCGGTGGAGATCCCCGGCGTCTCGGTGTCCAACTTCTTGCGCACGGCTGCCACAGCGGTCCGTGGCGAGGCGCCCAAGCTCCGTACGTGGGTCAAGGACGTCAACGGCGCCATGGAGCGCCTGGCGATCGACCCGTCCTTCGCCACGCGCAACGTCAACGAGGGCTTCTCGGGCGGGGAGAAGAAGCGGCACGAGATCCTGCAGCTCGAGCTGCTGCAGCCCAAGATCGCGATCCTCGACGAGACCGACTCCGGGCTCGACGTCGACGCCCTGAAGGTGGTCGCCGAGGGCGTCAACCGGGTCCGCGAGGGCGGCGACGTCGGCGTCCTGCTGATCACCCACTACACCCGCATCCTGCGCTACATCACGCCCGACTTCGTCCACGTCTTCGCCGGCGGCCGCATCGTCGAGGAGGGCGGCCCCGAGCTCGCCGACCAGCTCGAGGACGAGGGCTACGAGCGGTTCACGAAGCCGGCCGCATGACCACCCTGGTCGGGCTGGACGTCACGCGGATCAAGGCCGACTTCCCGATCCTGTCCCGTACGGTTCGCGACGGGCGCAAGCTGGTCTACCTCGACAGCGGCGCCACCTCGCAGAAGCCGCGCGCGGTCCTCGACGCCGAGCGGGCGTTCTACGAGCAGCACAACGCCGCGGTNCACCGGGGCGCGCACCAGCTCGCCGAGGAGGCCACCGACGCGTACGAGTCGGCGCGNGCCACGATCGCTGCGTTCATCGGCGCGCGACCCGAGGAGATCGTCTTCACCAAGAACGCCACCGAGGGCATCAACCTGGTCGCCTACTCCATGTCCAACGCGGCCACCGCCGGCCCGGAGTCGGCACGGTTCGTCGTCGGCCCGGGCGACACGATCGTCGTGACCGAGATGGAGCACCACGCCAACCTGGTGCCCTGGCAGATGCTGGCCCAGCGGACCGGCGCCACGCTTCGCTGGTTCGGGCTCACCGACGACGGCCGGCTCGACCTCTCGAACATCGGCGAGCTGGTCGACGGCTCGACCAAGATCGTCGCGGTGACCCAGCAGTCGAACGTGCTCGGCACCGTCAACCCGGTCGACGTCCTGGTCCGGCGGGCCCGCGAGGTCGGCGCCCTGGTGCTGGTCGACGCATGCCAGTCGGTGCCCCACCAGCCCGTCGACGTGCGGGCCGTCGACGCCGACTTCCTGGTCTTCTCCGGTCACAAGATGCTGGGGCCGCTCGGCATCGGTGTCCTCTGGGGTCGTTCCGAGCTGCTGGCTGCGATGCCGCCGTTCCTCACCGGCGGCTCGATGATCGAGGTCGTCCGCATGGAGGGCTCGACCTTCGCGGCACCGCCGCAGCGGTTCGAGGCCGGCGTGCCCATGGCCGCGCAGGCCGTCGGGCTCGCCGCGGCGTGCGACTACCTGACCGCGATCGGCATGGCCGCCGTCGCCGCCCACGAGCACGACCTCACCGGCTACGCGCTGGAGCAGCTGTCCGCCGTGCCGGGCGTGCGCATCGTGGGTCCGGTGACCACCGAGGCCCGCGGCGGAGCGGTGTCGTTCGTGGTCGACGGGATCCACCCGCACGACGTCGGGCAGGTTCTGGACGACCGGGGTGTTGAGGTACGCGTGGGACACCATTGCGCCTGGCCGCTGATGCGCCGCTTCGCCGTGCCGGCGACGACGCGGGCCACCTTCTACCTGTACAACGATCGCTCCGACGTCGACGCCCTCGTGTCCGGCGTACGGCACGCGCAAGAGTTCTTCGGGGTCGCCTGATGGACCTCGAGCAGATGTACCAGGAGATCATCCTGGACCACTACCGGCACCCGCATCACAAGGGCCTGCAGGAGCCGTACGACGTCGAGGTGCACCACGTGAACCCGACGTGCGGCGATGAGGTGACCGTACGCGTACGCCTGGGCGGCGACGGGTCTCCGGTCGTCGACGAGATCTCGTACGACGGGATGGGCTGCTCGATCTCGCAGGCGTCCACGTCGGTCATGACCGACCTGGTGAGCGGGCGCAGCCTCGACGAGGCGCTGGCCGCCCACCGCGAGTTCCTCACCCTGATGCAGAGCAAGGGTGACGTGGCCGGGGTCGACGACGACCTGCTCGAGGACGCCGTCGCGTTCTCCGGCGTCTCGCGATACCCCGCCCGGATCAAGTGCGCCCTGCTCGGCTGGATGGCGTTCAAGGACGCGGTGGCCCAGGCCGTCGCTGCGAAGGAGCACGCATGAGCGACACGACTTCCGCCACGCTCGACGACCTCACCGAGGCCATGCGCGACGTGGTCGATCCCGAGCTGGGGATCAACGTGGTCGACCTCGGGCTGGTCTACGGCATCACCCTCGACCAGCACGACACGGCGGTCATCGACATGACCCTGACCAGTGCGGCCTGCCCGCTCACCGACGTCATCGAGGACCAGACTCGGGCGGCGCTCACCGACCTGGTCACCGACTTCAAGATCAACTGGGTCTGGATGCCGCCGTGGGGCCCGGACAAGATCACCGACGAGGGCCGCGAGCAGCTGCGCGCCCTCGGCTTCAACGTCTGATCCTGCGGCTCCCGGCCACCCGAACCAGATTGGCTCAGCAGGCTTCGTGCTGGCGCAGGCCGATCCTGGTCTGCCGGACGAAGTCGCCCGGCTCGATCCACTGCAGGCAACGCGGGCAGATCAGGTCCTCGTCGACATGCAGCTCGTGCGGGTCGGCGCTGGGGTGCCGGGCCGCCTCCTTGGGCAGCAGCAGCGCGCGATAGCCGCGGTGGACGACGTCCACCCGCCGCTGCGGGCCTGTCGATGCCATACGTCGAGGGTGACCCCCCGACGCACCGGACCGGGCCACGAACACGCAACGAATCGGTGTCGGCTCGGCCTACGCTGGAGGAGTGACCGCAGCGACGCCCCCGCCCGACCCGCAGACCACCGCGCGAATCCGTACCGGCACGCACGACCTGCCCGTGTCCGTCGCCTTGTCGGAGTTCATGGGCCGGGGCTGGGCACCGCCGACCGCCGCGGTGCCGGCTCCGCACCCGGCCGCCCGATGGACCGCCCGCCGCCGGGCCGCGCTGTCGGCGCTCTTCCCGGGCGACCGGCTCGTCGTCCCGTCTGGCGTCCTGAAGGTCCGCAGCAACGACACCGACTACCGGTTCCGGCCGCACAGCGCGTTCGTCCACCTGACGGCCGGCCTCGAGCCCGAGTGGTGCCTCGTCCTCGAGCCCTCCTCGCGCGGCCACGACGCCGTCCTGTACGTACGGGAGAACGCCGCCCGGGCCGGCGGCGCGTTCTACCGCGACCGGCGCTACGGCGAGCTGTGGGTCGGCCCGAGCCCCTCCGTGGCAGAGGCGTCCGCGTCGTTGGGGGTGAGCTGCCGACCCGTGCAGGACCTCGCGGCGGACCTTGCTGGCGGCCCTGGCAGCCACGCTCAGCGGGCCGGTGCGAGCGCCCGCACCCGGCTGCTGCGCGGGGTCGACCCGTCGGTCGACGCGCTCCTCCCGGACGGCGGTGCCGCGGACCTCGCACTCGAGTCGGCGCTGTCCGAGCTGCGGCTGGTGAAGGACCCTTGGGAGCTGGCCGAGATCCAGGCGGCCGTGGATGCGACGGTCGCCGGCTTCACCGATGTCGTCGGCTCCCTGCCCGAGGCGGTGGCCTCGGGCCGTGGCGAGCGTTGGGTCGAAGGCGTGTTCCAGCACCGGGCGCGGGTCGCGGGCAACGGGCTCGGCTACGACACGATCGCGGCCTCCGGCGCGCATGCGTGCGTGCTGCACTGGATCCGGAACGACGGTCCGCTCCGGACCGGCGAGCTGCTCCTGCTGGATGCCGGGGTCGAGGTCGACTCGCTGCACACGGCCGACGTCACTCGCACCCTCCCGATCGGTGGCCGCTTCTCGGCGGTGCAGCGCCGGGTCTACGACCTCGTCTTCGCCGCGCAGGAGGCCGGCATCGCCGCGGTACGTCCTGGTGCGCGGTTCCGCGACTTCCACCTCGCGGCCATGAAGGTCATCGCCGAAGGCCTGGAGTCGTGGGGCGTCCTGCCCGTGCCCGCGGCGGAGGCCCTGCACCCGGACTCGGGGCTGTACCGGCGCTACACGCTGTGCAGCAGCGGGCACATGCTCGGCCTCGACGTCCACGACTGCGCGCAGGCACGGGCCGAGACCTACCTGGACGGCGTGCTCGAGGTGGGGCAGGTGCTGACGGTCGAGCCCGGGCTGTACCTCCAGCCGGACGACCTCACGCTGCCCCCGGAGCTGCGCGGCATCGGTGTCCGCATCGAGGACGACGTCGTCGTCACGAGCGACGGCTGCCGCGTGCTCTCCGCGGGGCTGCCGCGCCAGCCCGACGACATCGAGGCGTGGATGGCCGCCGTGTGGGCGCGATGACCCGCTGGACCGAGGCCGGCAAGAACGTCGACGGGACCACGTACGACGCCAGGTTCGCCGCGATGGCTGCGAGCGGGATCGACGTGCACGGCGAGGCGTCCTTCTGCGCGGCACTCGTCCCGGCTCCCGCCCGCGTGCTCGACGCCGGCTGTGGCACCGGCCGCGTGGCCATCCGGCTCGCCGAGCTGGGGTACGAGTGCGTCGGTGTGGACGTGGACGAGCCGATGCTGGCGCAGGCGCGGCGCAGGGCGCCCGAGCAGGCCTGGTTGCTCGCCGACCTGGCCTGCCTCGACCTGGCACCGCACGGGCTGCCCGGGCCGTACGACCTCGTCGTCGCGGCCGGGAACGTGCTGCCACTGGTCGCGGCAGGTACGGAGGCCTCGGTCCTGGTGGCCCTCGCGGCACACCTTCGCGCCGGTGGCCGGCTGGTCGCCGGCTTCGGGCTCGACGCCGCGCACCTGCCCCTCGACGAGGCGCCGTTCGGGCTGGACGACTACGACGCCTGGTGCCAGGGCGCGGGCCTGGAGCTCGAGCACCGTTTCGCCGGCTGGGACGGCCAGCCCTATGCGGGCGACGGCTACGCCGTGAGCGTCCACCGCCGCGCCTACACTGGAGGCATGTCCCGCTCCGAGCCCTGACGGTCGAGCCCTGGCGCCGTGCGGCGCGCCCCGATCCCGTCACCGTCTTCCGGAGAGGTTCCACGCCCGTGATCACCGCCCAAGCCGTCGAGGTACGCGTCGGCGCCCGCGTGCTGCTCGAAGCAGCGACCTTCCGGATCGGCCCCGGCGACCGCGTCGGGCTGGTCGGGCGCAACGGCGCCGGGAAGACGACACTGACCCGGTTCCTGGCGGGGGAGGGGCAGCCGGCCGGAGGCACGATCACCGTGTCCGGATCGGTGGGCTACCTCCCGCAGGACCCCCGTACCGGTGACCTCGAGGAGCGGGCGCACGACCGGATCCTCGGCGCGCGCGGGCTCGGTGACGTGCTGCACCGGATCCGTGAGGCGGAGGGGCAGATGGCCAGCGCCGACCCGGCCACCGCCGACCGCGCGCTGCGCCGCTATGCGCGGCTGCAGGAGGAGTTCGCCGCAGCCGGGGGCTACGCCGCCGAGTCCGAGGCGGCGCAGATCTCGGCCAGCCTCGGCCTCCCCGAACGCGTCCTCGACCAGCCGATCGGCACGCTGTCCGGCGGGCAGCGGCGGCGCGTCGAGCTGGCCCGCATCCTGTTCAGCGGCGCCGAGACCCTGCTGCTCGACGAGCCGACCAACCACCTGGACGCCGACTCGATCGGCTGGCTCCGCGAGTTCCTCAAGTCGCACAAGGGCGGCCTCGTGGTCATCAGCCACGACACCGGCCTGCTCGAGGTATGCGTCAACCGGGTCTTCCACCTCGACGCCAACCGGGCCGAGCTCGACGTCTACAACGTGGGCTGGAAGGCCTACCTCGGCCAGCGTGAGGCCGACGAGCGGCGCCGCAAGCGCGAGCGGAGCAACGCCGAGAAGCAGGCGACCGCCCTCAAGGCGCAGGCCGACCGCATGCGCTACAAGGCGACCAAGGCCAAGGCCGCGCAGAACATGGATCGCCGCGCCGAGCGGCTGCTCAGCGGTCTCGAGGCCACCAGACGGTCCGATCGCGTGGCCAAGCTGCGCTTCCCTGACCCGGCGCCGTGCGGCAAGACGCCGCTCATGGCCTCGGGGCTGTCCAAGTCGTACGGGTCGCTGGAGGTCTTCACCGACGTCGACCTCGCGATCGACAAGGGATCGCGGGTGGTCGTCCTGGGGCTGAACGGAGCCGGGAAGACCACGCTGCTCCGCGTGCTCGCGGGCGTGGAGGAGGCCGACACCGGAGAGGTCGAACCAGGGCACGGGCTGCGGATCGGCTACTACGCCCAGGAGCACGAGACGCTGGACACCAGCCGTACCGTCCTTGAGAACATGGCGTCGGCCGCTCCCACGCTCGCGCCGGTCGAGCTGCGCAAGATCCTCGGCGGGTTCCTGTTCACCGGCGACGACGTCGACAAGCCGGCCGGGGTCCTGTCCGGCGGGGAGAAGACCCGGCTCGCGCTGGCGACCCTGGTCGTGAGCAGCGCCAACGTGCTGCTCCTCGACGAGCCCACGAACAACCTCGACCCCG
>JGI24140J50213_10001104_pt1 | contig 12093 bp, 10 predicted proteins | sample BarGraIncu00222A_FD_50213 | JGI IMG/M metagenome (IMG submission 50213)
CGTCGGTCGGCGCGGGCCGCAAGCTCTGCGTCTCGAAGGCGCTCGTCGAGATCGCGTGGCCGCTGGGTCTCGAGATCGAGCACCGCGCGGCCGTGCGCGAAGACGAGACCAGCATCACCCCCTGCTTTGCCGCGGTGGCCGAGTCGGGCAGTATCGTCACGCTGTCCGGCCCCGACACGCCGAGCACACTGAACTTCGTTCCCGAGAACCACATCGTGATCGTCCACGCCTCGCAGGTCGTGCGCCACCTCGAGGATGTCTGGGCGCAGTGGCGCGCCTCGGGCCAGGCTATGCCGCGCAGCGTGAACGTCATCTCGGGTCCGTCGCGCACCGCCGACATCGAGCAGACGATCCAGCTCGGCGCGCACGGGCCTCGGCGGCTGCATATCCTGCTGGTGGCGGATTGAACGGCTCGAGGGACACGCGCGATGCAATCTGTATATGACGAACTGCTGCGCGAACTCAGCGCCTTCATTCCAGGCGACCGCCTGATCAGCGACCCGCTGCGCCTGCTGGCATGGGGCACCGACGCCAGCTTCTACCGCCTGGTGCCGAAGCTGGTGGTGGTGGTGGACAGCGAAGCCGAGGTCCGGCGCGTGCTCGCGTGCTGCGCGCTTCTCAAGACCCCGGTGACGTTCCGCGCGGCGGGGACCAGCCTGTCCGGCCAGGCGCTCAGCGATTCGGTGCTAGTGCTGCTCGGCGACGGCTGGCGCGAGATGTCGGTCGCCGACGACGCGCAGACCATCACGCTGCAGCCCGGCGTGATCGGCGCCGCGGCAAACCGCCGTCTCGCGCCGCTAGGCCGCAAGATCGGCCCGGACCCGGCGTCGATCGACGCCGCGAAGATCGGCGGCATCGCCGCCAACAACGCCAGCGGGATGTGCTGCGGCACGGCGCAGAACAGTTACCACACGCTGGCCGGCCTGCGCGTCGTGCTCGCCGACGGCAGCGTGCTCGACACACGCGACCCCGCGAGCCGCGCGGCCTTCGCGGCGCAGCGCCCGGACCTGGCCGAGGGCCTGGCCGCGCTCGGGCGCGCGACGCGTGGTGACGAGATGCTGGCCGGGCGCATCCGCCACAAGTTCCGGCTCAAGAACACCACCGGATACAGCCTGAATGCGCTGGTCGAATTCACCGACCCAGTCGACATCCTCGCGCACCTGATGATCGGCTCGGAGGGCACGCTGGGCTTCATCAGCGAGATCACCTACCACACCGTCAAGGAGCACGCCCACAAGGCCAGTGCGCTGATCCTGTTCGACCGTCTCGAGGCGGCCTGCAGCGCGGTGACGCGGCTCAAGACCGCGCCTGTGGCCGCCGTCGAACTGCTCGACCGGGCCTCGCTGCGCTCGGTCCAGGACAAACCCGGTATGCCCGAATCGTTGCGCGCATTGCCGGACGACGGCGCGGCGCTACTCGTCGAGAGCCGTGGCGCGACCGCGGTGGCACTGCAGCTCAAGGTCAACGCCATCGCCGCGCAACTCGAGTCCATCCCGCTCGCGACGCCGCTGCGCTTCACGACTGACGCGGCGGAAGCGGCGGCGCTGTGGAACGTTCGCAAGGGCATGTTCCCGGCGATCGGCGCGATGCGCCCAACCGGCACCACGGTGATCATCGAGGACGTCGCGTTCCCGGTCGAGCGGCTGGCCGAGGCCACGCTCGATCTGCAGCGCCTGCTGCAGCAGCACGGTTACGCCGAGGCGATCATCTACGGCCACGCGCTCGAAGGGAACCTGCACTTCGTCTTCACACAGGACTTCGGCAGCGCCGCCGAGGTGGAGCGCTACGGCCGCTTCATGGACGCGGTGTGCACGATGGTGGTCCGCAAGTACGACGGCTCGCTCAAGGCCGAGCATGGCACCGGGCGCAACATGGCGCCGTACGTCGAAATGGAATGGGGCGGGCCGGCGTTCGCCGTGATGCGCCGCATCAAGGCGCTGTTCGACCCGCACGGGCTGCTGAACCCGGGAGTCATCCTCAACGACGACCCATGCTCGCACCTGAAGAACCTGAAGCCGTTGCCGGCAGCCGACGCGCTGGTGGACAAATGCATCGAGTGCGGCTTCTGCGAGCCCAAGTGCCCGTCGCACGGCCTCACGCTGTCGCCGCGCCAGCGCATCGTCGGGTGGCGCGAAATCGCGCGGCTCGACGCCACCGGGGGGGCGCCGGAAGCCGTGGCCGAGATCAAGCGCCTATACGACTACCAGGGCCTCGAGACCTGCGCGACCTGCGGTCTTTGCGCCACGGCCTGTCCGGTGGGGATCGAAACCGGGCTGCTGATCAAGTCGCTGCGCGCTCGCAATGTCGGCCCGCTGGCCAAGAAAGTGGCCGACGCAGCGGCGCACCACTATGCCGGGCTGACGACCGGCGTGCGGCTCGGCCTGGGTGCGGCTGACCTGTTGCATGGCGTCGTCGGAACCAGGGTCATGAAGGGCGCGCTCGATGGCTTGCGCAAGGCCTCGGGCGGACGGCTGCCGAAATGGTCGCCGACGCTCCCGCGGCCGGCGAAGTTCGCTACTTCGCCCTCAAACCGGGTGCGAGGCGCCGAACGTGTCGTCTACTTCCCCAGCTGCGCGGCGCGCAGCATGGGACCGCAGCGCGGCCACGAGGGCGTGGAGGCGCTCCCGGTGGTGGCCGAGCGGCTGTTTCAGCGCGCCGGCTTCGATGTCGTGTACCCGACGTCACTGGGCGGCCTGTGCTGCGGACAGCCGTTCGAGAGCAAGGGCCTCATTGACGCCGCGAAGCACAAGTCCGACGAGCTCGAGGCCGCGCTCCAGGACGCGAGCGACGGCGGGCGTTGGCCAATCGTGTTCGACACCAGCCCCTGCGCCTACCGGATGAAGCGGGTTCTGGCCGGTCGGCTGCAGGTGCAGGACAGCATCGAGTTCGTGCATGATGTGGTGCTGCCGTGCATGACGATCCAGCAGGAGCCCCAGGCGGTGGCGGTGCACCCCGTATGCAGCGTGCGCAAGATGGGCACCGTCGACAAGCTGCTGGCCATCGCCGGCCGCTGCAGCGCCAGGGTCGTGATCGCTGACGCGGTGCAGTGCTGCGGCTTCGCCGGCGACCGCGGCTTCATCCGCCCCGAGTTGAACGAACACGCGCTGCGCCACCTGAAGGCATCGCTGCCCGCGGACTGCGCGATCGGCTATTCGACCAGCCGGACCTGCGAGATCGGTTTGTCGGAGCAGGCGGGGTTCCCCTACCAGTCAATCCTGTACTTGGTCGAGCGCAGTTGCGGCGCGCGTGGGGATGCAGTGCCCGCGGTCAAGTCCGGTGTGACCGAATCGGTTTGATGCGGTCGGCTGGACTTGCTCGAAGGTCCTGCGTGCCGACGAGGTGATTCGATCATCGTCCAACGACTTGCGCGTTGCCGCGACAGCGGACGCTGCGGGGACTGGCAAGGCCCGCTGAGCACATTCAATCTATCAAGCGATGAACTGAAGGCCCCCGGTGAGTGGCTGCCCGGGTAGCTGACGCGGATGAATGACTGAAGGTAGCCGCGACTGCCCGTTCGGCAAGCTCGCAGACATCTGACGTCCTGATTCGCGACAGCCTCAGCCACGAATGGCCCCAAGCGAATGCGGGTCGGTCGCGCAGGCGGCGCGAATGAGGCGAAGGGCGTCGTCCCTTACTCGGATCCGCCCTTTGCATCCAGCGCCAACGAACAGGATGTGACAACCACCTACACGTACCCGACTTTGCCGAGCAGCAATCAGTCGAGCGTAGACATTGGCTACGTTTCGCCACCGACCACGACAAACCCGACCTCGTTTGTGACGTACGGTGCGAAGGAGACAATCACGGATGCCGTCGGCAATACTGCGGTTATCAATGGAACCTTCTCGACGCCGGTTGCCAACTGGAACGTCATGCTGGTGACCGCCGGATCGAGTGCCGCGCTCAGCTATGCCGGATCGGAAACCATCACTCAGGGTACGACGACGAACTCCGGAACCTTCAACTACACCGAAACCTGGAATTTGCTAGGTACACCGACCATCACGGTGCCGGCGGGTACGTTCAAGACCTGCAATTTCCAGGTGACCAGCACGATGCCGAACAGCCTCACCAACAAGCTTTGGTGGCTGTACGGCAACGCGATCAGCATTCAGGAGCAGGGGACGGATTCGTCGGGAAATCTCGTCAACAACATCCAGGCGACCGCGCTCAGTATCAACGGCGCGCCTTACCCCGGGCCGTAGGTCAGCTGGGCGGGCATGTTTGCGCCGAATTCGGGTCCCTACAGCGGACCTTGGTGAGTGACAGGAACTGGCCGGACCCGGTCTACGCGACCGTCAGCCCTTTGGCGGCAAACCTCGAACGGCAGGTTCGCGCAAAGGTGATCGGAATCGGGAGAGCCAGCACTCGACCCTAAAGTCGGCGAACCGAGCCCGTCGGGGAGGCGAACCGGCCGATCGAGAATTTCTCAAGCGCTGAGTCGCTCGCCCCTCGCGTCACCAGGTCGGCGATGACGTGGCCGACGACCGGCGCCAGCTCGAAGCCATGCGCGGAAAAACCGAACTGGTGAAACAGACGCGGCGCGCGCAGGCTCGGCCCGATCACCGGGATGTCGTCGGGCATGCGCGCCTCGATGCCGGCCCAGCCCCGGTTGACCACTGCGCCGCGCATCACCGGGAACAGGTCGCGCACCATGCGGGCCGATGCGCCGAGCTCCTGAAAGTCGAGCTCTGTGGTCTCCGCATCCCGATCGGTACGCGCGCGCCGCCCTCCACCGATCAGTACCGTGCCCTCGGTCGTCTGCTTGAACGACAGCGGGCGCCCGGTGCCGATCACGACGGGACTGAGAAAACGCGGCATGCGCAGTGTCACCATCATCATCGGCGCGATGGCTTCGAGCGGCACGGGCTCGCCCACTTGCGCGCAGATCCTGTCCGCCCAGGCACCTGCGCAGTTGACGACGCTGCCGGCACTGATCTTCCCCACGCTCGTCTCGAGGCGCCAGTCCTGGCCTTGCTGCGCCACCGCGAGCACGCGCGTGCCTTCGATGAAGCGCTGGCCGAGTGCCTCTGCCTTGCGTCGAAAAGCTGCCGTCGTGCGGTAAGGCAGTGCGGCGCCATCGCGTTCCGCGATCAGCCCGCCGAGGCAGTAGCGGGCGAGCGCGGGGATGCGCTCGAACAGCTCGGGCGGATCGATCCAGCGTTCGTGCGTGTATCCGAGGCTCTGCAGCCGGGCTTCTCGCGTGCGCAAGGTGGTCATGTCCTGCTCGGTCTCGGCGACGCGCACCTGGCCATGCGCTTCAAAGCCGCAATCGTCGTCGACCAGATCTTCGATGCGATGCCACATCTCGAGCGACTCGAGCGCCAGAGGTATCTCGGCTTCGTCGCGAGCAAGCGTTCGCACGCCGCCGGCATTCACGCCCGACGCGTGGCGGCCGACGTGGTTCTTTTCGATGACGATGGCGGTCGCACCGGCACGCGCCAAGTGCAGCGCGGTCGAGCAACCGTGCAATCCACCACCGATGATCGCCACGTCGGCCGTGAGAACGGTCATTTGGGAAGGCGCACCACCGCCTGTTCCGATGCTTCGGTCTGAGGCAGCGACGCGAGCTCGCCCAGCGTGATCGGCTTGATCGGGAAGCGCAGCCGGTAGTGCCCGATCTCCGCCGGCGTGCTGCCGCGTTCCTTCGCGATCAGCTCGCTGACCGTCAACCCGCAGAAGCGTCCCTGGCAGGGGCCCATGCCACAGCGCAGAAAGCTCTTCATCTGATTCGGCCCGGTGCAGCCGAGCCTCACGCTTTCGAGCACCTGCCGGGCCGTCACTTCCTCGCAGCGACACACGACCGTGTCTCCGACCGGAATGCGGTACTGCGGCGCCGGCCGATACATGACGTCGAGAAACCGCCGACCCCGCAGCCATCGAGCGCGATCGGCCTGCGCCGCTGCGCCGGCGGCGTCGCGCTGCGCCGGGTCGATGCGGCCGATGGCGCAGGCGGCATTCAGTGCCGCGATCCGGCCGTGCGCCTCGGCGGCGCGCGCACCGGCGATGCCGGCGCCGTCGCCCGCAAGCGTCACACCTGGAACGCTGCTCGCACCCCAGGCATCGACGACCGGCACGAAACAGGCCTGAATGTCGTCCCAGCGCTGCTCGCAGCCGATGGCGTTGGCGAAGTTGATGTTGGGCACCACGCCTTGGTGCAACAGCAGCGATGTGCAGGCGAGTTCAATCGTTTGCCCACCCGTGCGGTAGCGCACGCGCTCGATCCGGTGGCCGCCGATCGCCTCGAGGCTCTCGACGCCACGGACGATACGACCTGCGGTGCGTGCGCGGCGCAGGAGCGCAACGCCTTTCGCAAGGTACGGTGACGCTGCGAAGCCAATGATGTCGCGCCAGGCGGCACGCCAGCGGTCGCGCGGGGTCGTGTCAAGCACCGCGTTGACCGACACCCCGGCCGCGGCGAATTGTGCGAGCACGAGGGCGAGCAACGGCCCGCTGCCCGCGACGACCGTTCCATCGCCAGGAACCAGGCCGGCGGTCTTCAGCAGGATCTGCGCAGCCCCCACGGTCATGACTCCCGGCAGCGTCCAGCCGGGGATCGGGAATGGGCGCTCCTGCGCGCCGGTGGCGACAATGAGATGCGCCACACGCACCAGATGCGCGACGCCGTCGCGCGAGACAGCGAGTTCGAAGCCGTCACCGATGCGCGTGACCGCCCACACCATCGAGCGTGGCACATAGTCAGCAGCGCAACCGAGCAGCGCGTCCACGAGGCCCTGCCCGCGCCAGTAATCGTCGCCGAGCAGCTCACGACGCCGCAGCGGTGTGGTCGTCACGCCGCGATACATCTGGCCTCCGGGCGAAGCCTGCTCGTCGAACAGGATCGTCGCGACGCCGCGTTGCGCCGCGGCGACCGCCGCGGCCATGCCGGCCGGTCCGGCACCGATGACGGCGAGTTCATACGACGCCTTCAGCGCATCGACGGCGTTCATCGTGTTGCCTCCGCGTCGACCGGCCGGGAGCCTTGCTGGCGCACGATCTGCATCCCGGCCTGGACTTCGATCATGCAGCCCTGCTGATTCGGGCGGCCGTCGATTTCGACTAGACAGTCGAAGCAAACGCCCATCAGACAATACGGCCCGCGTGCACTGCCACTCACCGGGGTGGTGCGGCAGTCGGCATGACCGGCACCGATCAAGGTCGCGGCCACGCTGTCGCCCGGGCGCGCGAGCGCAGCATTGCCGTCGATCGTCAGCGGCAACGTCGGCGGACCGGCCTCAGACAGCCTTTGAAACATGGAAACGCTCCGTGGAAAACGCTGAAAGTCGGGGCTCCAGCGAACCGGCCAGGATCTGCGGCACCAGATCGAATGCATGTGCAGCGGCCAACGTGACACCGGAGTGGCAGCTCGCGACGAAGGCGCCCGGCGCCGCCTGCGATTGCTCGTAGATCGGGAACCCGTCGGGGCTCATCACGCGCAGCGCGGCCCAGGTGCGCGTGATGCGCACGTCGCGCAGCAGCGGAAAAATGCGCTGCGCCCGATCCGCCATGGTCGCGAGGATCGGCGTGCCGACCGTCGTATCGAAGCCGGCTTCTTCCTGCGAGTCGCCGATCAGCACCGTGCCCTCGTCGGTCTGACGCAGCGCGCCCATCGGGTAGTGCATGAAGCGGCGCGCGCGCTCGAGCGCGATGATCTGGCCGCGCATCGGCCGCACCGGCACCGTCAAGCCGACCTGGTCACCGAGCTTCGCGTTTCCCAGCCCGGCGGCCAGCACCACCTGCACGCTGACATGACGCCGGCCGCCGGCATCGATCGCAAAGCCGACGCTCTCCCTGGCAATCCGGTCGACGCCGTGGTTCGCCCGATAGTTGCCGCCGAGCGCGACGAACGCCGCGTGCAGGGCTCGAAAGAGGCGCAGCGCATTGACGTGGCCATCGAGCAGCGTGTGCGTGGCGCCGACCACGGCCGGGCCGATCTGCGGGAAATAGCGCGCGACTCCTGCATGGTCGAGCGTCTCGAACGGATAACCCTCGAAGCCGGGCTGGCCCAGCATGCGGGTCATCGTCGCCACGCGCTGCTCGAGCTCGCGTTCGGACAGGCAGAGGTGCAGCCCGCCGGGCTGCTCGAGCGACACGTCGACACCGCTCTCGGCTCGCAACGATTCGGCCAGCGCCGGCCATTGCCGCGCCGAAAGCTGCGTCCAGGCGCCGTACGCCGGCATGCCGAGCCCCTTGCCCTGCACCCACACCAGCCCGAAGTTGCCGCGTGCTGCACGAAAGGCGATGTCGCCTTCGTCGAGCATGACGACGCGCTTGCCGAGGCGCACGAGCCCATAGGCGATTGCAGCGCCGACGAGGCCGCCGCCGATCACGGCGACGTCGGATTCCTCGGGGTTCACCGCTGCCGTCCTTTTCCGACGAAGAGGCGCTCGAGCCCGACGAGTCGGTCGAGCAGCAGCATCACAACGACGGTCGCGGCGATCAGCAGCGCCGACACGGCTGCAACCATCGGATCGATGGTGTCCTGAATCTGCAGGAACATGCGCACCGGCAAGGTCGTGGTGCTCGGATTGCTGACGAACACGCTTACCGTCAGCTCGTCGAAGCTGGTGATGAACGCGAGCAGCCATCCGCTGACGATGCCGGGCAATATCAACGGCAAGGTGACGCGGCGGAAGACCGTGAAGCTCGGCGCTCCGAGCGACACCGCGGCGCGCTCGATGGCCGGGTCGAGCCCGGTGGCCGCGGCCAGTACCAGCCGCAACGCGAACGGGAGGATGACGATCACGTGGGCGGCCGCCAGGCTGGCGAACGTGCCGTTGATGCCGGTCTGGCTGAAGTAGCGCAGGAAGGCGACGCCGAGCACGATGTGCGGAATCATCAGCGGCGACAGCAGGAAACCCGAGATCGCGTCGCGCCCGGGAAAACGGTGGCGCGCGATCGCCAGCGCCGCCGGGACCGCCAGCCCAGTGGCCACCGCCGACGACACCAGGCCGAGCGCCAGGCTCAACCAGAACGCGTTGATGAAGCGCGGGTTGTCGGCGACCGCCGCGAACCAGCGCAACGAGATGCCGCTGGTCGGCAGCGAGATGTAGCCGAGCGGCGTGAACGCGACCGCACAGACGATCGCCAGCGGCGCGGCGATGAAGGCAATGAAGACTGCATGGAATGCGAGCGAAAGCCAGTCATTCCGGATCATGTGCCGCCCTCATTGAAGACCGCCTTGTAGCGCCGCTCCATCATCCGGTTGGACGCCTGCAGCACGACGATGTTGACAATCAGCAGCAGCACCGCTAGCGAGGCACCGAGGGGCCAGTTGAGGGTGTTCAGAAACTCGTCGTAGGCGGCGGTCGCGATCACCTTCAGCCTTCTTCCACCGATGATCGCCGGCGTCGCGAACGCGCTGGCGGCGAGGGCGAACACGATCACGCTGCCTGAAAGAATGCCCGGCATCGCCAGCGGCACGATGACCCGGCGCAGAACCGCGGCGCGGCCGGCGCCGAGCGAGACCGCAGCGCGCTCGACCGCCGGATCGATGCGCTGCAACGAAGCCCAGACCGAGATCACGACGAACGGAACCAGCACATGCGTCAGCGCCACGATGACACCGATGTTGGCGTACATGAACTGCACCGGGTCGATGCCGAGCAGCGCGAGCCCCTTGTTGACGAGCCCGGTCGAGCCGAACAGCAGCGCCCAGCCGAGCGTGCGCACCACGACGGAAATCAGCAGTGGCCCGAGCACGATCATCAGGAACAGGCCCTTCCAGGGGTTCTCCATGCGGTTCAGCACGATGGCCTCGAAGGTGCCGAGGATTGCGCACGCGGCCGTGACGACCAGCGCGATCCAGAACGTGCGCCCGAAGATCTCCCAGTAGTAGCCGTCGCCGAACACCTCGGCGTAATTCTTCAGCGTGAAGCCCGGCTGGATGCCGCCGTAGAACTCGAAGTGCTGGAAGCTGATCAGTGCGATCGCGCCCATCGGCACGACCAGGAAGGCAGCGTAGACGAGCAGCGCCGGCGCACTCAGCCAGTAGGGAGCGAGGCGCCGCGACCTCATGGCACCGCGCGCATGTCCTGGGCTCGCCAGCACAGGTGCACCGCCTCGCCTTCATCGGGCCTGAGCCCGCCGTCGTTCTGTCGGATGACAAGGACGCCGCCGAGCGGAGTGTCGAGCTGGTAGAGCCAGTGGTTGCCCTGGAACACCCGGCTCTTCACGACGGCGCTGAGGTGGTCCTCGCCGGGCGGCCCGAAGGCGATCTTCTCCGGCCGCACCAGCACGCGGGCCCCCGCTCGGGCGTGCGATGCCAGGCTCTCGGGAACCGCGATCCGCAGCGGACCGATCGCCATGCGCGCATCGTCGACGCCCTCGACTGTGAAGAGATTCGCCTTGCCGAGAAAGTCGCAGACGAAGCCGCTGGCCGGATGCTCGTAGGCCTCGTGCGGCGCCGCGTCCTGCTCGATGCGGCCGGCCTGCATCACGACGACCCGGTCCGACAAGGCCAGCGCCTCGGCCTGATCGTGCGTGACCATCAGCGTCGTGATGCCGGTCGCGCGCTGGATGCGTCGCAACTCGATCTGCATTTCCTCGCGCAGCTTCGCGTCGAGGTTGGACAGCGGCTCGTCGAGCAGCAGCAACGCCGGGCGTACCACGAGGGCACGCGCGAGCGCGACGCGCTGCTGCTGACCGCCCGACATCTGCACCGGATAGCGGCCCGCCATGCCGACCAACCCCACGAGCGCGAGCACGTCGTCGACGCGCTGGCGACTCTCGGCGTGAGGCACCTTGCGCATGTCGAGCCCGAAGGCGACGTTCTCGGCGACCGTCAGGTGGGGGAAGAGCGCGTAGTTCTGGAACACGACGCCGAGGCCGCGCTTCGCTGCCGGCACGCCCAGCAGGTCACGCCCGTCGAGCGTCACGGCGCCGCCGGTCGGCTCGACGAACCCGGCGATCATCTGCAGGGTCGTCGTCTTGCCGCAGCCCGAGGGACCGAGCAGCGAGACGAACTCGCCCGGCGCGATGGCGAGCGAGATCTGGTCGACCGCCGCGGTATCGGCGTACCGCTTGGTCAGCCGATCAAGGACGAGGTGGGCCAAGGCGCCGCACCTTCACCTTTCGATCTCGCGCGTCCAGCGGTTGTTCCACGCGGTGCGGTTGGCGTTGATCGTGTCCCAGTCGACCGCGATCAGCTTGCCCACCGCCTCGCCGTACGGGAGGCCTCGGGCGACGTCGGCGGAGAGTGTCGTGCTCATGTTGACCGGACCGGCGCCGGCGCCCTTTGCGTGGATGGCCTGGATGTCGGGCTGTAGCAGGAACTGGACGAATTGGTGCGCGAGGGGCGAGGGGTTCGGCTTGGCCGTCGGGCATGCTGAGATGCCGAGTGCGGGCGAGCCTTCTTTCGGCGTCACGAACTCGACGGGAAAGCCGGTTTCCTTGAATACCTTGACCCGGCCGCTGCCCCAGACGCCGATCACCGCCTGGCCGCTCTGGAACAGCTCGGTCATCTTTCCGGGCTGCGGCTCGTAGGCCAGCACGTTCGGGCCGACCTCGTCCTTGAACACCTTGAAGCCGGGATCGATGTTCTTCTCGCCGCCGCCGTTCAGGCGCGCGTACATCACGACCGCGTGCAGGCCGTAGCTGTTATTCATCGGCGGAATCACGAGCTTCTTCTTGAACTTCGGATCCTTCAGGTCGTTCCATGAGGTCGGCGCGGGAAGCTTGTTGTCGTCGAAGTACTTCTTGTTGTAGATGAGGCCGGTTGCGACGACGCCGATCGTCACCGACTTGCCGGTCTTCATGTCGGCTACCGGATAGAGCGTCTTGAAGTCGACGCCCTTCAGATCGGTGCACAGCCCCAGTGCCACGGCCTGGTACATCGGGCCGTCGTCGAGGATCGCCACGTCGATCTCCTGATTGGCACGCTGCGCCTGCATCCGCGCAATGTTGTCGGTGGAGTTGCCGGCGCCGAGCAGCAATCAGTCGAGCGTAGACATTGGCTACCTTTCGCCACCGACCACGACAAACCCGACCTCGTTCGTGACGTACGGTGCGAAGGAGACAACCACGGATGCCGTCGGCAATTCTGCGGTTGTCAATGGAACCTTCTCGACGCCGGTTGCCAACTGGAACCTCATG
>JGI24140J50213_10001106_pt1 | contig 12086 bp, 7 predicted proteins | sample BarGraIncu00222A_FD_50213 | JGI IMG/M metagenome (IMG submission 50213)
AGGTCCAGCTCACAGGATTGTATATCTGGGCCTTCAACGAGAAAGAAACAAGAATCAGGATGCACAATAGCAGGATTTTATTATTGACTTTCATGGTGTTACAAAAGAAAAATTTAGCTTTAAATTTAAACCGACGGATCTGATGAATTGAGCAAACGGAATACACATTTTGAGGGTGTCCAAAAAGCATGGTCACTGAGCGAAGTCAAAGTGACATTTATCTGATCTTCAGTGTCGTTTCGACTTCGCTCAACGACCAGAAGTGGCTATTGAGACACCCTCTTTTCGTCCCCTGTTTATCCTGATTATTTTATTATTGCAGCAAGTTTCTTCTCCAGCTCTTCGCCGCGAAGATTCGCGGCAATGATGATGCCATTAGGATCAACCAAAAAGTTCTGTGGTACAGCCGTTATGCCATAGTCTATAGCTATTTGATTTTTCCATCCTTTCAGATCACTGACATGAATCCAGTTCAGACCATCCTTCTTTACTGCATTGAGCCATGCTGTCTTATTGTCGTCTAAAGAAATGCTCACGATCTCAAAGTTCTTGTCTTTGTATTTATTATAGGCTCTGACCACATTGGGGTTCTCTTGCCGACATGGACCACACCAGCTGGCCCAAAAATCAACTAATACATACTTACCCTTAAGCGAAGACAGGGTAAAAGGATTGCCCTTGTCATCAGCTTGCGTGAAATCGAATGGTTTCCCCATAGCAGTTTTCATGGCTAAATTTAATCTGTCCGTTATTTTTTTGCCCAATGGGCTGCTTAAAACCTCTTTGCTCATGGGATTATAAAAAGGGAGAAATGTTTCTAAATTTATAACCTGTATTTTCTCGGTCAGCAGATCCAGACTTACATATGAATCGGGATGACTTAAAATAAAGGCATCCTGAAGCGCATTGATCTTTTCCATCAGCGGGCGTGCTTCAGCAGAAATTTTCTTCATGGCTACTGTATCTTTCTTTGCAGCATAGAGTGGCCTGAACTGTTCGGTGAGTTCTGCCATCCTTTTGAGTAATGCACCCGTCTGTGACTGTAATAACAGATACTCCTGCTGTGACTTTCCACCATTGATCTTTGCATCTGATATTTTATCGGTTCCGGTTATTGTGGTGTTACCCTTATCCAGGAAAAAATACTGACTTTCGGTAACACTTTTCGAAAGATCATCCTTCTTTGGATGGATCATAAACACATATACTTTTGCAGGTGCAAGGATCTTATTCCGGATGATGAACTGGCCGTTAAGTATCCGTGTGGAATCTTGTGCGCTTTTGCCTTCCATGTTTGTATAATAGAGTGTAATCTTAGATCCATCGGTGGAGGTGGAAAACTTCCCGGTGACTACGAAATCATTCTGGGCCTTTGCCAATAATGATGCAAAGGCAAGTAAGGTGACAATAAAAAATAGTTTCATACAGTTAATGAGTTTATTGTTAGTTAATTAAGTTACATTGTGGTTTTATCCTGTTTATTTGAAAATAGAGGCAAGCTTCTTTTGTAAGTCCTCACCTCGGAGGTTTTTAGCAATAACAATCCCCTTTGGGTCGACCAATATATTTTGGGGTATGGCAGAAATGCCTAATGCTGTTGCTACACTGTTTTCTTTCTTTAGGTCGCTGACCTGCACCCATGGCAAACCGTCTTGTTTTACGGCATTGAGCCATGCGGCCTTGTTGACGTCTATAGAAATACTTACAATTTCAAAGTTTTTATCTTTATAGAGTTGATAGGCCTTTAACAGGTTGGGGTTTTCTACCCTACACCAGTGGCACCAGCTTGCCCAAAAATCGACCAGCACATATTTGCCCTTTAGTGACGAAAGGGTAAAAATCTTGCCGTTGACATCAGGTTGTGTAAAATCAAATGCTTTGCCTGAAGCAGTCTTTTGGGCTGCCTGCCATTTGTCTACTAATTGCTGCCCCTTGGTGTTTTTCAATACTTCCGGCGTTAAAGCTCGATAGAGTGGGCCAAACCGATCCATTTTTATATTGGCAGATATCAAAAACACAAGGTCAAGACTTACATAAGAATCGGGGTGTTTGAGAACAAAGGCATCTTTTGTATCACATTGTTTTTGGTAAATTGGGCGGGCTTCATCCTGGATTTTCTTAAAGGCCGAATCGTTTTTTTCTGCCTTAGCCTTTGTTGCTTTTTCTGTCAGTTCAGCATATTTTTTATCCAGATCACTTAATTCCGACTTCAATAGCATGTATTCTGTTTGTGTCTTACCACCAGTGATCACAGCAGTAGCTAATTTATCGGTGCCGATAATAGTTGTCTTCCCTTTGTCTAAAAAAAAGTCTTGCATCTCTAAGAATCCCTTTGCAAGGCTGTCTTTTTTCATAAACAAAAATATTTTTACAGGGTTTTTTATGCTTCCTTTGATGGTGAAGCGGCCATCCTTTATAGAGGCTGAACCTTCGACCTTGACTCCCTCACTGTTCTCGTAAATCATTGTAATCATTGTCCCTTTCGGAGCTTTGGTTAACTGTCCGGTGATCTCAAAATTATCCTGAGCCTTTGCAAATAAAAATGCTAGGGTGAAAATGCTGATCATTAAAATTTGTTTCATCGTCTTATAGTTTTTTCGTTAGTAGATATGTTGGAGTACACATATCCTCTGTTGCTATTAAGTGTGCCTGGCATTCCCAGGCACACTTTTTGCAACAATGCCTCTAAACTTTATGGTATTAAGCCTATCCCACTAATAAAAATAGCAGTATACGTATTAGAATACTTCACAGAGGCCAAAGATGTAAAGCGAAGATATTTTGCAGTAGTTAAACCAACATTAAGCGTTTGCGTGTTATTGACTATATTACCGGCAAATATTCCTTTATTCACCCACGTTGTTCCATCCATACTTGTCTCAATCTGAATGGATGTAGGATACCCGCCCAGTGTTGGATATTTAAGAAGGGGCGGTACAAAATAGTTCACAGCTGAAAAAGTTTGGCTGCTATTGAAATTGATCACTATCCATTGAGGCATTGGCAAAGTAAGCGAAGTTGTCCAATAAGTATTCGCATCATCTGCATCTATAGCCTTGGTTGAGAGAAATGTGCTGTAATATGAAGAAACACTTTGAATAGTCCACCCATCTCTGAGGATAAATGCAGGTTTACCCGTTTTAAAAACTATGTATAGCGTCTGATTCCCGATAGAGTTTTCTGTTTTGCCATCTACCGATTGAATGATTATAGGCAGGACATAGGTGCTATACCCTTTTAAATTTGTTTCCTTTATTATATTGATTTGTACAGAATCTGAAAGCGTGGTATTTGCCGCGATTTTACAAGTCGATTTATAAAAGAAATAGGATTGGGATGGTAGTAGAATGGCATCTCCATATTTAGCACGGTATGCGTCTATTTTTGTCGAATCAACGCTAAAACTAACCCAATGATCAACAGAAGATGTGACTCCCGACAATTTTGACGTCAATCCCATGACAAAAAGCGAATCGCGTTTAACAGGCAGCGGAGTAACCAATGTATCTTTGGTTGAAAAGCCCTGAATTGAGATGCTATTGTCTGGCAACGGTGTCTCATTTTTAGTACATGCTGTTGCTAATACTATTAGCAAGCAAAACAAAAGTCGTATTATTTTATTATTCATTGCTTAAATATTTTAATGTAAACTGATTTTACCTTAATAATTTGATTTCTTCCTGTTATGGATTTTGTTGCATATTAGGATTGAACGCTAATACCTGTATGGGTATTTGTAGCGTGTAGCGAGGGCTATGGGGAGCTAACGTAGCAATAACATTACCATTTGCATCATAGCGATATACTGTATTCATCTTCCCTTCTTTATCTAAACGGCGCATATCGAACCAACGCAGCCCGCTGAAAGGCAATTCATTACTTCTTTCTCCCAATACGGCTTGCAGCACGCTAGCCTGATTATTTGATTGAAACTTCACATAGCTACTTGCCTGAATCCGGTTTGTACGAATATCATCCAACTGCTGTAAAGCAGTGGTTAGATCACCGCTACGAGCAGCAGCTTCAGCTATAATCAGTTTCATTTCCTGAATAGAAGTACCAGTATTTACATAAAGAAGTCCCGGGGTAATATTATTAGGGAAAAAAAGTGTAGCGCCCCGTACTGAAAAAGTGTAGTTATCAGTGCTAGTGTAGAGCTTTTTAACGCGGAGATCGTTAATTGTAAACGATCGCATAAAATCTAGAGTAGGCGTATTACTTCCTATGACCCTTCTTCCATAAATAACATCTGATTGGATACTTAATAGAGATGTAGTGGGTAGTGTACCATTAAAATTCATCATTGTCGCTTTTCCCTTTGCTAAGGCCAATACTGCATTTGCTTTTGCATCTTCATAGTCACCAGCATAGAAGTACACTCTTGCCAGAACACTATATGCGGCGGCTACCGATCCTCGAAACCGATTTGCACTATTATCCAACGGCAAATCCGGAATAGCAGCATTAAGATCACTTATAATATGATCATAAACTTCTTTTACCGTGCTTCGTGTAGGCACCTTTTGTGTGACATCATTGGAGGTAACAAAGGGAACAGCCAGATCTTTATCAGCTGTTGTCGAATCATATGCGTTACCATATTCATTGACCAGATAAAAATATTCAAGAGCCCTTCCTAACAACGCTTCTGCTTTAAGACTTTTTCTTTGTTGAACAGTTCCGTTGGTTGCGTTATCTATACCCAATAGCAGCGTATTATATTTATTCATTTTAGCATAATGATCACTCCAGAATAAAGGAGAAGCGTTTAAATCTGTCGAGAACTGCGATGCCCAGGTATAGGTAAAATCACCATAGTTTATAGCCGGCACATTGACGGATGGATAATCTACATTATCTCCAAAATAGTTAAGGGTACAATACCCTGATGATCCTCCTGGCAATCCTACTGGCCCTAAATCAAGCATAGGATCATTCAACCATTGGTCATAATTGGAAACTGTTGTTAGCAAAGTCTTACCTTTAGGGGCTATATTAAGATACTTGTCGCACCCCGACAAGAATAAGCTGCAAAAAACCGTCAGAATAAAAGAATATTTATAATATTTCATGTTTTTATTTTTTAAAATGACTAAATAGAAAGAGATTCATTTTCACACTTAGTAGATTTGAGAACCTTTTTGTTAGCGGTCATTACGATCTCTTTAAAAATTGATAAAAAAGCCAATTGTGTACGTAGGCGTTATGTAAGACTTAGCAAAACTTCCTGTAGCTGGACTATAATTATATTTATTTAGCCCAACTGTCCATAAATTAGTAGCCTGCAACTTTATTTCAAAATGCGAGAAACCTGCTTTCTTGATAAACTTACTATTATCAAAACTGTATGAAGTTGTAACATCCCCTAATGTAATATAATCACCAGGGACAACGAAGTTATCTGCATTATTATATGCTATGTTTGCATTTGCAGATGTATAGGCAGTAATAGACATTATATCTGTATTTGCTTCATCGCCAGCCTGTTTCCAATAATTACCTGCTCCAACTAGTGGTCTTAAGCTTGAGGGATTAGGACGTGGCACAACTGTTTTGAACCCGCCATAATAGTTAACCATAACATAGACATAGAAGTTCCCAATATCAATCCGGTTGCTTAGTCCAGCATTGACAGTAGGAATAGATGAGCCCATATATTTGATAAGGCCAGAAGTATCACTTGACATAAGAGTGAGAAGAGTAGAGTTGTATTCGGTATGATAGATATTGCCTTTTTTATCTTTAATTAAGGGATATCCTAAACTATCCAAACCCGCAGAACGATAGGCGAAAATTGCACCTACAGGGTAGCCTGTTATATATCCTTTTTTATTAAGAAATTGCTGAGTATATGCATCCGTCTGATAAACTTTTAGAACCTTGCTTATGTTATGCGCAATGACGAAGCCTGTATTCCAGTTAACGTTATTTGTAGTAATCCAATCGGCATGCAAACTAAACTCCAACCCCTTATTATTAATAGTAGTATGGTTTATAAGTGAAGGACTTACACCTATTGTAGGATCGATCTGCGTGTTAGCCAATAAATCTGTACTTTTTTTATTATAATAGTCTATGCTTCCGTATGCTTTTTTAAATAAACTATAATCCAGCCCAACATTAAAGTTGTTGGTTTGCTCCCAACGCAGGCTACTGTTCGCATACGAATATACAGCCAGTGAGGTAGTTGTCGGAGAAGTATAGGTATTCAGGACAGATTTGGCAATTACTTGCGGAAGGGACATTTTTGCTACATTACCGTTAAAGCCATATGCTATACGTAATTTCAGCGTTTGAACCCAGCTAACATCTTCCATGAACTTTTCTTTATTAATATTCCATGCCGAACCTAATGACCATAATGGTTTATATTTATACTTAGGGTTAGTGCCAAATAAATTAGACTGGTCTATACGCATACTTCCGGTAAGAGAGTAAGTGTTTCGGAAAGCATATACAACATTGGCATATCCTGACAAATATCGATCCTCCGTATATTGCTGATCAAACAAACTGCTAAAGTTTATTGATCTGGATTTTATTAATGTCCCTGAAATTGTTTGATTAGCTATATCAGTATAGTCCACTGGCTGTTGCAAAAGGGTTTGATCATTATAACCAAAATAGGAAGCAATGCTATTCATACCCGTAACATCTCTCATTTCTGCTCCTAATATGCCGTTTATGGAATGCTGTTCGCCTATTTTTTTATTATAGTTCAACTGCATACGTAAGGTATAACTGGATGTATTTCCTGTTTGTTTACGAAGAAAACCTCCATTAGGAACATTAAACTTGAGAGTTCCATCCGTATTCTGTGTGACATATGAATTAAAATATTGCTTGGCTTCAGAAGAATTTTCTGAAGCATAATGAGTTAAATCCGAACGGGAAGTTTCATATATGCCCCCAAAATTAAGATCGAATCCTCTTCCAAGTAGGTAATTAAAATTTGTCGTAACACGATTATTTACAGTATGTGTTTTATCACTAATTTCATTAATATCCACTAATGGATAATAAAGATTATTCACTAATCCACTGGATAGTAAAGCGTTATTATAATATGGATTTGTACCTGAGCCATTTGTAAGAAACGAAGGATTTCCGTTAACATCTGTAAAATGTTGATAAGGACTAACTGAATTTATATCAGGTATTGGTGCCGAATTCTGATATTGTTCCTGATAATCTGTTGTCAATTCCAAAGAAAGTCGTTTAGAAAATTTCAGCGTAGAACGAGCGGAAAGGGAGATCCTGCTATCGTTATTTTTGATTTGCTCATGTAAATTGCCGGTATAATTAGAAGTAATATAATAAAGGGCATTGGGACTCCCTCCATATACGTCAAAACTATAGGTCTGTGTATAAGCAGATCGTAAAAATGAGTTACTATAATCCTTGGCATTATTATAGTTCTCCAGTGCAGAAAATGATTGCGCTGCCTGGTATGGTGTAATAACATTGGCTGCTTGCTGAGCTATTAGATAGTAAGGAAGCTCAAATCCTACACCAGAAATTGAACTTTTCGTTATCAATTGGGCCCAAGTGTTTGCATTAATACTTTTACTATAAAGAGATTGATAATAATTCGCTACAATTGAGGATGCATCTTTAGCCCACCGATAACGATCATAATTTTCCTTTGGCGTAATTCCGGAAGTTGCACGGAAAGAGAACTGAGGTTTACCCGCTTTAGCCTGTTTCCTTTCAATCACAATCACCCCATTAGAAGCTCGTACTCCATAAACAGTAGAAGCCGCAGCATCTTTAAGAATAGTAACGGATTTAATTTCATTGGGATCAATCATATCCATTGTTAATTCTGTAGGATACCCGTCAATCACTATTAAAGGGTTTTGATTAGCAGACATAGTCGAAATGCCTCGAATATTAAACAAGCTTTTAGAAGATGTATTCCCATTTGCATCTGTACTAGTCAATAGTACATCGTTATTGATCATTAACCCGGGTATTTTATTAGCGAGCCCAGATAAGAAATCTGTGTTTATTTGCGATTCGTACTCTTTGGCACTGATTTGTGCAATAGCGCCGGTACTCTGTTCAGGCTTTATGCGCTGGTATCCGGTGCTTATCACCTCAACGCCGCCCAATAGGGTAACATCTTCCTCCATTACAACATTAATTTCAGTTCGGCCGTTGATCGTAATCTCTTGCTTCTTCATCCCAATACTTGAAATAACCAAAACTTTATCATTAGAATTTATCTGCAGTTTGAATAAACCATTCTCATCAGTGATGACACCTTTGGTGGTCCCTTTGATTATGATGCTTACTCCCGGTAATGGTTCACCTTTATTATTGGTTACTTTACCGTTTATAACTACAAATGCAACTTCCTTCATCTTAACAATAACCGTGTTATTTTCAACGATATACGTTAATGGTTGTCCATCAAAGCACTTGGCAAGCGCTTCCTGAAGGGAAACATTTGTAAGTTCGATATTAACAGGTTTAGCAACTTCGAGCATTTGTTTGTTGTACAAAAAATGATAGCTTGTTTGTGTCATAATTTGCTTAAAAACCTGTTCGAGTTGTGCGTTTTTTTGAGACAGGCTGATTTGCTGTGAATAACCTTCTGCGTGAATTTGCAAAAAGGTTGCAATCAGTAAGGCAATTGTTAGCTTCATCTTCAAAAATGTATCAGGTGAAATGAGGTTTTTGCAACCGCATCCAATTAGTCTGTAAATAAAATTCATATCTTTGTTCGTTTGGTTTTCTGTTTATTATTAGGTTAATACTCCCAGTTTTATCAGTTAATTCCAGACATTTTACAGGAATCCCGCCCCCACGGGGTTCCTTTGTCTTATCTAAAATTTACTTTTTTTGTATAATTCTTTTCTCCGATAGACTCCTTTCTTTATAAGCTTTTAGATTGTTTATGGCAAAACGGTGATCGTTTTTCCTTCAATTTTAAAATGAATTGATTCAGTTAATTCAAACATATTGAGCACTTCAGATACATTTTGAGTACGTGAGATCTTCCCTGAAAAAGTCTTGTTTGCAGGATCAATCTGATAATCAATTTTAACGTCGTACCAACGGGAAATTTTTGCCATGATGCTTTCAATATCCTCATTATTGAAAATGAAATTACCGTTTTTCCATGCGATAGCTTCTTCAAGATCTGCATCCACAACGTTTATCTCGTTTTTTCTGTCAAGTTGGGATTGCTGTCCGGGTTGAAGTACAACATGAGAATTTGCTTTTGTTGAAGAAGCAGGCTTATCATATGAAACTTCTACACTCCCTTTAAGCAATGTTGTCTTAATTAATTTATCATCTGCATAAGCCATTATATTAAAGTGGGTACCCAGTACCCTAACTTCGGAGTTTCCTGCCTTCACGATAAAAGGCATTGCTGTGTTTTTCGCTACTTCGAAATAGGCTTCCCCTTTTATCTCAACCCTTCGTTCCTTGCCCACAAAAGCAATAGGAAACCGTAAAGTGGTCGAGGCATTGAGCCATACAATTGTTCCATCGGAAAGGAAAATCCGATATTGTCCTCCTCTTGGTGTGGTTAAAGTATTGTAGGAAACGATATTTGAAGTTAAATTAGGAATAACTTTTAAGTTATAACTTAAACGACCACTATCGAGTTTTGTAATTTGAGCATTTCCCTGTTGGGCCAGTTTCCCGTTTGAAACATTGTCAAGGATAATTTTTGAACCATCAGCTAAAGTAAGGTATGCTTTATTGCCTCCAGGCCTGACATCGTTTTTGTAAAGCGGCTTATTTAATGGTTTTACTATTTCAACAATCTGGTTAATCTCATTTGGTGATTGTCGGGGCGTGTTTAAAATACCGAATGTAATAGCAAATACAAGAACAGCGGCAGCAGAAATGCTCAACCACAACATTAATCTCCTACTTTTAGGTCTGAATGATATTGTTTTTCTTTCGCTTACTTCAATAATCTGATTGAAGATCCGATCTGCATCAGAATCATTTAAAGTATGCTTTATAGGTAAATTGTCAAAACACTCATCAATAAGTTTTTTCCGTTCCTCATAAGAGGAATCGGCTATTAGTTGCATAAGTTCTGTTTCTTCATCCGGCGAACAAAGCTGCTCAATGTATAATTGAAACAGGAACTGCAATCTATTATTTTTCATTATTTTAATAATTAGTAATTGATAAGAAGTGATTAGATAAGGTAAAGTAAATATTCCTTTTGCTACTAATGACAATTCGGAAGGGAAAAAGAGGGGGTTGGAGGAAAAATATTTTTTTGCTGGGCAAAAGTAATTATGGTCAGCCTATCTTCAGGAGTTAAAATTATTTTCAGAAATAGATCTGGATTGCAAGAATAATAGCTAGATCAATCCGATTCCCCATATACCTACGTATTGAAGAAAGTGCATTTTTCATGTATTCTTTTACTGTATAAATCGACAATTGCATTTTTTCTGCTATTTCTTCCTGCTTTAATCCTTCCTGCCGACTGAGAATGTAAACTTTCTTTTGCTGTGGTGGTAGATTCCGGATGGCAGTCTCAAGAATTTCCTGATACTCGTTATATATGACAGTGTTGGCTGTAGTTTCGTTGCTTTCTGAAGATTCTTCAGCTAATCTTTTAAGGATAATCTTTTCGTTGGCGATCCTTTTCAAATAATTACTGGCAACATTGCTGGCAATGGTTTTCAGATAAGCAGTAAAATAGTCAACGTCTTTTAGTTGTGCCTTATTGAGCCATATTTTCAGAAAAACTTCTTGTGTGATTTCTTCAGCAAGAAACTCAGAGTGCGTAAGATACATGGACAAAGAATAGATCTTATGCCTGTATTGATTGAAAATATTTTTGAATGCGTCCTCATCCCCATTGGCTACTTTTATAAGTAGTTCTTTCTCAGTATTAATGTGAATGTTAGACATTATTAATAAAGTTTGGGATGAACAATACAGAAACAAAACTACAAAATATTTTTTGACATCGATGAGAAAAGATATAAATGGTGCCTGGCACTATTTATTTATTCAAATAGTTTAACAATATCTTCTTTGTTGATGTCTTTTAGCGGGTTGTTCGAAGGGACAAAGGTTTCGGCAAGCTGAAGTTTGTGTTCCTGAAGCTTGAGAATCTTCTCTTCGATGCTGTCCTTGGTGATAAATTTATAGGCTATCACATTCTTAAACTGTCCAATGCGATGTGCTCTGCTGATGGCTTGTTGTTCTACAGCAGGATTCCACCATGGGTCGAGGATAAAAACATAATCTGCTTCGGTTAGATTGAGTCCAACACCACCCGCCTTGATTGAAATCAGAAAGATCCGGGTGTCTTCATTATCTTTGAACTCATCTACAGCCTTTTCTCTGTTTGTTGTTGAGCCGGTGAGCATGGCATAAGGAATACCCAATTCATCGAATTTATGGGCAAACAGGTTGAGATGCTTTACAAATGAAGAGAATACCAACACCTTGTTCTTTTCATCAACCAGGTTTTGAATGTTTCTTAGTACTTCATCAAACTTACCACTGTCGCCTTTATATGCAATATCGGTCATGAGGGGATGATTGGAAAGCTGCCTCAGGTGCATCATTGCCTTCAACACCTCAATCGATGAGTTTTCGATTCCTTTCTTTTCAATGCTCTCAAATATGATTTGTCGGATCCGGGCTTTCTCCTGTTCGTAGATCTTACTTTGTTGTTCCGACATCTCGCAATAACGGACATCTTCTATGAGAGGGGGTAATTCAGTAGCCACTTCTTCCTTGCGTCTTCTCAGCATAAACGGTTCGATCAGCTTCCGGAGTCTCTTTTGCGCTTTATCATCTCCTTCTTTTTCAAGCGGATTGAGGTATTCATTTTTGAAAAATGTAAGCGTACCCAGTAATCCCTTGTTAAGAAAGTTCATTTGTGACCAGAGATCGATCAGTGAATTTTCAATGGGGGTGCCGGTCAGTACTAAACGGTGATCACAGATCAGACTGCAGACAGCCTGACTGCTTAAAGAGTCAGGGTTTTTGATTGCCTGGCTCTCATCTAAAATGATATAATGAAATGGATACATTTTCATGAGTTCCAGATCATTTCTGACAGTGCCATAGGTGGTGAGAACCAGATC
>JGI24140J50213_10001107_pt1 | contig 12067 bp, 9 predicted proteins | sample BarGraIncu00222A_FD_50213 | JGI IMG/M metagenome (IMG submission 50213)
GACGGGCCCGGTGGCATTGACGGGCCCGGTGGTATTGACGTCTTTCCGGCCTGGGAGACGCTTCCCTTCGAGCGGGTGAGTCCCGATGTATCGACCATGGGCCGTCGGTTGCGACTGCTGTGGAAGCTGGGAGGAGGCTCCGCCGCCCAACGGCCCCAGGTGGTGGTGGCGCCGATCAAGGCGGTACTGCAGCGCCTCGGCCCCTGGAGGACCGCGGCCCGACCCGTCGTCATCTCCCACGGCGACCGGGTCTCGGTGGATGACCTGGTGGTGCAGCTGGTGGGCATGGGCTACCGGCGCGAGTCATTGGTGGAGCACCGTGGCGAGCTGGCGGTGCGGGGTGGGATCGTCGACGTCTTCCCGTCCACCGCTGACGATCCCATCCGCATCGACCTGTGGGGCGACGAGGTGGACCGCCTGACCCGGTTCGACGTTGCCGACCAACGGTCCATGGATGATCTGACATCGNTGGAGCTGTTCAGCTGCCGCGAGTTGATCTCCGACGAGGCGATGCGGCGGGCCGCGGCCGGACTGGTGGGATCGGCCCCGTGGGGACGGCACCAATGGGAGCGGATCGCCGAAGGTGAGCTCTTCGACGGGATGGAATCGTGGTTACCGTGGCTGTCGGACGGTGACGAACTGATCACCGACCTGCTCGGCGACGACGCCGTGGTGGTGATGGTCGAACCTCGCCGGGTCCGGGACCGGGCCGGTGAGCTGCTCGACGAGGAGTCGGCACTGGCCGACGCATTGGCGTCCACATGGGGCCTGAGGGCCGATGGCGCCGATGCTGGCGATGCTGATGGGGAGACGCCCCACGACGCGGCGACCGCCACGCCGCGTCTGCACGTCCCCTATGACCGGCTGCTGACCTCGACCTCAGCGGCGGTGATCTCGTTGGTGCCTTCAGCCGAGGGTCCGGATATCCCCGCGGTGGAAAGCCGGGGATGGGAGCCGATTCTCGGTGATGGGGCCAAGTTGGCGAGCCAGGTATCTGCCCTGACCCTGGCCGGCTATTCGGTGGTGTTGTGCTCTTCAACGTTGGGTGGCGCCGAACGGCTGGCCGGAATCTTGGCCGAGGAGGGACTCACCGTCCCGGTGGTGCCGCCCGGTGACGGCCCGGATCTGGCCGCCCCCGGCGCCCGCATCGTGGTCGCCTCGGTGGACAGCGGTTTTGTGCTGCCCGGAGCCAAGGTGGCCGTTCTCGCCGAGTCCGATGTCACCGGCCGCCGCCGTCCCCACCGCCAGGCCCGGACCCGGGCCCGTCCCGTGGACGGGTTCTTCGATGACCTGGCCCCCGGCAGTTTCGTGGTTCATCGCCAGCACGGGGTGGCCAGGTACGGGGGCATGGTGACCAGGTCGATGGGAGGTGCGACCCGCGACTACCTCCTGCTCGAATACCGGGGAGCGGACAAGCTCTACCTCCCCACCGACCAGATCGAGCTGCTGACGCCCTATGCCGGTGGAGAATCACCGAAGGTGAGCCGCCTGGGCGGGTCGGAGTGGCAGAAGGCCCGTTCCAAGGCGCGGGCTGCGGTCCACGAGATCGCCGAGGAGTTGGTGGCCCTCTACCGCCGGCGGCTCGAGGTGGAAGGCCATGCCTTCGGGCCCGACACGCCGTGGCAGGCGGAGTTGGAGTCCCTGTTCCCGTTCATCGAGACCACCGACCAACTCCGGGCCATCGAAGACGTGAAGGCCGACATGGAGCGCCCTCAGCCCATGGACCGGTTGGTCTGCGGCGACGTGGGCTTCGGCAAGACCGAGGTGGCCATCCGGGCGGTCTTCAAGGCGGCCCAGGACGGCTTCCAGTCCGCCATCCTGGTGCCGACCACCCTGCTGGCCAGCCAGCATGTCCAGACCTTCACCGACCGCTACGCGCAGTTCCCCATCAAGGTGGAATTGCTCAGCCGCTTTTTGACCAATGCCCAGGCCCGAGNGGTGCTCGCCGGGCTGGCTGACGGCTCGGTGGACGTGGTGGTGGGGACCCACCGCCTGCTGGGGGGCGACGTCTCTTTCAAGAAACTCGGCCTGCTGGTCGTGGACGAGGAGCAGCGGTTCGGCGTCTCCCACAAGGAGGCGATCAAGGCGATGTCCGACGGGGTGGATGTGCTCACCCTCACCGCCAGCCCGATTCCCCGCACCCTGGAGATGGCGTTGACTGGCATTCGCGACCTGTCGATGGTCAACACTCCCCCGGCTGCCCGTCGCCCGATTCTCACCCACGTGGGCGAGTACGAGGAAGGGGCTGCCTCCGAAGCCATCCGACGCGAGCTCCTCCGCGAGGGCCAGGTCTTCTACGTGCACAACCGGGTGCAAGATATCGACGCGGTGGCCGACCGGGTTCGGCGNATGGCACCCGAAGCGCGGGTGGCCGTTGCCCACGGCCAGATGGACGAGGGCTCACTGGAGCAGGTTGTGCTCGATTTTTGGGAAGGNGCCTACGACGTGCTGGTGTGCACCACCATCATCGAGTCGGGGATCGACATGCCCAACGTGAACACCCTGGTGGTGGATCGGGCCGATCTGTTGGGGCTCGGCCAGTTGCACCAGCTCCGGGGTCGGGTCGGTCGGGCCGGAAGCCGTGCCTACGCCTATCTCTTCCATCCCCGGGACAAGGTGCTGTCCGAACAGGCCTACGAGAGGTTGCGCACCATCGGCGACCACACCGAGTTGGGCTCGGGATTCAAAATTGCCCTGCGGGACCTGCAGATCCGGGGGGCGGGGAACCTGCTCGGCCGGGATCAGACCGGTCACATCGCTGCCATCGGCTACGACCTGTACGTCCAGATGGTGTCCGAGGCGGTGGCCGAATTGAAAGGGGAGGCCCGGCCGCAACCGGTGGACCTCAAGATCGACCTGCCCGATGCCGCCCACCTTCCTCCCAGCTATGTCGAGGCCGAGGATGTCCGGCTCGAGGCGTACCGTCGGATCACCGGCCTCCGCACCGCGGCGGAGATCGCCGACGTGGCCACCGAGTGGGAGGACCGATTCGGTCAGTTGCCCGCACCGGCCGCCGCGCTGCTCGACGTGGCCCGGCTCCGGGTGGAGTGCCTTCGTCTGGGAATCACCGAGCTCACCGTCACGCTGCCGCGGGGCATGGGCGGAACGGGNAGAACGGGCGGACGGGGTGGNGCCGGGGCGGGGCGGGCATCGGTCAAATTGTCCCCNTTGACCCTTCCGGCGTCGGCCGAGGTGCGCCTGAGACGGCTGGCGCCGGGGGCGACGTACCAGGCCGANTTCCATCGCCTGCTGGCTCCGTTGTCGCCGCCGGCCTCCGGCACCGACTATGCCCCGGTGGTGGCCAACCTCCTGNGTGAGCTGNTTCCCCCGCCGACCCCTCCGGTGGAGGGCGACAGTGCCGGTGGTTCCCCGGCCGATATTCCTGCGCTGGCCACGAGCCGGTAGCATCGCCGCCGTGAAGCGCCTCCTCACCTNGTCCATCATCGTGCTGGNTGCAGGGTTACTGACGACTGCGTGCAACGTGACGCCTCCGGCCGCCACCATCAACGGAGCGACCATCTCGGTGAGTGCTCTCAACGATCAACTCCGCTCGTTCAACTCCACCCAGGTGGGCCACTGTCTGCTCACGGCCGAGACCGGGCAGACCACCCAGTTCCAGACTCAGGGCACCGGGGGTCCGGGCACCTACGACATGGCGTTCACCGACTCCATCCTCGAGAACTCGGTGGGGAACGAGTTGGCTTTCCAGTTGGCGGCATCGAAGGGTCTGAACGCCTCGGCTTCCGACCTGAAGACGGCCCAACAGAACTTCGTGGCCACCCTCAATGGGGAGATCAGCGCCGCTGCCCAACAGGCGAGCCAATCCGGCACCGGTTCCTACTGTGTGGCGGCGAGTGGTCAGCCGCTCACCGGGGATCAGGTCATGGCAGCACTTCCGGCGACCATCCGCAATGCGCTCATTGCCAACAATGCCGTCGACGAGAAGTTGCTGGCCGCCGGCGCCGATATTTCGGACGCGGCCATCTCGAGCTACTACGCCGCCAATCGGGGGCTCTTCACCGCCGATTGCGTNAGCTGGATCGTGACCGACTCCCAGGACCACGCCAACCAGTACGCCGCCCAGATCAATGCCGGAACCTCGTTCAGCGATGTGGCCAAGGCGCACTCCCTCGACACCCAGACGGCGTCAAGCGGTGGGACCCTCGGATGTTCGTTCACCCAGTCCCAGGTGGAACAGGCGTTACAAGTCCAGTCGGCGCCAGTGGGCTCACCGATCGGGCCGATCCAGGATACGCGCAGCGGGGCATGGGAGATCTACGAAATCACCAGCCAACGGGTGGCGTCTCTGTCCGACGTCCGATCGGACGTGATCCAGCAATTGCTGCAGACGGCCACCAATGGCAATCGGATCGCCAAGGAGATTCAGACGTACGCGCGACACTCCAACGTGTCGATCGATCCTCAGTACGGGACATGGAAGGGGCAAGGAGTGGTGGCACCGGTGGCACCGCCGGCCCAGTACCTGTTGGCCGCAGTATCCGGTCAACCGCAGACCCCGCTCACGGTGAACAGCCAGTCGGGTGGTCTGGGGCCGAGCGTGCCGCCCGCCACCGGGTCCGTCAGCACACCGACCACCTCCAGTAGTGGCAACTGATCTCCTCGATCCGGAGTCGCAATTGTGACCGACGCCATCCCAGTCGCGACATCGGGGTCCGCACCTATCCGGCGCATTGACGTGGTCGGCCTCGGCCCGGCCGGGCCCGAGCTGATCACCGCGGAAACCCTGAAGCTGATCAACGGGGCCGATACCGTCTATCTGCGGACCACCCGGCATCCGGCCGCAGCCGCATTTCCCGATGCGACGTCGTTTGACGATCGCTATGAGTCGGAATTCACCTTTGACGATGTCTACCGGGCGATCGTGGCCGACCTGGTGGCTGCGGCACATCGCAGTGAAACGGTGGTCTATGCAGTTCCCGGCTCGCCGGTGGTGGCCGAGCGAACCGTCAGTCTGCTCCGAGAAGACGCCGCGGTGGTCTCGGGCGAGGTGACGGTGGTCGTGCACCCGGCCCTCTCGTTCCTCGATGTGGCGTTTACCCGGCTCGGGGTCGATCCCGTGACCACCGGAGTCCGGATTGTCGACGCCGAGTCGTTCGCCTCCTCGGCGGCGGGTGAACGGGGTCCCCTGTTGGTCGCCCAGTGTTGGTCCCGGGCGATCCTGTCTGAGATCAAACTGTCGGCTGAGTTGCCGTCAGGGGCGCTGGTGACCGTGCTCCACCACCTGGGCCTCGATGACGAACAGGTGGTAGAGGTGGCGTGGGACGAACTCGACCGCACGTTTGATCCCGACCACCTGACGTCGTTGTGGATCCCCACCCTGGCTGCTCCGGTGGCTTCCGAGTTGGTCCGCCTCGACGAGTTGGCCCACACCCTCCGGGAGCGCTGCCCCTGGGATCGAGAGCAGACACACGGTTCCCTGGCACGGCACCTGTTGGAGGAGTCATACGAAGTGCTGGAGGCGATCGACGATCTGGCGACTGTCGATCGGATGCTGAACCCCGATGACGGTGGGGGGGGAGCGGGAGTGGGAGCGGGAGTGGTCAGTGCCGAGACCGAGGAGCGAGCCGTGGCCCACCTCGAAGAGGAGCTCGGCGACCTGCTCTTCCAGGTCTACTTCCACTCCACGCTGGCGGCTGAGTCCGGTCGGTTCACCTTGGCCGATGTGGCTCGAGGTGTGCACGACAAGCTCGTCGCCCGCCATCCACACGTGTTCGGCGGCGTCAACGCCGCTACGGCTGATCAGGTCGCGGCTAACTGGGAGACGTCGAAGAAGGCGGAGAAGAACCGGAAGAGCGTGACCGAAGGCATTCCGGCTGCCCTTCCTGCCTTGGCCCTGGCGACAAAGTTGCAGCGCAAGGGGGTGGCGGTGGGAATGAAGCTTCCCGGACTGGACGACGAGGCGAGCCATCTGGCCATCGGGATGACCGTGGTGGCCGGCGACGCGGCTGGGATGGCTGGGGCAGCCGGCAGGACGGGTCTTTCGGGGCCTGTGCCGCCTTCAGGGACCACCGACGATGACAAAATCGGCGACCTTCTCTTCTCGTTGGTCAATGTGGCCCGAGCATTGGGTGTCGATCCCGAGAGTGCGCTGCGAGCGAAAGCGGCAGCGTTTCGGGCATCGGTTGAAGCCCTCGGCTAGTCCCGTCGTTGCCAGAGGATGGAGTCTGGCGCATTTCATATCTTTCACCTTTGAATGAATTCCCTGGTCCAGAAGGGTTTGAGTGATAACTTTTCCCACACCAGCAACAGGAGCAACAGGGCACAGTGAGCATCATCGAACAGGTCATCGGTCGGGAGGTTCTCGACTCCCGGGGCAATCCCACGGTTGAGGTCGAAGTCCTCCTCGATTCGGGGGCGGTGGGACGCGCCATCGTGCCTTCGGGGGCGTCGACCGGGACGTTCGAGGCTGTCGAACTGCGTGACGGTGGCGACCGTTACGGCGGCAAAGGCGTGGAGCGGGCCGTGGCCAATGTGAACGGTGAGATCGCCGCCATTCTCGAGGGCGCCGACGCCCTCGACCAGCGGGGGGTCGACCTGGCCCTGATCGACGCTGACGGGACTCCGAACAAGGCTCGACTGGGAGCCAACGCCATCGTCGGGGTGTCGCTGGCGACGGCCAAAGCCGCTGCCGATGAGCTTGGGCTGCCTCTCTTCCGCTATGTGGGTGGCTCTGACGCCCACGTTCTGCCGGTCCCGATGATGAACGTTGTCAATGGGGGCGTCCACGCTGACAACTCCATTGACTTTCAGGAGTTCATGATCATGCCGGTGGGAGCTGCCTCGTTCTCCGAGGCTCTCCGGTGGGGAGTCGAGACGTATCACGCGCTCGCCGGGGTGTTGAAGAAGCGCGGGCTGTCCACCGCAGTAGGTGACGAAGGGGGATTCGCTCCGAACCTCGGTTCGAACGAAGAAGCGGTGCAGGTGTTGGTGCAGGCCATCGAATCGACGGGGCGCGCCCCCGGTACCGACGTCGCCATCGCCATGGACCCGGCCACCAGTGAGTTTTATCGCGACGGTGCCTACGTCTTGGCTGGCGAAGGCCGCACGTTGTCACCCGACGAGATGGTGGCGTACTGGGTGGATCTGGTCGGTCGGTATCCCATTGTGTCGCTCGAAGACGGCATGGCCGAAGACGACTGGGACGGGTGGGCGGCGCTGACTTCCGCGGTGGGAGATCGCATCCAATTGGTCGGCGACGACATCTTCGTCACCAACGAGGAGCGAATGCGACGGGGTATCGACGCCGGCATCGCCAATGCGGTGCTGATCAAGTTCAATCAGATCGGCTCGTTGACGGAGACCCTCGGGACGATGTCGCTGGCCAATCGATCCGCTTACGCGTGCGTGATGTCACATCGGTCGGGTGAAACCGAGGACACCACCATCGCCGACCTGGCCGTGGCCACCAATTGTGGGCAGATCAAGACCGGGGCTCCGGCACGGTCCGACCGGGTGGCGAAGTACAACCAACTACTCCGGATCGAAGAGATGCTGGGCGAGTCGGCCGCATTCCGCGGGGCCGATGCGTTGGCATCGCGGGGTTCTTCTCGGTGAGCAGCCGTGCCTACGCCCGGGCGAAGAAGCCCTCGGTGACCGCGACCCGCGGCTCGAAGGCGGCGGCTTCGGGGCGGGCGAAGAGCAGCTCGGCGAGGCCCACCAAGTCTGCGGCGGCCAGACGCCCGGTGGCGCGCCCCCGACCCGCGGCCAACAAGCGACAGACCGCAGCCTCGCGTCAGTCCGCGCCCAAGCGACAGGCGGCGTCGCCTCGGCCAAGGAATGCCAGTGCGCGGCCTCGCGCCAACAGTCGTCGTCTGCCGGTGGCCATTGCGGCCGTGATCGCTCTTGTTGTGATGGGAACCAGCTTTCCGGCGGCGGCTCTGCTGAGGCAACACGGGCAGTTGGCATCGACAAGTACACAGTTGCAGAGGCTGCAACACCAGAACCAACTTCTGACCCAACAACAGAAGCAGCTGACTTCGCCGGCAGAGATCGAACGGTTTGCCCGCCAGGACTATCAGTTGGTCTTCCCGGGCCAGGCACTGTTCAACGTGTTGCCGCCCACAGGACGTACCGCTACCGCCGCCGGTGGTGCCCCGGCGGGAGATCCCGGAAACCAACCCCTGGTTGCTCCGGCTGATGCGCCGAACATGTCGCCCGACCCCGGTCTCCCTCAGGGCGGGACCACCGGAAGTTCGGGAAGCTCGGCGTCGTCGAGTGGTGGTTCGGGCTCGACGCCGACCGCTCAACGGGCGGGATCGTCGGTCGGAACGTCCGGCGGAGCCAGCGCCGGGGGATTTTGGCATCGGGTCACCACCACTGTTGAATTCTGGAAGTGAGTTCGATGTCACCGGGCGGCCCGGTCGGTCCGGGGCCCGACGAAACTGCCCGAGACGAAACTGCCCGAGACGAGACTTCCCGAGACGACCTGAGCCCGAGCATCGACGATGACGCCCTGGTAACCGAACTGTTGGGCCGACCACCGGCTGGCGCCTTTGACGTGGTGGTCCGTGCCGAGAATGGCGTGCCGGCGGTCATCGCCAATGCTCCGTTCCTTCACGATGGGACTCCCATGCCCACCCGGTACTGGCTGGTGGACCCGGCGCTGCGCGAGGCCGTCAGCAGAATTGAGTCGTCCGGTGGAGTCCGGGAGGCCGAGGCGGCTATTCCCGAGGAACGAGTGGCCGATGCCCATGCCCGCTACGCGGCGGAACGCGACACTCTGATATCCAAGGACCACCAGGGACCGCGGCCGTCCGGGGGTGTCGGTGGCACCAGGCAAGGGGTGAAATGCCTCCACGCTCATCTGGCCTGGTGGCTGACGGGGGCCGACGACCCGGTTGGGGAGTGGACAGCAGTGCGCATCGGACTCCACCCCTCCTGAGGGGTGGTAGCAAGGTCCCATGGACTCGAATGGACCGGTGGCGGCGATCGACTGTGGCACCAATTCGACCCGTTTGCTGGTCGTTGACGAGCACGGGCGGACGCTCGAGCGATTGATGCGCATCACCCGCCTGGGAGAAGGGGTAGATGCCACCGGCTTGCTGTCGGAAGTTGCCATTGACCGCTGCGTGGCGGTCCTGTCGGCATTCCGACAGGACATGGATCGCTTGGGGGTGGTGCGGGCACGTCTGGTGGCCACGTCGGCCGCTCGCGATGCATCCAATGGGTCCGTGTTTTTCGCGGCCGCCACCGAAGCGTCCGGCGTGTCACCCGAATTGCTGACAGGAAGAGATGAAGGGTCTCTTTCGATGACCGGAGCGGTGGCAGACCTCGATCCCGATGACGGACCGTTTCTGGTGGTCGATATCGGGGGAGGATCGACCGAGTTGGTGGCAGGGTCGGGACCCGGTGATCCCGATTTGGAGGCGGTGTCCATGCAGATTGGTTGTGTCAGGGTGTCCGAGCGCTTTCTGAAGTCGGACCCGCCGCTCCCAGAGGAGTTGGCCGCGGCCGAAGCCATGGTGGCCGGCACGTTGGAAGTGGCCATCGACGCCCATCCCCGGTTTTTGGCGCCTCATCGTTTGGTCGGGTTGGCGGGCACGGTCACCACGCTCTCGTCGTTGCAGCAACAGATGGTGACCTACGACCGAGATCTGGTGCACCACTCGGTACTGACCGCTGACCAAGTGTCCTGGTGGTATCGGACCCTCGCCTCCGAGGACCGTGCTGCCCGGTTGGCCCGTGCCGGCATGGTACGAGGTCGGGAAGACATCATCGTCGGTGGGGCCATGATCCTGAACATCGTGATGAAACGCTTCAAGATTGATGAGTGTCTGGTATCGGAAGCCGACATTCTCGACGGCATGGTCGCCGTCCTCTTGGAGGAGTGAGCGGCACGCCACACCGCGGCCGAGATACTCAGGCAGTGATGGGGAGGCTGGTTTCAACGCCGGCACCAATGCCGCCAACGCCGGCACCAATGCCGCCAACGCTGGGAATGACGATCTGACCGCCCATGCCGATCTCCCCAACGTCGGAGCAGGCCTTCCCGGTGGCAACCAGCACCCGTTCGATATACCCGTCCGTCGACCCGAACGCGTCTTCGGCGTATGCCTTGCCTTGAGCACTGAAGGTGGCGCGGACCTCAGGATCAAGCATTGCCTCGACACACCAGGCGAGTTCGCCGGGCGTGTCGAACCACAGCCCTCCCCGGCCCAGTTCTGCGTGCTCTCGTGCCCGTGAGTTTCCCGGGACGATGATCGGCGTGCCGTACAGAAGGGAGTCGACGCAACGCCGGCCGAACAGGGGGCCGGGCCGGAGATCGATGACGACCCGTGCCCATGCCATGAGCCGGGTGAGATCACTGGATCGCTCAACCGGCCATCCCTCGCCCACCCGCCCCTGATGCCACACACTGAAGGCGTCGGTGGCAGAAATCCCCACGGGGTTCTCGGGGAAGCGCAGTCGGATCAACCGGGCGAGTGCGACAGCTTCCTCGTTTGCGTGAGTCTTGGTGCTCGAGATGACAAAGACATAGTCGGTCGTTCCGACCCAGGTATTCGGTTCGTTGAGAGCGCTCGGATTGGCGGCCAGAGGGGCTCCGATGCGGTGGACCCGGTCGGCGCCGCCATGATGTTCGACGATGGCGAGCCGTTCGGTCTCGGTGATGGCGAGCACGGCCTGGGAGCGATCGAAGATTCGGTCAAAGTGAGGGAAGGCCAAGCTGTTCAGATCGGAACCGAGAGCGAGCAGCACAATGGGTACGTCAGGAGCAACTCGATCGACAGCATCGAGTGCCCCAAGGTGTTGATGACCGGCGATGACCACGATGTCGGGACGAAGTCCGGCGAGAATGTCCGAGGAGGCGCTCCAACAATCGAGCAGATCCCGGTCGAGCAAGCGTCCGTATTNGGGCAGGAGCCGCCCGGTGGNGCTCCAGCCGGTATCCGAAATGGCTTCGATGAGGAGTTCTCGACGTACGGCGGCCGTCGGTGAGCTTGGTGTTGCCGTTTCGTGCAGAGTGAACACGCTGTCGACGCGTTGGGAGGGCACGATGCCCTGGGGCGTGATCACATGGACGTCAGCCGAGCACGCCAGGGCGCCCGCCACCTGACGGGTTGCCCAACCCTCCTCGCTCTTCGGCTCCCACTGGTCCGCCAGGACAGCGATCACCGGTCGATCACCTTTGACGGTGCCGGAAGGGTTGGCGCTTGTCCCGGAGGATCGTTGAGATGATCGATCCACCGTCATCGGCTTCGGTCAGAATCCTCTTTGGCCGCAGCTGCGGCCTCGGCAGCCGCAGCTGCCATGTTGCGTTGCGCAATGGTGGACGAAATGGACGCCACCCCGCCGGTGGTCCGTGGCGATTCAGCGTGGAGCCACGCGGCCAGGAGTGCCTGGTTCTCGGCTTCGGCGACTTGACGCCTCACGATATCCAAATTCATTTCCTGGACCCGCAATGTCAGAGCATCACACCGACGTTCGAGGGCCTCGCTGATGCGGACGACATGGCTCAGGAGATCTCGCTCTTCATGGAGGTAACGCCCGAGAACCCGATAGGTCAGACGTCCGAACAGCCCGACCAACCTACCCTTCGGACCGCCCCCGGCATCCTCGGGATTGAACGAGTCGGGGAGTGCCCAGTGCTTGTGGAGGTAGTCGAGAGAGCTTCCGCTGCGGGACTGCTCACCCCCCGAGGAGGGGTTGAATTGATTTGGAGGCAGAGGCTCCCACCGGAGCACTTGATGCTCTTGTTTCAGGCGCTCGAGAAACTCTTTTGGGTCAAGCCCAGGCTGTCCCACGTGGTGATCCTCCCTTCGTTGCTATCACGCGTGGCATTCACCGGATGGTCAGTCACGTCGCAGTCTGTCGGCTGGCGGTGGTTCCCGAGGGACGGCTTGTGGATTTGCCATCCGATCGCCACGCGGATTGTACCCGTTATTGGCATCGCCCTCCGGGGACCCGCATTGACTCATCAGAAACCTCCGCGTAGCCCTATACGTTGTCTCAACTAAGAATCTCCGCCTGGCGGGGGTCCCAGGTGCCAGCGGCGGCATGGGTTACGCCCTCACGTCATGGAGCTTTCGATGGGACAACGCAAGGCAGT
>JGI24140J50213_10001108_pt1 | contig 12064 bp, 9 predicted proteins | sample BarGraIncu00222A_FD_50213 | JGI IMG/M metagenome (IMG submission 50213)
TATTGCCGAAACAATTCGTAACACGGATGTACAAATACCGGTAACGGGGTTTTGGCAGAAAGTGCGTGCCTTATGCGACGAATTTAATGTAACACTTATTCTCGATGAAATTCCGATTGCGTTGGGCCGAACCGGGAAGTTCTTTGCCTTTGAACATTACGGCATAGTTCCCGACATGGTGACCATCGGAAAAGGATTGGGTGGGGGAGTTTTTCCCATGGCTGCGGTTCTTACCAACGAAAAATACAATGCAGTTGCCGAACATTCGGTTGGACATTTCACGCACGAAAAGTCACCGGTGGGTAGTGCTGCTGCGCTGGCCGTTCTGCATGTAATTGAGCAAGAAAACTTGTTGATACGTGCTCAAGACCTTGGACAAATCATGCAGACCCGACTGCTTGACATGCAGGAACGATTTGAGATGATCGGGGATGTGCGTGGAATCGGACTTTTGTGGGGTGTTGATTTGGTTACCGATCGTACTACCAAAGAAAGAGCCGTAGCCGAAGCGGAGCAAGTGATGTATCGTTGCCTCGAAAAGGGTTTGAGCTTTAAGGTCTCGCAAGGAAACGTAATCACTTTGTCGCCGGCACTTATAATCTCTGAGCTCGAATTGCATCAGGCTCTGGATATACTGAACGACGCCTTTCAATATTTTATCCATTAATCCACTACTTATATGTACGCATTTCAACTGAAAATTCGTGTTTGGATGGAGCGTCAGCCCGATTGGGTGTTTGCGCTGGTCGTGTCACTTGCCGCCTTTCTCACTTATTCCTGTATGTACGCGTTCCGAAAGCCTTTTGCTGTAGGGGTTTTCGAAGGTATGAGCTTCTGGGGTGTCGACTATAAAATCTGGCTTATCACTTCGCAAGTAATAGGCTATACGTTGAGCAAGTTTCTGGGAATAAAATACATTGCGGAATTAAACGCCACTTCCCGGGCAAGGTATATCCTGATCCTTGTCGGGATAGCCGAAGTGGCTCTCTTGCTTTTCTGGCTTGTGCCGAGACCTTACAATGTTGTATTCATGTTCTTCAACGGGCTCCCGCTGGGAATGATTTGGGGTGTTGTATTTAGCTACCTGGAAGGTCGACGATTGACCGAATTGTTGGGAGCAGGGCTCAGTGCCAGCTTTATCATTGCTTCAGGAGTGGTGAAATCAGTTGGAAAATGGCTTATGGTCGACCTGCATGTAAGCGAGTTTGCGATGCCTTTTCTCACCGGTTTACTTTTTGCCCTTCCTTTGGTCATTTCTGTTTTCTTGCTCGATTGCATTCCTCCCCCCACCGCCGAAGATGAACGACTTCGTACCAAACGACTTCCAATGAATCGTATTGAGAGAAAAGCATTTCTGAATAAATTTTATGTCGGTATTATCCTTCTGGTAAGTACCTATACCTTTCTCACTGTGTTCAGGGAGTTGCGCGATAACTTCTCAGTGGAAATATGGAAGTCCCTGGGATATGGAAATGATCCGGGCATTTTTACAGTTGCTGAAATTCCGGTTGCCTTTTTCACGCTCATTTCGTTGGCATTAATCACCTTTGTTCGTTCCAACTACAAAGCTTTCAATCTGATTCTGTTTATTATCTTCGCGGGTTTTCTGTTGATTATTGCCGCAACCTTGTTATTCACCTCCCATCTCATTGGTGGAGCAGCTTGGATGATTGTTGTCGGTATCGGTCTTTATCTCGGCTATGTGCCATTCAATGCTTTCTTGTACGAAAGACTGATTTCATCCTTTAAATACGTGAGCAATATCGGATTTGTTATTTATGTTTCCGATGCTTTCGGGTATTTAGGTAGCCTGGGAGTGGTCTTTTACAAAAACTTCTTTAGTGCTCAGATTCGATGGATTGACTTTTTTAGTCAGGCCGGTCTTTGGCTTTCTGTACTGGGACTTGCACTCACTACACTTTCCTATTTCTATTTCAAGAATAAATATGTTCAATTTAAATCAAACAAAGAAAATGAATAACATGAATTTACCGGAGAATCCCTATTTGTTATTAACTCCCGGTCCTCTATCGACAAGCAAAACGGTGAAAGCAGCTATGTTGCGCGATTGGTGTACATGGGACGAAGATTACAACCTGAAAGTTGTTCAGGAAATACGAAGCCGCTTAACCCGCCTGGCTACATCGGCTACCGATCAGTATTCTACTGTTTTGATGCAGGGTAGCGGAACATTTGCAGTTGAGTCGGTCATCGGTTCGGCAGTACCCGCTTCAGGTAAATTATTGATAATTGCCAATGGAGCCTATGGTCTGCGTATGACTCAGATTACAAAGGTGTTGAATATTCCTTACGAAGCTTATATTCTGTCCGAAGTTAGTCAGCCGGATCTTGATCATGTGCGCAATCTGCTTGAACAAAATCCAGAGATCACTCACCTGGCTCTTGTACATTGTGAAACTACTACTGGCATTCTTAATCCGGTACGCGAAATTATGGCACTAGCTAAGCAATACAATAAAACGACAATTGTAGATGCCATGAGTAGTTTCGGAGGCATTCCGATGGATATCAATGAATGGCAAATTGATTTTTTGATCAGTTCTGCCAATAAATGTATTCAGGGTGTACCGGGGTTCGGGTTTATTATAGCTCGGAAAAACAAGCTGGAAGAATGCAAAAATCAGGCTCATTCCTTATCACTCGATTTATACGATCAGTGGATAACGATGGATGGTGGCGGAAAATGGCGGTTTACATCTCCTACGCATGTAGTCAGGGCGTTTTTGCAGGCACTTGTTGAATTGGAAGAAGAAGGGGGAATCGAAAAACGCTTCGAACGTTACTCCCAAAATCAAAGAACGCTAGTGGAAGGAATGCGGCAAATTGGATTTGAAACCCTTTTACCAGATTATATGCAATCGCCAATAATTACCTCGTTTTTGTCACCACAACAGAAAGAATATTCGTTTCTGAAATTCTACAATCTTTTAAAGGAAAATGGATATGTTATTTATCCGGGTAAAATATCAAATGGAGACACATTTCGTATTGGAAACATCGGTGAGGTGTATCCTCAGGACTTGGAAAAGCTGGTAGAGACGATACAAAGAATGAAATTTTAGCAAAGCGCTTTTTTAATTGTTTCGTATGAGTAAACAAATTAACGAGAATGGACATTTTTTTAATTGGAATATAACATCGCATTAATTAGATAGTAATATGTTAGGTGTAATTTTGCTGCAGATAAAATGTTTAATATATACAAATGCTAAACAGAACTAGTAAACTCAAACAGGTATAATTAGAAAAGGTAAAATCAATGAGAAATTTAGGAAAACTCACTATTGTGTTATTATGCACAATTTCTTCGGCTAATGCTCAGGAAGTATTGATTGCCGGCAGAACACAGACTCAAGCAACTGAAGCTATAAATACTGCCTCCAGCGTAAAACCTACTTTTGAATTCATGTCTACTTTGCAAGCTCAATCTACAGAGAAAATTACGGATGAAATGGCTGGCAATCATTTTTTGGGAGATCAGATAGCAAAAAAGATGTATTTGTTCACTGATCATTACAGTTATAAAGTCCCCGTTGCTCCCGGTAATAGTGCAACAAAGACGATTTTCCGAAAACCGGAAATTTATTTATCCGTAAAAAAGATAGAACGATATTTAAAGAAGTCGGTAAAAAAAGGTGATTTAAATAGTAATGTAGCGCAAAAAGAATACGATAAAGTGCTTAATGTTGCGCTCAATATTCTTGATGAAAATACAGATAAATTTGAACAACGTTTGAGATCAGTTGGCGAAGATGCCCCAAAACTGTTGAACATTTATCTTTATGAAGTAAAACTCGAAAATATCAACTGATTTTATCTTCCTTCGAGGAACTTCAATCACAATTAGATTTCAATTATTACATTGAATTACAAACATGTACAAAAATACATGAATTGTAATATGGGACTTCCTATGTTTAATCAAAAAGAATATCATAACTAATAATTATAAATATGCAAAAAATTAGCGCTTTTCTATTAATTCAGTTTTTGCTGTTATATGGAACTTTTGCCTATGCTCAAAAGATTGCCGTACAAGGAAAAATTGTAGATTCTCAGGGGGGAGAATTACCAGGAGTTAGTATCACAATTAAAGGGAAAGGCATCGGTTCTATTACCGATGTAAATGGTCGATTCAGCATTAATGCTGAAAAAGGTGACATTCTTTCATTTTCGTATATCGGTTACGAGCCCAGTCAGGTTACAATTAAAGATCAGCATGAAATCGTTCAGATATTGCGAGAGGGTTCTCAGGCAATCAAAGAAGTTGTCGTAACGGCACTTGGTATTGAAAAGAAAGTATCAACCATTGGTTATGCCATACAAGAGGTTGAGGGAAAAGATTTAGTAAAGGCCAGAGATCCAAATCCAATAACCGGATTGGCAGGAAAAGTGGCTGGTCTCTCGGTAGGAGCGTCATCTGAAATGCTTGGTACTCCAAACGTTCTACTAAGAGGTGATAATCTAACGTTGTATGTGGTGGATGGTGTTCCGATTAGTTCGGATACCTGGAATATCAGTCCGGATGACATTGATTCATATTCAGTACTAAAAGGTCCTGCTGCTGCAGCTTTGTATGGTAGCCGAGCTAAAAACGGAGCTATTCTGATTACAACTAAAAAGGGGACTAAAGGTAAAAAAGGATTAAGCGTTGAGGTGAATTCTTCTAACATGTTCGACAAAGGGTTTCTAGCATTTCCACGTTTGCAAACTGAATATGGTGCAGGCGAAAACGAAATTTATGCTTTTGGTGATGGAAAAGGTGGAGGATTGAATGATGGCGATTACGATGTGTGGGGCCCTAAATTCAAAGGGCAATTGATACCGCAATGGGATGGTGAATATACACCAAATCAGACATGGACAACTACTTTTGGCGATGTAAAATATACCGGCCATATTAAACCAACACCTTATGTAGCTAGAAATAAGAATAACTTAGGCAGTTTTCTTCAAACCGGATTTCAGACTACAGATAATATCTCGGTGACTAAAAGTGGCGATGATTATACAATCAGAACCTCAATGTCACATTCCTATCAGAAAAGTATTATTCCGAACATGAGTTTGAATATCACTAATTTTAATGTGTTTGCTTCGTATAATATAAGCAAGAAATTTTCAGTAGATGCGAATGTAAACTTTAATTATCAGTATACTCCAAACTATCCCGATGTGAGTTACGGACCGAATAGTTTGATATACAACGTGGGTATATGGACGGGTGCAGACTGGGATGTAAACGACCCAACTATTAAAGGTATTTGGCAAACAGGAAAAACAAATACCCAATCTGTTTTTGCTGAATACCAGCGTTACCACAATCCTTGGTTAATGGTGAAAAAATGGTTAAGAGGACATGATAAAAAGGATACTTACGGATATGTTACAGGTCATTACATCATTGACGATCATTTAAATATGAGTTTACGTACACAAATATCAACTTACAATCTGTTGCGCACCGAAAAAATGCCATTCTCCGCACACCCTTACGGTCGTGAAGGTGGTATGGGTGACTATCGCGAAGATCATCGGAATTTAATGGATAACAATACCGACTTGCAGTTGAACTACAATTATATGTTAGGGGATTTTATTCAATTATCTGGTTTAGCCGGAGGTAATATTCGTATTTTTAATTACAACTCCAACTTTACATCTACCGATTATTTAGTTGTGCCCGATGTCTATTCATTCAGTAACTCGTTAAATGCTGTTCAGTCAACCAGTTTTGCATCCCGCATGAATGTTTACAGTGCGTATGCTTCTATGGATATGGATTTTGGGAAATATGCCACACTTTCGGGTACAGCTCGTGTGGATAAATCGTCGGCCATAGTAAGTAGTAACGATACCTATTTTTACCCAAGTTTATCGGTGGCTACTTTGGTTTCGGATTATGTAAAATTACCTGATTTTATTTCATCGTTGAAGTTAAGAGCTTCGTTTGCCGAAGTAAAAAGCGTACCTACCAGTGAAACTATTGGTACAGCTCCATTCAATACCATTACAGCACTTGGTGGAAGTGCTTCTACAAGTATTAACGGTTATCCGCTGGGTTACGGAACCAACTATCTTTCACCTTGCGGTGGACCGAGTTATTCGATGGGTAATACCTATTCAATTTCAAAGTTATACAATAACGAAACTTCAGCCAGTTATACAAATACGCTTTATGATTCAAATATACAACCGGAAGTTCGTGTAAATTATGAAGAAGGAATTGATATTAGCTTTCTGAAAAACCGTTTAGGACTAAATGCAACGATATTTCAATATATAGACGGACCTAAAATTCTACAGAATGAGATTTCGACCACTACCGGATATGAGTACAATTATATCAATGCCCTAAAAACCCGCAAAACTGGTGTTGAACTATCGTTTAAAGGGATTCCTGTCAAAACAAAAGATTTCAGCTGGGACGTTTTAGCTAACTGGAGTACATTCAAAGAGGTTTATGCGGAACTTCCTTCTGGGCAAGATACATATAATACTTTCTACAAAGAAGGTGACCGTACCGATAAATTCTATGGAACTGCATTTTATAAAACAAAGGATGGTCAGATTATCCACGATGCTTCAGGTAAACCACTTGCTATGCAAGTGAGCCAATATCTGGGCAACATGAATGGCGATTTTCAGTGGAGTTTATCTAACCGATTTAGCTATAAAAATGCATTTATAAGCTTCCAGTTCGATGGCAATGTGGGTGGTGTTATGGTCGATTATATGTACACGAAAACTATGCGTGGTGGTAGTAATATTGAAACAGCACAAGGAGCTTATGGAGTTGCCAGAAATTTGGACGATCAACATGCTGGCGAAAAATCATGGACAGGAGCTTATGTTGGTCAAGGTGTGGTAGTTTCCAATGGAGTAGCTATTAAGTATGATAGTAAAACGGGTGCAATCACCAATTATGATGCACTCCAATTTACGTCAAATACCACTACTACACAAGTACAAGATTATGTAAGCAAGTATTATGGTGTAAATGAAGCTGACTTGATGAGCAAAACATATATCAAGTTACGCGAATTAACCGTTGGTTTTAATTTTCCTGAAAAATGGATTGCTCCGCTTAAAATAACAAAAGCGTCCTTGTCCTTTGTTGCAAGAAATTTGCTTTACATCTATGGTGAGGCGCGCTTTAAAGACGTAGATCTGGATCAATACAATGGGGCTTCAAGTTCTACGGGCCTACAAACACCTACTACCCGCAGATTTGGTGTGAATTTTAATGTTACACTCTAATTTTAAATGTATTATAAAATGAAAAAGAATAATATATTCATAGTTGCCGTTTCACTTTTTGTGCTGCTTTTTTCGTCTTGTAGTGATTTTAATGAACTCAAGAAGAACGAAAATTTAGCAGAGTCAGTTCCTGCTTCTATATTGCTTAACAATGTATTATACACGTTGAATGACGCACCTGAGGGGATGGATGAACGGTGGTGTCAGTACTATTTGATGAACTACGACTATTACGGTAACAACCGCTACGATTTCGGTGCCGGGGATAACCACTATACGACTCTCAAAAATGTGGTACAAATGGAAAAAGAAGCAAACGGGAGTGATGCTTATTTAGCACTTACCGATTTTTTGAAAGCATACTATTTCACGAAGATGAGTCTTGAGATGGGCGACATCCCTATGAGTGAAGCTTTGGAGGGTGTAAGTAATCTGACACCAAAGTACGATACTCAAAAGGAAGTTTTCACTCAAGCTTTCCAATGGTTGGAAACTGCAAATTCATTACTGGCAACCGAAATTTCAAAAGGAACATCAATTACCGGTGATATTTATTACAGCAATAATCTGAGTAAATGGCAAAAACTTGTAAACACATTCCGCCTGCGCCTACTCATTCATCTGAGTAAGAAAACATCGGACACAGACTTGAATGTGAAACAACAATTTGCTAAAATAATAGCTGATCCAACTACTTATCCGATTATGACAAGTGCAGATGATGATTTAAAATTCACTTATTTGTATCCAAGCAATATGTATCCACGTAATCCCGGAACCTACGGATACAATGCCACGCGCGAAAACTGTTCGGATACTTATGTAGGTTTGCTCACCAAACTGCAAGATCCACGTGTGTTCATTACCTGTGAGCCGGCACAAGCTTTACTTTCTACGTATTCTGCCACTGATTTTAATGTATTTAAAGGTGCTAATCCTGGGGAAGATCAGGGTATCATGTACACAAAAAATACCAATGGACAATACTCGATGATCAACAGATATCATTACTACAGAACATATACAGGTGAGCCAACGTTGGAAATCAGTTATCAGGAGATGTGTTTCAATATTGCCGAAGCTATCAACAGAGGTTGGATTACATCCGGACCATTGGGAACTGCCGAAGATCATTATAAAGCAGGTATCAAAACTTCATGGGCATTTTACAATATTCCTTCTTCGGGGGCAATGAATGTCTATTTTATGAAGCAAGGATCGGGAATCAGCGATGCTTCGCCTTATAATACCTATTCAGTGAATGTGAACTGGGATACTTATTACAATCAATCAACGGTTAAGTATACCGGTAATGACAATACAGGGTTGACTCAGATTTTGCAACAGAAATATCTGGCATTGGCTTTCCACTCCGGATTGGAATCTTACTTCACCTATCGTCGTACAGGAGTTCCCGCTTTTGAAACGGGTACAGGAACGGGAAACAATGAGACCATCGCTATGCGCTTTCAGTATTTCGATAATGAAAAGACAACCAATGCCACCAATTACAATGCTGCATTAACGGCTCAAGGTTTCGGAAGCAACGATGATATTAATGGAGTTATGTGGATCCTTAAATAAAATAGTGACTAATTATTCAATTAAAAATAAATCCAATGAGAAAACTATTTCTGCAACTTATTATTTTATCTATGAGTATTTCACTCATGGCTGGAACGAAAACGAAAACCCAGAACATCATTCTGGTTACAATTGATGGATTCAGATGGCAAGAGCTTTTCAACGGTGCCGATTCATCATTTCTTCATAACAAACAACTGGTGGAAAATACCAGTAAATACGAGAAAAGATACTGGAACGACAATCTTGCTGAACGGCGGAAAATGTTGTTACCATTTATCTGGGGAACGGTAGTTGAACAAGGTCAGATTTATGGCAACCGGACTAAAGGTTGTTTTGTGAATGTAAAAAATCCATATTGGTTCTCCTATCCGGGGTACAATGAAATTCTAACAGGATTTGCCGATGTACGTGTCAATTCCAACGAATTCGGACCAAATCCTAATGTTGGAGTGTTCGAGATGATGAACCAATCAGCCGAGTTCAATGGGCGTATAGCCGCATTCACTTCCTGGGATGCATTTAACGACATCCTGAATGAAAAAAGAAGCGGTCTTTTGGTGAACGCTGCATTTGAAAAAATGGAAGGATTAAAAAGCGGAAGTAAACTGGAACTTTTGAATGAGATGCAAACTTCATTGCCCGACATATTTGACGGCGTAAGGTTAGATGGGGTAACTTTTAATCTAGGCTTTGAATATCTGAAAGAGAAAAGTCCTCGTGTGCTCTATCTTGCCTTCGACGAAACCGATGATTTTGCTCACGGAGGCAGATACAGCGATTACCTGAATTCTGCTCATTATACCGACGACTTTCTGAGAAAATTATGGGATTGGGTGCAACATAATCCGGCTTACAAGGATAAGACAACTTTACTTGTAACCTGCGATCACGGAAGAGGCGAAGGACCTGCCGGATGGAAAGATCATGGAAGTAAAACGGCTAATTCAAATCAAACCTGGTTTATAGCTATTGGTCCTGACAGTCCTGCAATGGGTGAAATCACAGAAGGGCAGTATTACAATAACCAATATGCTAAAACCATGGCTGCATTGCTAGGGTTCGACTATAAAACCGAGAATCCTGTTGGACCTGCCATTGATTTAGTTTTGGGTAAAAAGTAGGAGAGAGATAATTGTGTGCAGTTAAATATCTCTGCGAATAAAATGAGATAGGTTATCAGTTAATAATTAAAAGGGCTAAGTTCGGAATATAACCGGACTTAGTCCTTTTTTTATATTCCGTATTATTGGTGTCAGGTAAACTTTATAGATAAAACATTATGAGAGATTTAGATAACGCCACTTATTAATTCTTACTTCGTTTGAAATGACAATCAATGTTTTATGTTAGGGAGATGGGGTCAGTCGTCGGTGAAGCATTAGTATCCTATTCTTCCAAAAAGTCATTAGACGATACGGTTGTAATTTTTTTTGTTTTAATTCTCTAATTCGGTTTGTGCTTTTTATTGTTTTTTATTTTTCCTCTGCTTAAAAAGCCTCATTTTCAGCTAATATTTTAACTACAAAAATAGCTTGTCCTAAAAATAGTTTGATGTCAATTTGTACTATCCTAATAACCAGCCGAGTGTAAATCGTCATGTCTCACTTTTTTTCGTCACAAAATTTGGAGTTTATTTTAGTTTCTCATAATTTAGCTTTCCAAAAAGAGACAGAATTTGGTATTCGTTGTACAAAGTTGCACTAATTGTATTTTAAATATAACGGAATGTATTCTCCGGTTAGTAAAATAATTCAATTGAAATATGGCGGCATTATTTTCCATTTTCGCTTCTAAAGCGCGACAATTTGTTTCCGTTCCTGCCTTTTTAACGGAAACTACTATTCACCCGAAAGGAACTCCTTTTGTACCGATCGGACATCCTTTTATACCGAAAGGATCTTCGATCGTCCCGAAAGGATGTTCTTTTATGCCAATCGGAGTTCCGATCATACCGAAAGGATCTCCTTTTATGTCGATCGGACATCCTTTAGTACTGAAAGGATATCCTTTTATGCCGAAAGGATGTCCGATCGTCCCGAAAGGATGTTCTTTTATACCAATCGGAGTTCCGATCATCCCGAAAGCATATCCTTTTATACCGAAAGGACATCCTTTTCTATCAACCGGAACTCCTTTAGGTAGTAAAGTGCCTCCGCTCGGACATAAAGTGCCTCCGGCAAACTATAAAACAGATTCTTCATTCTTCATTTTATATTCTTCAGTTTAAATTATTAAACATTTAAAATTGATTTATTATGAAAAAAATAAAAGTAGTATTGGATTTTCCTGAAAAATCCGTTCCNGAAAAAATAGTGTTTTTCCGTAATGTACTTGCCGGTATCAAGCTGCATGCTGCTGTTTTTGCTAATCCNGACCTGAGTTTGGANAAAGCAACTGCATCGGTAGATACCCTGGAGGCTAATTATATCGCTTCGCTGGATGGCGGACGTGCTGCCACGGNGGCACTNCATGCCTCCGAAGTGGTTGCTGATGATGACTTCAGAATACTGGCAGCGTATGTAGGTAGAGTAGCAAATGGTGACGAAGGTATTATTCTGAGTTCAGGATTTAATACCAGCAAGCAACCGGCTACTATCCAAAAAGCTGAACTGACTGTAATCAACGGACCCAAATCGGGTAGTGTGAAGTTGCGCTCTAAGGCTGTACCTAAAGCAGGTTCATACATTTGGCAAATGGCTAAAGGTAGTTTACCAACCAGCGAAAGTGGTTGGATAAATATTGGTTACAGCACGCAGGCTGAATTTGAAGTCGACGGACTGGATGTGGCTACTATCTATTATTTCCGGCGGGCGGCGGTAACGCCCGATGGCACAACCGACTTTTGTGCTCCGGTAATGAAGGTGATAGAATAAAGAAGAATATGAAATTGAAGAATGAAGAAAACAAAAACAACGATTAATGATTAATTATCAATGATAAATTATTAGTGATTAACATCACAACAGAATAACTCAATAACAATAAATATCGCCGAAGGCTAATAACGCGAAGCTAATAACGCCGAAGGCAAATATCACGCAGCAACTATCGCCGGCTTGTCCCGCTTTAGCGGGGAGGCATAATATCACGAAGTAAATAACAACTAAATAAAATCTTTATGAAACAGCTCTATCTTCTTTTAAGCTTTTCACTAATTCTATCTACAGGCATGGCACAGAGTAAAGTCAGCTATGCC
>JGI24140J50213_10001110_pt1 | contig 12056 bp, 7 predicted proteins | sample BarGraIncu00222A_FD_50213 | JGI IMG/M metagenome (IMG submission 50213)
ACCTTGGCCTTCGCCTTCGCGACCGTGCCCGCCGACGGCGTGTGCTGGCTGGCCTCCGCTGTGAGCCCGGTCGCGACGGATCCGAGGACCATCAAGAACGCGCAGAGGGCGGCCACTGCTGCCGCCCGACGTCCCTGCCGACCCACGTACCGCACGGGCAGCTCCTCACGGTCTCGGGCGCCGGTTTGGGCGCTTTGTCGGTCCTGTCCTCAGGTGGTGTCGACCACCACAAGGCTCCCGACGCTAACCCGAGTGGGTGCATTCGTCACCCCCGTCACACAAGCCACATCTGACCCATTCGGCGTGTCCACAGAACACGCCGAGTACTACATCCATGTGATTTGTTGACGCCGCCTGAAAGGGTATTCGTACTACAACGGTGTGATTTGTCGTGGTGATATTCGAGCGCCGAATTCGCCGGAGTTGTCCGTGCGGGATCAGGCCCCGGGCTGATCCCGCACGGACAACCGGCGCAGAGGGCGAGCGGTGCGCGTCAGAGCAGGGTGGCGATGGTCTTCGCGTCCTTGAGGGCCAGCGTGAGGGCCGCGCGGCCGGCCTGGACCTTGGAGCGCTCGGCGGTGACGGTCGACTGGGCGGCCGGCATGTCGGCGGGTACGAGGGCCAGCACGCTGTCCCCCACGCCGGCGAAGTCGTCCGACGCCGATGTCGTCTGAGCGACCAGGTCCGCGTACGCGGCCTGCGCCTCGGCCTTCTTGGTGGGATCGGCGATGGCGGCGATCCCCGCGGCCAGCTTGGGTTCCGCGGCGGTCAGCTGGCCCGCGCCGTACGTGCCGGTGTCGGACGCAGCGACCAGGTGCTCCTGCGGTGCGAGCAGCATGTACACGCGGTAGCTGGTCACGACCGTACGGCCGTCGGTCATGGCCTGCTTGCAGGTGGTGTCGGCCTGGACCGTCGCGTCGGTCTCCGCGAGGCCGGACGCGTCGGACGCGAACAGACCGGTCAGCGTCGCGCGGTGCGGGTCGGTCACGTGGGTACGGACGGCCAGCGCGCTCGTCAGCTGGCGGATCGTGAGCTGTCGCTGGGAGACGTGCAGGTCGACCCGGGCCTTGATGTACGCGAGCTGGTTGGCCGAGCACGCCGCTGGTGCGCCGCTCGATGCGGCGGACCGTACGGACGATCCGGATGGCGCCGGCGATGCGGCGAACGCGGGCGCTGCCGACGCTGCCGCGACGAGGACGAGTGCGGTGGCGCCGGTGACGGCGGACGCCGCAAAGCGGGTGGCTCTCATGGGGTCGCTTCCCTTCGATGGTCGGACTCTTGTGCCCGTACCATCGGGGCCTCAGGTTCGGGTGACCGGCATGGGTACGTTCAGGTCAGGTAAAGGGCACGAGGGGCACCAGCAGGGAAGGCGAGGGAGGGGCCGGATGCAGGTCTGGACGGGTACGGCGTACCCGCTGGGGGCGACCTTCGACGGCTCCGGGACGAACTTCACGCTGTTCTCCTCGGTGGCCGACCGGGTCGAGCTCTGCCTGTTCGACGCCGCGGGGGTCGAGACGCGGGTGGAGCTCACCGAGCGCGACGCCGACATCTGGCACGGCTACCTGCCCGGCGCCCAGCCCGGCCAGCGCTACGGCTACCGGGTCCATGGGCCGAGCGACGCCAAGCACGGCCACCGGTGCAACCCGTCCAAGCTGCTGCTGGACCCCTACGCGAAGGCGGTCGACGGCAACGTCGACTGGGCCGAGGCGTGCTTCGCCTACCGGTGGAACAACCCGAAGGCGGCCAACCACAAGGACTCGGCCAAGCACGTGCCCAAGTCGGTGGTCGTCAACCCGTACTTCGACTGGTCCGACGACCGCTCACCCAAGACGCCGTACCACGAGACGATCATCTACGAGGCCCACGTCAAGGGGCTGACCGCTCGGCATCCCGGAGTCCCGGAGTCCATGCGCGGGACCTACGCCGGCCTCGCGCACCCGGCGATGATCGAGCACTACGAGAAGCTCGGGATCACGGCGATCGAGCTGATGCCGGTCCACCACTTCGTCCATGACCACCACCTGATGGAGCGGGGCCTCTCCAACTACTGGGGCTACAACTCGATCGGGTTCTTCGCGCCCCATGCGGCCTACTCGGCCAGCGGCAGCGACGGTCAGCAGGTCCCCGAGTTCAAGGCGATGGTGCGCGAGCTGCACCGGGCCGGGCTCGAGGTGATCCTCGACGTCGTCTACAACCACACCGCCGAGGGCAGCGGGCTGGGGCCCACGCTGTCGTTCCGTGGCATCGACAACAGCGCCTACTACCGGCTCGTCGACGACGACCTGCAGCACTACTACGACACGACCGGCACGGGCAACAGCCTGCTGATGCGGAGCCCGCACGTCCTCCAGATGATCATGGACTCGCTGCGCTACTGGGTCACGGAGATGCACGTCGACGGGTTCCGCTTCGACCTCGCCGCGACCCTCGCCCGCCAGTTCCACGAGGTCGACCGGCTGAGCGCCTTCTTCGACCTCGTGCAGCAGGACCCGGTCGTGTCGCAGGTCAAGCTGATCGCGGAACCGTGGGACCTCGGCGACGGCGGCTACCAGGTCGGTGGCTTCCCGCCGCTGTGGACCGAGTGGAACGGCAAGTACCGCGACACGGTCCGCGACTTCTGGCGGGGCGAGGCCGCCGCGATCCCCGAGTTCGCCTCCCGCATCACCGGCTCCTCCGACCTGTACGAGAGCAGCGGCCGGCGGCCGATCGCGTCGGTCAACTTCGTCACCGCGCACGACGGCTTCACGCTGCGCGACCTCGTCTCGTACAACGAGAAGCACAACGAGGCGAACGGCGAGGACAACGCCGACGGCGAGAGCCACAACCGTTCCTGGAACTGCGGGGTCGAGGGCCCGACGGACGACCCAGGGGTGCTGACGCTGCGCGGCCGGCAGCAGCGCAGCCTGCTGGCGACCCTCCTGCTCAGCCAGGGCGTGCCGATGCTCCTGCACGGCGACGAGGTCGGGCGCACCCAGCAGGGCAACAACAACGGGTACTGCCAGGACAACGAGCTGTCCTGGGTCGACTGGTCGCCCAAGGCGGTCGACCCCGACCTGCTGGCCTTCGTGCAGCGGCTGGTCCACCTGCGCAAGGACCACCCGGTGTTCCGGCGCCGGCGGTTCTTCCAGGGCGCCGACGTGCGCGGGGCCTCGGGCGCCGACGAGATCGCGTGGTTCCGGCCCGACGGTCAGCACATGGGCGACGAGGACTGGACCGGCGGCTACGCCCGATCGCTCGCCGTGTTCCTCAACGGCGGCCGCCTGCCCGACGTCGACTCGCGCGGCGAGCCGGTGCACGACGACTCCTTCCTCGTCATGATGAACGCCCACCACGACCCGGTCGACTTCGTGCTGCCGGACGGGCCGTTCGGCGCGATCTGGACGGTCGAGCTCGACACCGCCGACGACACGGCAGGGCTCGCCACCGACCCGGCCCGCGAGGTCCTCGCCGGGGCCGCACGCCCCGTCGCCGCGCACGGTCTGGTCCTGCTGCGCCGCGAGTCGTGAGCCGCCGGTGGTGAGCGGGCCGTGGTGAGCGGGGCGGTGCCGACAGCCACTTACCGCGTCCAGCTGACGCCCGAGCACGGCTTCGCGGAGCTGGCCGCGCACGCCGCCTACCTGGGCCGGCTCGGCGTCAGCCACGCCTACGTCTCGCCGATCCTGCAGTCGGCCCCCGGGTCGCCGCACGGCTACGACGTGGTCGACCACGGCCACGTCGACGAGGAGCTCGGGGGCGAGGCCGGCTTCCGCCTCGCGGCAGCGGCGCTGGCTTCGCACGGCGTCCGCCTCGTCGTCGACGTCGTGCCCAACCACATGGCGATCACCGCCCCGGAGCACCTCAACCAGGTGCTCTGGTCGGTGCTCCGCGACGGCCCGGGGTCGCCCTGCGCGGCCTGGCTGGACGTGGACTGGACGCTCGGCAGGCCGCTCGTGCTGCCGGTCCTCGGCCGCCGGATCGACGAGTGCCTCGACGCCGGGGAGATCACCGTCGACCCCGCTGGCGGCCCGGGCGGTTCCACCGTGCTCCGCTACTTCGACCACGTGCTTCCGGTACGCCCAGGTACGCAGATGCTGCCGCTCGAGGAGCTGCTGGCCGCCCAATACTTCCGGCTGGCGTACTGGCGGGTCGCCGACGAGGAGCTGGGCTACCGCCGCTTCTTCGACGTCGACACGCTCGTCGCTATCCGGGTCGAGGACCCGGACGTCTTCGACGCCAGCCACCGGCTGCTGGTGCAGCTGGTCGGCGAGGGCCTGATCGACGGGCTGCGCATCGACCACCCGGACGGGCTCGCCGACCCGCGCGGCTACCTCCGCCGGCTGGCCGAGGTGACCGACGACCCGTGGGTCGTGGTCGAGAAGATCCTCCAGCCCGGAGAGCAGCTGCCCTCCGACTGGCCCTGCTCGGGCACGACCGGTTACGAGGCGATCCTCGAGATCGGCGGCCTGTTCGTCGACCCCGCGGCCGAGCACGTGCTGACCGCCGCGTTCGCCGAGCAGTCGGGCGTCGTCGACGGCTGGGCCGCGGTCTCCGAACGGTCCCGGCGGGACGTGCTGACCGGGTCCCTCGTCGCCGAGGTCGACCGGCTCGCCTCCGTCGCCTACGCCATCTGCCAGTCCGAGGTCCGCTTGCGCGACCACTCGCTGCGGGGCCTGACCCGAGGTGTCCTCGAGCTCCTGGTCGCGGCACCCGTCTACCGCGCCTACGTGACGCCCNGTGAACCGGCGGACCAGCGGGCAGAACAGCTCCTCGACGACGCGGCGGCCATGGCGATCGCGCGAGCACCTGGGTTCGAGGCGGACGTCGTGCTGCTGCGCGACCTCGCCCTCGGCCGGCACGGTCGCAGCGTCCGCAAGGACGAGTTCTGCGTACGGTTCCAGCAGACGACGGGCCCCGCTATCGCGAAGGGCATCGAGGACACCGCCAGCTATCGCTGGTTCCCGCTGAGCGGGCTGAACGAGGTCGGCGGCCAGCCGGACGCGTTCGGGGCCCGGCCCGCTGGCGTGCACGCCTGGGCGGCGGACCGCCTGCGCCGGTGGCCGGACACGCTGAACGCGATGTCCACCCACGACGCCAAGCGCAGCGAGGACGTTCGCGCGCGGCTCGCCGCGCTCAGCGAGGTGCCGGGCGAGTGGCTCCGTACGGTCGCAGGCTGGCAGCAGGCGGTGGGCCCGTTGACGGACGAGCACGGCGACGCCGACGGGACGACGCAGTGGCTGCTGTTCCAGACCGCCGTCGGGGCATGGCCGATCGACGCTGCCCGGCTCTCCGCGTACCTGCTCAAGGCGGTGCGCGAGGCCAAGCTGCGCACGTCGTGGGCGACGCCGGACGAGGGGTACGAGTCGCGCGTCGCCACGTACGTCGAGGCGGTGCTGGGCGACGACACCGTGGTGGGCGGCATCGGCCGATTCGTCGACCGGCTGCACCCGGCGTTCGTGGCCAACAGCCTGGGACAGCGGGCGGTGCAGCTGCTCGCGCCAGGGATCCCGGACATCTACCAGGGCTGCGAGACCGTCGACCTCAGCCTGGTCGACCCGGACAACCGGCGGCTGGTCGACTACCTCGCTCTCGACGCGATGCTCGACGCCGCGGTCGACGCCTCGGTCGCTGTCCCGCCCCCCGACCCGTACGCCGACCTGCCGGGCGCCAAGCTGCGACTGACCGCGCAGGGGCTGCGCCTGCGCCGGCAGCACCCCGCGCTGGTGGGGGCCGGCGGGTCCTACCTGCCGCTCACGTCGACCGGAACGGCGGCCGACCACGCCTTCGGCTTCGTACGGTCGGGGCGGCTGGCCGTCGTCGCGACCCGTCTTGCCCTGCGGCTGGCGGCCGGCGGCGGGTGGCGGGACACCGCCATCGCCCTTCCCGACGGGCGCTGGCGCGACCTGCTCACCGACGAGGTCCGCACCGTCTCCGGCGGGATCGCGGCCGCCGACCTGCTCGCCTCGTGGCCGGTGGCCCTGCTGGTCAAGGACTGACGCGGGCGTGCGGATCTCGGTATGGGCACCCCACGCGCAGACGGTCTGGGTCTACGTCGTCGGACGCGGCGAGCACGTCCTGCTGCCAGACCCCGGCAAGCCCGGCTGGTACGCCGCCGACATCGCCGAGCTGGAGCACGGCGTCGACTACCGGCTGGTCCTGGACGACAACGACCCGTTGCCCGACCCGCGGGCCCGGCACCTGCCCCTCGGCGTGCACGGTCCCGCCCGCGCGTGGGACCCGGCCCGGTTCTCGTGGACCGACGACGGCTGGACCGGGCGGTCCCTGGCCGCGGCGTCCCTGGTCTACGAGCTGCATGTCGGCACCTTCACCCGAGCCGGGACGCTGGACTCGGCCGTCGAGCGCCTGCCGCACCTGGTCGACCTCGGCGTCACGCACGTCGAGCTGATGCCGCTGGCCGGGTTCGACGGGCCGCGCGGGTGGGGCTACGACGGCGTCACCCTCGAGTCGGTCCACGTCCCGTACGGCGGGCCGGACGCGCTCTGCCGTCTCGTGGACGCGGCGCACGGCGCAGGGCTCGCCGTGCTCGTCGACGTCGTGCACAACCACCTCGGTCCGAGCGGCAACTACTGGCAGCTGTTCGGACCGTTCATGACCGACCGCCACCTGACCCCGTGGGGTGATGCGGTCAACCTGGACGCCCCCGGGTCCGACGACGTGCGGGCGATCCTGCTGGGCAGCACGACCGGGCTCGTCCGCGACTTCCACCTCGACGGGCTGCGGCTCGACGCCGTGCACGAGTTCCGCGACGACCGGGCCCGCCCGTACCTCGAGGAGCTGGCCGACGTCGTGGCCGGGCTGTCGACCGAGCTGGGCCGCCCCCTCGCGCTGGTGGCGGAGTCCGACCGCAACGACCCGCGCACGATCCGGCCGACGCAGGCCGGCGGCCTCGGGATGACCGCGCAGTGGGCCGACGACGTCCACCATGCGCTGCACTGGCTGCTCACCGGGGAGAGCCAGGGCTACTACGCGGACTTCGCGTCCTGCGCCGCCGCCGCGCACGCTCTCGAGCACGGCTTCCACCACGACGGTCGGTGGTCCACGTTCCGCGGCCGGACGCACGGGCGGGCGGTCGACTGGTCCGAGATCGATCCGTGGCGGCTGGTCTGCGCGCTGCAGACGCACGACCAGGTGGGCAACCGGGCCGAGGGCGAGCGGCTCGGCAGCCTCGTCGCGCAGGACCGGCTGGCCGCGGGCGCCGCGCTGCTGCTCTCCCTCCCGTACACGCCCATGCTGTTCATGGGCGAGGAGTGGGGCGCCCGGACCCCGTGGCTCTTCTTCACCTCGTTCCCCGGCGAGGAGCTCGGCGACGCGGTCACCGAAGGGCGCCGGCAGGAGTTCGAGACGCACGGCTGGGCCGGCTCCGACGTCCCGGACCCGCAGGCGCCCGAGACCTTCTGGGTCTCCAAGCTGGACTGGTCGGAGGCGGAGCTCGACGACCGTGCCGACCTGTACCGGTGGTACCGCGCCCTCGTCGAGCTGCGGCGCACGGAGCCGAGCTTCGGCCCCGGTTCGGCGCTCCCCGGAGCCAAGACGGCGGGCGGCGTGGTCTGCGCGTGGGGCGAGGACCCGGGCGGGCGGCCGGAGTGGTTCATGGTCGAGCGCGACGGCTGGCGGACCGCGGTCAACCTGTCCGACCGCCCGATACGGGTGCCGCTCGGACTGGCCGCGGACGGGGCCGCCGAGGTACGGCTCGCGTGGTCCGGCGCGGCCGCCGGTGGCGAAGCGGTCGAGCTGGTGGCCGAGACCTTGACGCTGCCGCCGGGCGGCGTCGCCGTCATCCGCGCCGGCTGACCGCGCGCCGCTGTGGCGTGGCCCAAACCGGGCCAGGTTGGCCGGCCTGCTGGCCAACCGGCGTCCGTTTCAGCCAAGGTCGCCCCGGGAATGAGACAGGGCCCCTCGGAGTATGAGTCCGAGGGGCCCTGATCAGACCGTCCGCCACCCCGCCGGTTGCCCGGCTGGATCTTGCCGCCGCGACGAGCGTCCGACCGTGTTTTCCAGTTACCTGGTCGCGCAGCCGGGGCGATCTCCCAGTCGGTCCGCACCCTCCCTCTGCGCCGTCGCGCGCAGCCCGCCGAGTTGCCTCAACAGGGCGGAAGAGCCGATCTCCGTCCGGTCCGCCTTCGCTTCCGCACCGGTGTCAGGTTGCCCTGTCCTTGGCGCTTCCGTGAGGACGTGTCGCAGAGTCAATCCCCGTCCCGCACGGCGCACAAGTGTTTCCAGCAAACAATTTTCGGGCGCCCGATGTCCACAGCACGGTCCACAGGTCCACGCGCTCGCGCACTCCCTTTCCCACAGCCCTGTGCACAAGATTCGTGGACACCGAACCCCAGCGTGGGTCAGCTCAGGCGGACCTCGATCACTCGCGTCCCCCAGTTGTTGACCTTGGTGGTCGTCTGGCTGCCCACCGTCGGGATGTACTCGGTGGCGAGCCAGGCCGAGTCCGAGGACCAGTCGGGCACTGCGAACGAGTAGTCGCCCCAGCGGGTGGCGGTCTTGTCGTACGGCCCCGTGCCGGCCGCCGCGACGACCGGCGGCCCGAAGCTGCTGCCACCGGCCGGGAGGACCGAGTAGGCGGCGCTCGGGAAGCTGTCCTTGCCGGTCAGCGTGAACACCATGGCCGCGTTGCCGGCCGCGTCCGGCTGGATGGCCGGGTACAGCAGCGCGTGGCCAGGGCTCGCGAGGTAGCCCTGCCGTACCCATCCGGTGGTCAGCTCCCCCGCGGTGATGTGCGGACGCAGCTGGAACCAGGCGATGCCCGTACGGTCTGCCGAGTCGCCGGCCGGCCGAAGTCCTGTCCCCAGCTCGCCCCAGAGCGTGCCGCCGACGTACGAGGCCTGCTGCATGCGGTCGTCACCCGGGTCGAGGGTGCTCGACGACCCGCGCTGCTGGGCGGGCGGCCCCAGGCTGTAGGCCTCCGAGCCGACCACCATCTTCGACAGGGTGGGCGAACCCCCGGTCGCGACCTTGCCGCGGTCGGTCATGGCCCACAGGCCGATCCGGTGGTCACCCGTACCGTTCGGGTCGAGCGAGCTGAGGAAGTACTCGGCGTCGGGCGTGCCGATCGACAGCGCCGGCTGCGGCGCACCGGAGACGGCGCCGCCGAGTCGCAGGTTGCCGAACCGGACGAAGTGCGCCTTCGGCACGCCGCTCACGAGGTCGGCCTTGGAGATCGCGTAGATCTCGCCGCCGTAGAACTGCGGCCCGTTGATCGAGAACTCGTCGGTCGTCACGTACAGGTTCGTCTGGTCGATCCCGATCCGCGGCTGGTCCCCGAAGCACGGGCAGCCGGCGAGGTTGGGCTCGCCGTCACGACCGTCGAAGGTCGTGTCGATCTGGTACTCCGTCCACAGCCCGGTGGGGTCGCTGCTCGGGTTGACCGCGATGTCGATCCGCCCCTCGGTGAACGTGCTGTTGAGGAACAGGATCGTCGCGAACCAGGCGTGCGTCGTCGGGTCGTACCAGCACCGCGGGTCGCTGGTGAACTCCTTGCCGCCCTCGTCGAAGATCTCGTTGACGTTGAACGGTCCGCGCAGCGACGTCCCGTTGGTGCGGTAGATGCGATAGGCGGAGTTGACCGGTTCGAGGACGAATCCGGCGCCCGCGCAGAGCCCCTGGTCGGGTGGTTCGAACGTCGCGTTGAAGTTGGTGAACTGGCTGTCCTTGCTGCTCGTGCCATTGAAGTTCTGCAGCAGCCGGCCGAGAGCAGCGTTGGCGACCGGGGACGAGGTCGAGGCCGCTGCACCGGCGGTCGGTACGGCCGCAGCCGCCTGCCCTGTCGGACGGGTCGACCGCGCGCCGCGCGCACGGGTCGGCACGGCGGCCGCCGAGCTCGCAGACGCAGCCTGCCGCTGGACGCGCGGCGCCAGTGCCGGCTGCCCGGTCTGCGACGTCACTGCACCCACGGCAATCGTGCCGCCGGTGCCGCCGGACGTGGCAACGGTGGCCAGCGCGGGTATGCCGGTGGCGACCAGCAGGCCGGCGCCGGCGACTGTGACGACGGCAAGTGCCCGCATGCGGGTGTGCCTCATAGCTGCCCCTCGGGTTCGGGCGTCGACGGTGACGCCTGGCCGAGTATCCATCCGGGGACCCGCCCACCCCAGGGGGTCGAAGGATGAAACTCGGAGCGTCACGGGTGGTTGGCGCTGCGTGGCCGGACCGGGCAAGGGATGATGGCCGGATGGTCATCGAGCACGGCGCCATCAACGTGGTCCCAGGGCAGGAGGCCGCCTTCGAGGCGGCCTACGCCGAGGCGGCCAAGGTGATCGCCCAGTCGCCAGGGTTCCAGTTCGTCCGCCTCTCCCGCGGCATCGAGCGTCCGTCGGCCTACCTGCTGCTCGTCGGGTGGGACAGCGTCGACGACCACGTGATGGGGTTCCGCGGGTCGGACCTCTTCCGGCAGTGGCGCGCCCTCATCGGGCCGTACTTCGACGGCGATCCTGTCGTCGAGCACTACGAGGGTGACATCACCGGCCTGTAGCGAGGACGCTGGCGCCATGGAGCCGACCGCGGATCGCTCGCCACGCCAGGTCAAGGTCGCTGCCGTCCAGGCGACGCCGGTCTTCCTCGACCGCGCGGCCACGACCGACAAGGCGTGCGCCCTCGTCGCCGAGGCTGGTGCGGCCGGCGCGTCGCTGGTCGTGTTCCCCGAGACGTTCATCCCCACCTACCCGGACTGGGTCTGGCGGCGGCCGGCCTGGGACGACGGTGCCTTCGTCGAGCGGCTGTACGACAACTCGGTCGCCATCCCCGGCCCGACCGTCGACCAGCTCTCCGCGGCGGCCNAGGACGCCGGTGCCTACGTGGCNATGGGGATCAACGAGATCGAGGGCGGCACCCTCTACAACACCTTGCTGTACCTCGGTCCCGACGGTGGAGTCCTCGGACGGCACCGCAAGCTCATGCCGACCGGTGGCGAGCGCACGGTGTGGGGCATGGGCGACGGCTCGACCCTCGGAGTCGTCCAGACCCCGTTCGGCGTCCTGGGCGGGCTGATCTGCTGGGAGAACTACATGCCGCTCGCCCGGGCCGCGATGTACGCGCAGGGCGTCGAGGTCTACGTCGCACCCACGTGGGACAACTCCGACACCTGGGTGGCGACCCTGCGGCACATCGCCAAGGAAGGGCGCTGCTACGTCATCGGCTGCTCGCCGCTGCTGCGCGGCAGCGACGTGCCCGCCGAGCTCCGCGGTGACGAGTACGGAGGCGACGACGACTGGCTGAGCCGGGGGTTCAGCACCATCGTCGCGCCCGGCGGAGACATCCTCGCCGGCCCGCTGAGCGAGCGCGAAGGCATCCTGTACGCCGACATCGACACCGCGACGATCGGGCCGCAGCGACGGCAGTTCGACCCGGTCGGGCACTACGCGCGGCCCGACGTGCTGCGCCTCAGCGTGGACACCACCCGGCGTGACGCCGTCTCGTTCCGGAGCGACGCCGCTCAGGCCTAGGCTGCCGCGCGTGCCTCGTCCCGCTCCTGACCGGTGGGTCAGTCCGATCCTGCTGGTCCTGGCGGTGACGGACTCGGCCGGCTACAGCATCATCGGCCCGGTCCTGCCGGCACTGGGGCGTTCGACCGGCGCATCCGTGACCACGCTGAGCCTGCTCGCCGCGTGCTTCCCGCTGGCCATGCTCGGCGGCCTGATCCTGGCCGGCCGGCTCGGCAGCTCGGGGCGTACCCGCGGCGCTCTGCTGCTCGGGCTCGCGCTGCTCGTGGGCGGGAGCCTCGCCTTCGGCGGAGCGGGCAGCCTGCCGATGCTGTTCGCGGCCCGGTCCGTCATGGGCGTCGGCTCCGGCTGCCTCTGGATCGGGCTGACCATCCGTACGCTCGAGTACTGGCCCGGCGAGGAGTACGTGCGGATGAGCCGCGTCTACGCCGGCTACTCGATCGGCGCGCTCGTCGGGCCGCTGCTCGCCTCGCTCGGTGGCGTCCGGGCCCCGTTCGTGGCGTATGCCGTGGTGCTGCTGGCCTGCGTACCGCTCGTNCTGCGGCTGCCGACCCCCGCGGCGCACGGGCAGCTGGAGCGCGACCGGAGCGCCTTGCGTACGAGCGGGTTCTGGTA
>JGI24140J50213_10001111_pt1 | contig 12047 bp, 14 predicted proteins | sample BarGraIncu00222A_FD_50213 | JGI IMG/M metagenome (IMG submission 50213)
CGATCGCGCAAGGCCAGCCGATCGGCCTGCTCAAGGTCTGGCGCGACGACAAGCTGGTCTTGCAGGTGCCGCTCAAAGCCACGGAAAGCGTGGCCAAGGGCAATATGCCAGGGCGCGCCTTGGATGCGGTGACCGAAATGGTGATCGCGCTGTTCCGCGCCGGGGCCGAGCGGCTATAATCTTTTTTTCACCGCCGAGACAGGACGAGATGCGCGGACGTTTCATCACCTTCGAAGGCGGCGAAGGCAGCGGCAAGTCCACCCATGCACACCTGCTGGCAGACCGGCTCAATGCGCTCGGCATCGAGGTGGTGCTCACGCGCGAGCCGGGCGGCTCGCCCGGCGCCGAGATCATCCGCCACATTTTGCTGTCCGGCATCGCCAAGCCGCTCGGGGCTGAGACCGAAGCGATCCTGTTCGCGGCCGCGCGCGACGATCACGTGCGCGCGACCATCCGTCCGGCGCTGGTGGACGGCAAATGGGTGATCTGCGACCGCTTCCTCGATTCCACCCGGGTCTATCAGGGCGCGCTCGGCAAGGTCGACGCCAAGCTGATCCGAAGCTTAGAGCGCGTGACTGTCGGCGCCGCCATGCCCGATCTCACCTTCATCCTCGACGTTCCGGCGACGGTCGGCCTGGCGCGTGCCAAGCGCCGGCGCGGCAAGGGCACAGCCGACCGCTTCGAGGGCGAGTCGGTCGAATTTCATGAGGCGTTGCGCGCGGCCTATCTCGCGCTCGCCGATAAGGAGCCGAAGCGCTGCGTCGTCGTCGACGGCCGCGCGCCGCGCGACGTGGTGGCACAACGCATCTGGGCCGCCGTCGAGCAGCGCCTGCATCCTGGGCCGCGCGTGGCGGAAACGGCGGCACCGTGAGCGACGACGAGGCCGACAGCGACGTCCTGCGCCCGCGCGAAACCGTCGTGCTGTTCGGACACGCCGATGCCGAGCGCGCACTGCTCGATGCTTACAAAGGCGGCCGCATTCCCCATGCCTGGCTGATCGGCGGGCCTCCTGGAATTGGCAAGGCGACGCTGGCCTATCGTCTGGCGCGCTTCGTGCTGGCACATCCCGATCCGCAGGCGCCGGCCGTACAGAAGGCGGACTCGCTCGCGGTCGATGCCGACCATCCGGTCGCGCGCCGCATCGCCGCCCAGGCGCAGGGCGATCTCTTGGTGCTGGAGCGGGTGATCAACGAGGATACCGGCAAGCTCTATACCGTGATCCGCGTCGAGGACGTGCGGCGCGCGGTGCCGTTCTTCGGCTCGACCGCCGGCGAGGGCGGCTGGCGCATCGCCATCGTGGATGCCGTCGATAACCTGCAGCGCGAAGGCGCCAATGCGCTGCTGAAAGTTCTCGAAGAGCCGCCGGCGCGCACGCTGCTGCTGCTGGTGAGCCACGCGCCCGGCCGCGAGCTTCCCACCATCCGCTCGCGCTGCCGGCGTCTGCTGTTGCGTCCGCTCGAGCCCGCCGACGTGGCGCGCGCGGTCGCGGCGGCCAGCGGCCGCAATCCCGACGATGCGGACGTGCAGGAGGCGGCCGCCGCAGCGGACGGCAGCGTCGCCCGCGCGCTCGGGTTTCTCGACGGTCCGGCGCTGGCGTTGCGCCAGAAGGTGCTCGACCTATTCGCGCAACTGCCCGACCCCGATCCACGCGCGTTGCATGCGCTCGGTGACGCACTCGGCGGCAGCGAGCCGCAAACGCTCTCCGCCTTCATGGACATGGTCAATGTCTGGCTGTCGGCGCGGCTGGACGACACGCGCCAAGCGCGGCGCTTAGCCCGCACCGCCGAGGTCTGGGAAAAGGTCAACCGCGCCGCGCGCGAGGTCGAGACCTATAATCTCGAGCGCAAGCCGTTGGTGTTCGCGGTGTTCGGCCTGCTGGCGGAAGCGGCGAGGGGGTGACCATAGCGGCGCCCGCTGGCTGGGCAGCCTGACCGTCGCACGATAAGGTGACTGCAACGGATTGCATGGGGGCTGAAACATGGATCATTCAACGTGGCGCTGGCTGCCGGCAAGCCTTGCACTTTTCTTGCTGGCGCCGGCCATTGCTTGCGCGCATGGCGCGCTCGCGATCGGTATAACCGGCGACATCGCCAAGGACGGCTACTCGCTCGGCATCAATGTCAATTCGCAGACGNCGGAGAAAGCCCGCGAGCAGGCGCTCAACTGGTGCCAGACCCATGGCGGCCCACTCACCAAGCCGAAATGCAAGGTGATTTCAACCTTTCAGCATCAATGCGCGGCCGAAGCCGAGGATCCCCAAGCCGGCACGCCGGGCGCCGGCTGGGCGGTCGGCGCCACGAAGGAAGATGCGGAAAAAATCGCGATGTCGAACTGCGTCGCGGCGGCCGGGAAAGCCCGGCAGAAATTTTGCAAGGTGACAGCGTCGCTTTGCGACACCACGCCCTGACAGGCCGGCGCTATTTGGCGACCCGGCGCGCGGCCATGCCGAATTTGTGCGCAATCTTTTGCACGAGCGTATGCCGCTGGACGCCGAGCGGGCCGCGCGCAAACCGGTTCCAGGCCGCCACCGGCAGTTCGACCATCGCCGGCACCGGATCGTCGAACGCGAAATTCGCAAAGGCCAGCGACTTTCTGAAACTCAACAGATAATCGCGCGCCGTCAGCGTGTCGTTCGATATTTCTTCATAGGCCGCGATGACGTCGCGGCTGGCATGCATCCACGCGACGCCCGGCCGCGCGCGGCCCGGCGACACGGTTTTCCCGAGCGCCTGGCGCCAGGCCAAATAGGGGAAGTCGACGCCGGCCAACGCGCCCAGCCCATTCCAGGTCCAGAAGCGGCCGTTGACGTCGAGCAGCTTGTAATGCCCGTCGCGCCGATCGTGCTTGAATTCGACCTCGACGACGCCGGTGTAATTCAGCGACTTCAGGAACCGGCCGGCCAGTTCTTCGACTTCGCTTTGCTCGATGGTCTCCACGTAGGTGCTCGAGCGGCCGAAATCGATCGGGTGCTGCCGCCTCCGCCGCGCGATCAGGGAGACGACCGGCTCACCCCGCTGCCACAGGCCGGCGTAAGAATATATTGCGTCTCGCCAGTGCCGGGGATCCATTCCTGCACGATGATGGCCTCGCCGCCAATCAGCGCCGCGGCGCGCTGGTAAAGCGCCAGCAACTGCGCGCGGTCGTCCGCCTTCCAGGCCTTGGCTTGCGTGAACTCGTCCGTGCCCTTGCGGAAGGCCGGCTTGAGAATGACCGGAAAGCGGCAATCGAGCCGCGCGATCTCGTCCAGGCTGCGCGGATGAAAGCTGGCGGGAAAATCGATGCCGAGCGAGGCCGCGCGACGGTAGGTGAGGCGCTTGTCATAGGCCCACTGGATGGTGTCCCAATCCGGCGTCGCCACGCGGAAGTACTGCGACAGCAGCGCGTGGTTCTGCGCGATCATGCGCATGTCCTCATCGCCGGTCGCGATCAGCACCCAGCCGTGCAGTTTGTGCTGCTTGGCGAGGTCGATGATCGACGACAGGCCGTCGGCATGGTCGGCGCCCGGCCACGGAAAGCTGCGCTCAACGTAGCGCGAATAGGTCGGAAGCGGATGGTTGGCGAGCAGCCAGACCGGAACCCCTTGCCGGCCCAGACTGCGCGCGACCCCAATGCTGACATGCGCGCCGCCGACGATCAGCGCGCCGGGCGCCGACGTCAAGTCAACGCGATGGGGCGCCGGCGTTACCGGCGTCCTCGTCGGCATGAAATTCATGGATGCTCACGCTCGGCGGCCAGCGACACCGGTGCCAGTTCGGCAAAGACATCGTGCCGGCTATCGGCGGAGCGCGCCGCGCCACGCCGCGCCGCATGGGTGACGCGCCGCGCCGCAAATCCCGCGCCGGCGATGAAACGCAGCAGCGGCCCGAAGCTGGCGACGGCGGCGGCGCCGACGAAATGCAGCCCGCGCACGCTCGATTCAAATCCGCCGTTGAGGACCGGTAGCCCGCCGTGGCGCGCGATCTTCTCGCGCAGGCGCGGCTCGAGCATGCGCATCTTGCCGACGTCGACGCGGTAGCCGGTCGCCAGCAGCACGTGGTCGAAGTGTTTGGTGGCGTTGTCGAGCGTCAGCGAAATACCGTCGTTGACTTTGCGCGCGGCTAAAATGTCGCGGCCCTGATCAACGGCCACGTCTTTCAGGCGCGGGCGCAGCCACAGGATCGCAGTCGCGCGCAGCGAGCGTTCGTTCAGGCGGTCGCGCGCCGCCTCGGTCAGGTGATGGATGAGGCCGGGCGCTTCGTTGAGCCAATTGTAGGGGAACGGCCCGACCTGCGACGGCGGGATCAGCATATTGCCCAGCATCGCGCGCACCGCCTTGCGCAGCGTGCTGCGCTGGCCGGGGTCGGCGTTCCATACCAGGTTGCCGCGGCAGATGATCTCGACGTCGGCGCCCGCCTCGTGCAGCAGCGCGGCCGACTCGCAGGCGCTCTGGCCGCGGCCGATCACCGCCACGCGCTTGCCGCGGTAGCGTACGGAATCCGTGTGTTCGCAGGAATGGCTGACCAGCGCGCGCGGCAACCCGTCGAATTGCACCGGCCGATATTCATGGCCGAGCAGGCCGGTGGCCATCACCACGCGCCGGGCGAAGAACGTGTCGCCGTCTTCCAGCACGAGGCGAAAGCAGCCTTCGATCGCCTCCACGCGGGTGACCGCGCGGGTGTCGAGGTCTGGTGCCACCTGTCGCTGGAACCAAAGACCGTAGTCGATGAAATTTCTCACCGGCAGCAGCTTCGGCACTTTCATGCCGGCCTGCCGGTAATAATCGTCGAGCAGAAAGCGGCCGTGCGGATCGGCGATATGCGTCGCCGCCCAGGGCGAGCGCAGCTTCATGCCGGCCGGCATGTTGCTGCGCCAGAACGACAGCGCGTCGCCGAAAATGCGGATCGGCACATTGGCGGCACGCAAATGCGCGGCGGCGGCGAGGCCGTAGGGACCGGCGCCGACGATCGCGACGGCAAGGGTGTCACGCGAAGGGACGGAATGGACGGCGATGTTCATGCGAAAATACTCTGCGTCGCGGCCTTGCAGGCGGATCGCGCAAATTAGCTCTGGATTCTTATCAGTTTGACAACCGCGACGAATAAACGTGGCTCATTAAGCCTAATCCGCGCGGCGCATTGCGGGTTTAGCGCGCGGCTCGCGCGTTATCGTAACCCGTACGTTAACGGTGTTCGATAAACCCTCTGGCTGCCTGCACGAACGGCGGGCGTCAGTCGCCGGGCGTCGTCGTCCTAAAATGCGCGAGCGCCGCCATCAATAGAAGCACGGTCGTGAGCGCGGAGGCGAGGCAGTAGATGCAGAAGGCGTGGATGAAGGCGACCTGCAGGATCATGAAATAGATCGAGAAGCCGACGCCGAGGGCGGCGTAGCCAAGCGCGGCCCAACGCAGTGCGCGCGAGAACGGTTCGCAGGCGAGCAGCGCCGCCAGTCCGAACATGGTTAGGTAATAGACGACACCATAATAGCCCACCGGCAGATCGAAGATGCGGGCATAGGGGCTGTTGGCGACCTCGTTGCAGCCATTGATCGGCGGCGGGCACCACAGCGGCTGCACGTTGTAGAGCGCATAGGCGTCATAGAACGCGATGCTTGTCCCTACCAGCGCGAGCGCAAGCATGACGCAGGGCGCGCAAAATCGTTTGTTCATGAGTTTAGCTCCTATCCGGCGCGGCCATTTCCAGCCGCTCACCCCCCTTAGACGGAGCGCGATCGAAAAAGGTTACAAGGCGCTGGGTGCCGATCACCGATCGGATGGGGCGCCGTCGGGCGGCGCTGCGGGCGCGCAGCAGGCCTGCGAACTCGGAGCGCAGGAAAGCTCGGTGCGGTAAAAGTCGCAGCGCGCTCCGATGGCCTGCTTCAGCTGCGCCCGCGCGCGGTGCAATATCACTTTGACATTGGCCAGGCTAATTCCGAGGGTCTGAGCCACTTCCTCGTCGGTGAGGCCGCCAAGCTGGCCAAGAATGAGCACCTCCCGGCTGCCCTCGGGAAGTTGTCCGATCTCGCGACGAATGTGGTCATGCATCTCTTTGCGGACCAGCGGCTGCTCCGGCGATGCTTGCGGGTCGGGAATAGCGATGGCCGCACTGACCTGGCCGGTTTCGCCGCCTTCAGGCAAATGAACTGTCAGCTTGGCCTCGCGCGCCGCGCGGCCGCGCAGCCAATCGGAAGCGACATTGGAGGCGATCCGGTAAAGCCATGTGGAGGCCAGGGCATCGCCGCGGAACCGCGGCAAAGCCGTTGCCGCTTTCGCGAACACGATTTGGGTCAGATCCTCGGCGTCATGCGGGCCTGCAATGCGCCCGAGCAGCCGATGCACGCGATCGTGATTCGCGTCATAAAGCGTGCGAAAGCGGTCCAGTTCGCTCGTCGTTTCGACGTTCATATTCAATCATTGCAATCAATCGAATGCGCGGCTTTGCGATTTATCAAATTGGCCGCGCAGGCCGGCCGCGCTTTGCCGCCCGGGTTGTTTCACAGGTTTTTGATCGAGATCAGTTTCTGGGGGTCGAAATCGATCTAATAAACAAAGAGTTCCCGATCCGTCGGGGCTTTCAGGTGGTGCCGGTGGCCGGGCAAGCGCAGCGTTTGCTTGGTAGACCGCGCGCTTCATGTATAATGTTGAACAGACTATTTGTGGGGCAGCCGGATGAGCATCTCAGAAGATTTCTTGAAGAAGGAAGATCTTCGTTCACAGCTTTTTGGCGAGACGTGGCGGACCCTGATCCCGGAAGTCTTCCGGGACGTGCCGACCTATTACGACAAAGGCAACGCCGTCGCCTCGCTCGGGACCTGCGCGTGCTGGAGCGGCATCTTCGCGCAGGCGATCCACCGCCATCTGCCGCCAGGCGCCAAGGTGCTCGACGTTTGCTCAGGGATACACGAAATTCCGCTCAAGCTGCTGGCGCTCGATCCTACGCTCGAGATTCATGCCGTGGACGGCAGCCCGCACATGACGGCCGAGGGCCAACGCCGCGCCGCCGAGCGCAATATGACCATCCATGCCCAGGTCTGCGACGCCCATGTGCTGCCGTTTCCCGACAATTCGTTCGATGCGGTGACGCTGCAATTCGCCTCGCGCCATCTCGAGATCATCCGCGCGTTCAAGGAGATCCATCGGGTGCTCAAGCCGGGCGGCATCTTCTGCCATGACGACATGCTGCGCCCGGCCTCGCGCATCGTCGAAGTGCCGTATCTCGCCTATTTGCGATTCTCGGTCTGGTTTACCGCCAAGCTGTTCGGCAGTTCCGCCGAGAGCATGAAATGCGTCGGCTATTTCGCGGATGCCATCCGGCACTTCTACAAGCCGCGCGAATTGGACGAGCTGCTCAAGGGCGTCGGCTTCGTCGACATCGAAAGCCGCAGCTTTCTCACCGGCGTGATGTCTTATCACATCTCGCACAAGCCGGCGCGCTAGAACGAAACATCGGGAGGACTCCATGAATCTGAAGTCTATCATTGCCGCAGTCGTGATCGCCGCCGTGCCGTTATGCGCACTGGCTCAACCGAAGCCCGCTGCGAAGGTGACCAACGCGGACGCGCAAAAGGTCGTCAAGATGATCAGCGCCGACAAAGCCAAGACGCAGGTCTATTGCGACATGGCCAAGCTCGGCGAGCAGATCGAACAGGCCGACCAGAAGAAGGACACCAAGAAGGTCGAAGCCCTGTCGAAGCAAATGGATGAGATGTCGGCGAAGCTCGGCCCCGAATACGCCGCCTTGATGGACGGAATGCAGGACATGGACGCCAATTCCAAGGTCAGCAAGGACATCGGCGCGACGCTCGAGGGACTCGACGCGCTGTGCGCGAAATAGCGAACAGCCGTCAGCGTTTACGCAAATAGATGAAGTAGTAGACGCCGCCGACCAGCGCGCCCCCGCCGATGATGTTGCCGATGGTGACCGGGATCAGGCTGAGGAAAAATGCCGGCCAGGTCAGGCCGGCATAGGCCGCGGCGCTGTTTCCGATCTGCGACCACATTTCGGCCGGCCCCCAGGCTTTCATGAACAGGCCGAGCGGGATGAAATACATATTGGCGACCGAATGCTCGAAGCCGGCGGCGACAAAGGCGGAGACCGGGAACAGCACGGCGAGCACCTTGTCGGTCGTGGTGCGGGCGCCGAACGACAGCCAAACCGCTAGGCAGACCAGCACGTTGCACAGGATGCCGAGAAACAGCGCATGGTCGAAGGGCAGGGCGGTCTTGTCGGACGCGATCTTGAGCGCGACGGCGGCGACCGTGCCGTGCCCGGCGAGATACTGGCCGGACAGGAACACCAGTAGCGCGGTGCCGACCGCGCCGATGAAATTGCCGATATAGACGATCGCCCAGGCGCGCAGCATGTCGCGCAGCGGCAGCTTGCCGGCGGCCCACGCCATCACCATCAGGTTATTGCCGGTGAACAGTTCGGCGCCGCCGAGCACGACCAGGATGAGCCCGAGGCCGAACACGATGCCGGCCAAGAGCCGGCTCACGCCGAACGGAATGACGCCGTCGGCGCCGGCCAGGACGGTGGTGGCGAACATCGAGCCGAGCGCAATGAAGGCGCCGGCCAGGATGGCGAGCGCCACCAGACTGAGCACGTCCAGCCGCGCCTTATGAACGCCGACCTCTTCCGCCTTTTCGGCGATTTCCGCCGGCAGCAGCGCATCGATGCTGTGATTGGCTTGGTCGGGGCCGGCGGTCATGTGGTTTCTCCCGGAATGCGGCTAACACAGGCCACAAGCCACGGCGCGCCGCGTTGACACATCTCAATCGGTCACGGGGGGGTGGTAGGGTGGTAGTATTCGGCCGGCGGAACCTTCAGTAACCCCTGCGCCGTACCTTTTTGGCGGCTTTGCGGGCCGCGTAGCGGGCATCGCGCTCGGCTTTTTGCTCGGCAGCCAGCGCCACTGCGCGTTCGGCCGCTTCCGCTTTGGCGAGCGCCTCGGCTTGTTCGGCCTCGCGTTGCGCCTGCGCAGCGAGTTCGGCTGCGCGCGCGGCTTGCGCGGCCAGTTCCGCCTCACGCACCTTTTTGGCGGCTTCGCGCTCGACCATGCGGGCGTCGCGCGCCTCGTTGATCGCAATTCGGTTGAGGCGCTGCTGCTCGAGCGCGGGGTCTTGGCTAGCGGCGCGAAACTTTTCCAGCATCGCCTTTTTGATGGCGGCGGCGTTCTTTTGACGTTCATGCAGGTCGGGACTTTGGAAGTAGCTCATTCATACTCCTGGGGGGATTCGGGTCGGTGGGTATATGGCGTTTTATGGCGGCATCTACAATATCGCAATGGGCGGATTCACGCGTTTAAGCGGCGCGCCTGCCAAAGCGCGACCGTCATCCAGCCGGTCGAGGCGCCGACGAAGCCGCCGGCGATCACGTCGCTGAGGAAGTGGTAATTGGCGCCGACCAGGCCGGCGGCGACCGCCAGCACGGCCAGCGCATAGAGCGGCCGCCACTTGGGAACCATGATCCAAAGCACCGAGATCACGGCGCAGGTCGCCGCCGTGTGTCCGGATGGAAACGACGCATAGCCGGCGCCGCCATGAAACAGGTTGAAGCCGTAGGCGCCGTCGTGGATGAACGACGGATTGTTCTGCACCCAGGTATCCGGCCACAGCCGCCCGAAGGCGAATTTGAGCTGGCTTTTGATGGTCTCGGCCACGATCAGGCTAATGCTGCACAGTGCGCCGGCCGTCACGATGTTCGACAACGGCCGCCCGGCCAGCGCCCAAAGCCCGAATCCCACGAACGCGACGGCGGCGAGCGGAATGAGCAGATCGGGAAGGTAAGTGAGGCGCGCGAAGGTCTCGCGCTGCGCGCTGTGCGCATGCACGAACAAGGCGATAGGCCGGTCGATCCACAGATAGCAGACCGTCACCGCCCCGGCGGTGAGCAGCAATGCGAGCAGCCAGCGTTGCAGGGCGGTCATCGGTGGGCCCGGGAGCGGACTCAAAGAGCGCGGCCTGTTTGTGCCAGAAGCGCGATGGCCGCAAGAGGTCTTATCCCTCCCGCTTGCGCGCGAGCGAAGCAGGCAAAGCGCCCGGCCATTTACAACCGCTTAACCCTAGACCCTGCATAGTTTCGCCGCTGCCTCGCATGTCGTGAGGCGGCGGCATGGGGATGCCGGGACCAAGTTCCGACTCTTGCAAGCGATCAGTATCAGTCGCCGCGCCTCAACCGGCGCGACCGGCCATGGCGTCAATGTAAGCAGTCGCGTTTGAGTAGCGTGGATTATGCCGAAGACGACCGCGACGGTTTGCGACGTCGCTCTTTGCGACGGTCGTGTTTTCTCTTTGGACGATTGTCGCCGCCTTATTCGGCTTATTGGCGGCCATGTCGTCATGGGCCTCGGCGCCGTCGCCGCCGTCGGCGTGCTGGTCACAACCGTCACCTTTGCCGCCGCGTGGATCGTCAACACCGTTGTTGCGACCAATCCTGTTATCCATGCGAGCGCGCCGGCGGGGCCGGGGGCGCTTGCGCTCGTGCAAGACGCGCCAAATTTCGCCACCGCTCCGGCCGTGACGTTTGCGGACAGATGGCCGCGCACGACCGCTTCCATGCGGGCCAGCGTCATGCCGTTTCTCCCACCGCATCCCCTCGAAATCGCCGCTAACGTGCCTGTGCCGCCGCAGCCCGAACGGGCGACCAGCGTGCCGCTGCCGCGGCCACATCCCGCGCAGCCTGACATCGCGCTTGCCCCGGTCGGGCAAATCGGCCCTCAAACCGCGCCGCAGGTCGCAGCGGCCATGCCGCCGCCGGCGCCGCCCGCCGAGATGCGCGCTGCGCCGCAGGAGGCCCACAACAAGTCGCTGGCGCTGCCCACTGCCGACAGCCGCACGGCGGTTTATGACATCGCGGCGCATACCGTCTATTTGCCCAATGGGCAGAGGCTTGAGGCGCATTCCGGGCTGGGCGATAAGCTGGACGACCCGCGCTACGTCCACGTCCGGATGCGCGGTCCGACGCCGCCGAATGTCTATGAGCTCGCCTTGCGCGAGGAGCCCTTCCACGGCGTGCGGGCCATTCGCCTCAATCCGGTCGACGACGGCAAGATGTTCGGTCGCGACGGCATGCTGGCGCATACTTACATGCTCGGTGCCAACGGCCAGTCGAATGGCTGCGTGTCCTTCAGGGATTATCGCAAATTCCTGAGTGCCTTTTTGAAGGGCGAGGTCGACCGCCTGGTCGTTGTGGCCAATCTCGGGAGCAAGCCCACGCACATCGCCCGCCCGCGCTACGGACGCGACGCCCGCTACGCCTCCAACGATTGAACCGCTACCCCGCGAGCACAGCGTCAGCGGCCCGGAGAGACATAAAAAACGAGCGGCCCGTGTGGCCGCCCGTCATTCATTTCGCCGGCGTATTGTTCGCTTAATCGGCGTCCGGCCGGCTCAAATTCATCAACTCTGCGGCAAAACGCCGCTTCTGCTGATCGTCGAGGCTGGCATAGAGCGGCTCGGCGGCATCGGCGATCGTCTTGCGTTCGACCGAGCGCTCGCTCATGTATTTGGCCTGCCGGCGCATTTGCTCGATGATATCGACGGGACCTTTCGGCTGCGTGCCGGTGGTCTGCATGGCCATCTGGCGATCGGCGCTGGCCTTGGCGATGTCGTTCATGGCGCTCTCGAAACCGGGCCAATTTTTTGCTTGCTCCGGCGTGAGCCGCAGGTCGGCTTTGATGCGGGCGGTGCGCGCGGCGTATTGATCGGTGATCTGGTTTGCGCTGAGCTCGGCGCGGTCCATGCGGTCGCGCGCGAGCACCGGGCCTGCCAGCGCGGAGCCGGCAACGAGCGCAGCGGTGGTGAATAGCACGAGAGCTTTTCTCATCACGTCTTCCTTTCGAGGATGGGCAGAACATTCGCCATAAAAAATACTCCCCGCGTGGGGTGCTTTATCAACCCGGCATGGTGCGTTTGGTTCCGCGTGCTCTCCGCCGTCATTGCCGGGCTTGACCGCGTGGGAAGGTGAGGGCGCGCTTTCTTATCCCTCCCCCATCCGAACTCGGGTTTACCCGAGTTCGGCACTTAATCAGTAGCCCAAGTCGGATAAATCCGACTTGGGCGCGGGGGAGGGTGG
>JGI24140J50213_10001112_pt1 | contig 12040 bp, 9 predicted proteins | sample BarGraIncu00222A_FD_50213 | JGI IMG/M metagenome (IMG submission 50213)
GCGAACGAGGATGCCGGGACAACGAGCACGGTGCCTTGCGTGCTCTGGTGGTCCAGCCAGGCGGCCGCCTGGTACCAGTGCGCGGGGATGGCGACGTAGCCCTGCTTTAGCGCCATGGCACCGACGATCGCGGGGGCCGTCACCAGAATCACCAGGCTGGTCATCAGCACCGGGGCGAGGAAGGCAGGAGCCCTCATCGCGCGCAGACAGACGCCCGCCACAGTCAGCCCCTGGGCGGCCGCAAGCATCAGTGGCAGCAGCAGGACCAGCTCGAACTTGTGCGTGTTACGCAGCGCGGCGAGGGGGCCGTCCAGCAGACCCTGCACGGGGCCGGCCAGCGGAGAACCTGCCGCACCGGAATGGCCTAACGTGAGCAGCAGCAAGCCGACGGCGGCCGCAATCGCCAGGAAACGTCGATGAGGGGTTGATCTCAAGGACAGACCCACAAGGCCAGCGGTGGCAACCACCGAGGTGCCGACGATCAGCAGCGGTGTGCTCACAAACTGCCAGCCGGCCGGCCAGCTCGGACCGGTCGAACCGGCCAGGAAGCCGATCCACGCAGACGTCCCCCGCAGCGACTCAAAGACACTGGCGGTGCTGGTGGTGGTGGCCGCGTCCTCGATCCAGTCAAGGAACGGCGGGCTATACCTTCCCAGCTGCAGCAGGGGCAGAAACCACCACAACGAGACCGCCGTGATCAGGCCCAGCCAGCCTGCGCACGCCAGTACCGTGCGCCGGTCGGCTCGCCGCGTGAGGAACCATAACGCCGGCAGGACGAGCGCGGCTCCGGTCGCCACCGCGTTCACCCCACCGATCAGGGCAAAGGCCAGTGCTGAGCGGCTGATCCGCCACAGCCATGTTCGAGGCGCCGGGAGGACCAATGGCAGCAGCACCCAGGGGGCCATGGCCAGGGGCCAGACCTCGATCGAGCTGATGGACACCTCGGAGAGCATCCGCGGACTCACGGCGTACAGCAGCGCCGCGGTGTACTGGGCCCACGGTGCACCGATCCCGAGCGCGCGAACAAGGCGCCACAGGCCCACGAAGGCAACACACAGAATGAGCGACCACCACAGCCTCTGGATGACCCACGCCGGGACATGCATTGAGGACAGCACCCAGTGGAACGGCCCCATCGGGATCAGATAACCGTAAGCCTGGTCCTGAAGACGGCCGAAGGCGCCGGTCGGATCCCACAGGTGCAGCGATCGCAGGAGGAAGCCGCCCGGGTTCGCTGTCATGTCGAGCTTGGTATCGGGCACGATGAGCCCTGGCGACTGGTGAAAACTCAGAGCTGACAAAGCGATACACATGACGACGACCCTGGCTCTCCATACCACCTGTCCAGCCGGCTGGGCGGTCATCGCTTGGCCAGGACCATTACGGCATTCCAGCTGACCACCTCTCGCAGCCCGGGCACCCGAACTACCCACCGGGCCCACGTCGGGTGGTAGCAGGGCAGCAAGGCGACAACCCGCAGATCCCCTGCCGACTCAGCCCGCCTGGCCCAGCGGCTCATCGTGCCGATAGAGCATGCGAACAGCGATCGGCCGAAGTCGTTCTTCGGTCGATGTCCGTGGCGGGCAGCGTAGCGATCGGCAGCGTAGCGGCCACCCAGGTAGTGCCACGGTGCCGTCTCGTGACCGCCCCATGGAGACAGCCACGGGGTCCAGGAGATCAGGACCATTCCTCCCTGCTTCGTGACGCGCAACATCTCACGCACCATGTCCTCGGGGTCACTGACGTGCTCCAGGACGTTGCTGGAGTACGTCAGGTCCAGGCAGGCGTCAGCAAAGGGCAGTCGCAGTCCAGACGCTCGGACGGTGTTGGCACCTGCCTGGCCCCGGGCTGTCAGTTCCCCGACATCGGGGTCGACGCCGGCATATGACGCGCCGGCAGCGCGAAAGGCATCCGCGAAGTAGCCCGGCCCCCCACCGACGTCCAGGACGACGGCGCCTGCCAGCGCGCACCATCGAGACGCCTCACGGACCGAGTCGGCCGCGAGCAGCCCGTAAAACCTGTCTGGATCGCTTTGCTCCACGCGGAAGGCCCGGAACAGGGCGACAGAGCGGCGCAGAGATCCCATTGGAGCCAGCCGCGGGGCTACCAGCGGCGACCGGTGCAAGATGTCGCGCGCCTGACTCACTTCCGAACCTTAACCCCGCTACTCTACGGTAACAATCAAATCCATCCACGTCCTCGGAGCACCGTGCGCATCGCGATTCTGAACTGGCGCGACCTGACCCATCCCGATGGGGGAGGCGCTGAGCGGTATGCAGCCAATATCGCGACGGGATTGGTTCGCCGTGGCCACGAGGTGACGTTGCTCTGCGCCGACCACGGAGCAGCACCGCGGGATGAGACGGTCGACGGCGTCCGGCTTCGCCGCCGCGGCGGCCGGGTCGGCGTGTATCCGCAGGCACTGCGCGGAGTTCGCCGACTGGAACACGCGGAAAGCCGTTTTGACGTGGTCGTCGACGTCCAGAACGGACTGCCGTTCTTGTCACCGCTGGCAACGCGCACACCCGTGGTCTGCCTGGTGCACCACGTCCATCGAGAGCAGTGGCCCATCGTGTTCGGCCCGTTGATGGCCAGGATCGGCTGGGGCATCGAGTCGCGGGTATCTCCCTGGGTCTACCGGGGCCGCCAGTATGTTGCGGTATCGGGGCGCACCAAGGACGAGCTCGCCGAGCTCGGCGTCCAGGAAAGCAACATCGCCGTGATCCACAACGGCACCGACGAGCCGACATCCACCGGCGCGGCCAGATCCCCTCATCCCACGATCGTGGTCCTGGGCCGCCTCGTGCCGCACAAGCGGGTCGAGCATGCCATCGATGTGCTGGCCAAGCTGGCCGAGTCGCACCCAGACTTACGACTGCGCATCATCGGCGATGGCTGGTGGGCTCCCACAGTGCGTGCCCATGCCAAGGCATGTCGGGTCACCGACCGGGTGACCTGCCTTGGCTTCGTCTCGGAGGAGCGCAAGCACGCCGAGCTGGCCGCGGCATGGGTGGCGCTCGCGCCCAGCATCAAGGAAGGTTGGGGCCTGAACGTCGTCGACGCAGCCAGTCATGGGGTCCCCACCGTGGCCTACCACGGAGCTGGAGGGCTCTCGGAGTCCATTGAGGACGGCCTCACGGGTCTGCTCGTTCATGACCTGGACGCCATGGCTGCTGCCGTCTCACAGCTGCTCTCAGATCAGCCGCTGCGGGACAGGCTGGGGTCCGCGGCACGCCAACATGCGGCACGGTTCACCTGGGAGGCGACGATCACGAACTGGGAGGACCTACTGAAGCATGTTGCCAACAATGGCGCACCGGTCTCGTCAACCGATGCCGGTCAAAGCTTCACTGCTCTCCTGTAGGCCGCACCACACCGAAATGGCGTTGTCAGCCGCCGTAGGGAATGATCTTGCCAGGATCCAGCACGTTGCCAGGACCGGTCTGAACGGCAACCTGGTCGTTGGCACCATAGCTGTTGACCACAGTCTTGACTGCGAGAATGGCCGCGCCGCCTCCGAGTAGGAGGCTGAGCAGCGCCACGGCGAGCGTGGTACGAATGAGACCAGCATCAGAGCGCAGATGCAACGGCATAGGATCCTCCAGGAAGTGGTCACCGGATCTTAGCCGATCTGCCCGCTTAGATCGAGGTGATCCGGGCAGCGATGCTCAGCCAACTCGCCAGACCCGCCAATGAGCACCGTCAACCACCTTCGTGAGCCCATCATGGGTCGCCGGCAACGTTCCCGGGCTGTCGAGCCACTCGACCAGCCAGGTGATGTTGAGCCGGCGCAGCTCTGCGCCGTTGACCCTGCCCTGCCGCCATTGCGGCCCCTGAGCCGGATCCTCGCCGCCGACCCACACGTACGGGCCCCCCCGGGCCACTAGCAGGTCGCGGGCGCTGAGAACATCACGACTCAGCGCACGCGGCAGAGGATCCAGGAAGGGCTGCGACCCTGCCCAGGGGGTCTGCCTGAAAGGCTGCCACGGCAGGATCAGGACCGACCCGCCGGCCGGCGAGCCGTCCACGGCTGCGACCACCTGGGACCACTGCCGCGGGAAGCTCACCGGATGCAGCTCGGTATGCAGTCGGGCCGCGAGGTCAGGGCAGGACAAGAACCCCAGACTGAACAGCGCCAACACGCCCGCGATGGAGGGCAGGGCCCGGCGCCACCCGGGGGTTCGAGCCAGCGCGAAGAACACCAGCGAGGCGCCGATCCCACACAGCAGGGACAGCGACATCGCTGCAAAGCCGAGGAGCCGGTGGGTGTCCCGAAGCAGCGCCACGCCCGGCACTTCCTGCAGGGAACGCCACAACGGCAACGCCGGTCCAGCGACGACCAGAACCGCCATAGCCACCAGGACGTAGCCGGCCAGCGCCAGGTCAGCGGGCCGTCGTAGCCGCCGATCCCGACGCAGAACCCACCATGAGCAGACCGCGACCACCACCAGGACGACCTCGGCCACCCAGGCGCTCAGGGTGGCCCGTGACCCCAGACGGGCACCCGGCGCCCAGACACCACCCAGCGTCAGCACCGAGCCGACCACGCCACCGGGTGAGTCCGCAGCAGCCGCGAAGGCGGTTGCCCCCGACGGCGTTGCCCCCCGCGTCGGATCGCTGAGACCAGCAAGAATCCACGGCAGGGAGAGCACGAGCACGGGCAGAGTCAGCAGGGCCGCATCAGCCAGGCGCCGCCCGTCGGCCCGACTGGCGGTCGCGATGATGACCGTCAGCAGCGCCATCACTGCCCCGACCGGGGTGATGGCCGCGGGCAGGGCCGCCAGAGCGACGAGCGCGATGCGCCACGGTCGCGATCGCTGGGAGCGAACCGCTGCAATCAACCACGGGATCATCGCGTATCCGAACAGAGTTGGCGACTGGCCCAGCAGGAGTCGTTCCGCGACGTAGGGGTTCCAGAGCGCCAGGACAGAGCCGGTGATCGTCGCGGCGGACCCTCGATGGCGCAGGAGGAACGACACTCCAGAACCGGCCAGCAGAAGCGGGGACACCAGCAGGATCTTCTGCACGAGCATGGACGGGGCAAGCAGGGACGCCAGGGCTGTGACCACGTCCAGCGGCACCGATCGCGGCGCACCTGCCGCCCCGAGCGCCGCTGCGTTCAGGACCGGCACCGGAACTGTCACAAAGTCCCGGTACAGCAGGTATCCCGGCGCCATGGCCCCCCATGTCAGAAACGCTGCCAGGGCCACCGTGAACGCCAGGCCGCTCAGGAACGCTCTGCTGGCAGGGGAGGTCCTCACGTGGTAGCCGGCCTGCAGACGGAGCATCAGTGCACGGCGTCGTGCCAGGACCCGCCGACCCCGACGCTGACCTCCAGCGGGACGTCCATCTCGATGGCAGCGCCCATCTCCTTGCGTACCAGCGCCTCGACGGACGCGCGCTCGCCAGCGGCTATCTCCAGGACGAGCTCATCGTGCACCTGGAGAAGAACTCGGGAGGAGGCACCCGACTGATGCAGGGCAGCATCGACCCGGAGCATGGCGAGCTTGATAATGTCGGCGGCCGAGCCCTGGATCGGGGCGTTCAGCGCCATTCGTTCGGCCGCCTCGCGTCGCTGGCGGTTATCCGAGGTCAGGTCCGGCAGGTAGCGCCGACGCCCCAGCATCGTCTGGGTGTAACCGGTCCCCCGGGCCTGGTCGACAACGTCATGCAGATAGTCGCGAACGCCGCCGAACCGGGTGAAGTACTCCTCCATCAGCGTTGCTGCCTCGCCGGTCGGGATCAGCAGCTGCTTGGACAGCCCGAAGGCCGACAACCCGTAGGCCAGGCCATAGGACATCGCCTTGATCTTCGAGCGCATTGCCGGGGTCACGTCCTTCGGCGGGACGCCAAACACGCGCGAGCCCACGAACCGGTGCAGGTCCTCTCCGGAGCGAAATGCCGCGATAAGCCCCTCGTCGCCGGACAGATGCGCCATGATCCGCATCTCTATCTGGCTGTAGTCGGCCGACATGAGGGACTCATAGCCGGCTCCGACCACGAACACCTCGCGGATCCGGCGCCCCTCCTCGGTGCGGATCGGGATGTTCTGCAGGTTGGGGTCTGTTGATGACAGGCGCCCGGTGGCGGCAATCGTCTGCTGGTAGGTCGTATGGATACGGCCGTCGTCGGCCACCGACTTCAACAGGCCCTCGATGGTCTGGCGCAGTCGTGAGGCGTCACGATGACGCAGGAGCGCCTCCAGAAACGGGTGCTGCGTCTTGGCGTACAGATCGGTCAGGGCATCGGCATCTGTCGTGTAGCCGGTCTTGGTCTTTTTGGTCTTAGGCATGCCGAGGGTGTCGAAGAGAACGACCTGCAGCTGCTTGGGTGAGCCGAGGTTGATCGCCTCGCCGCCGATGGCGTTGTATGCGTCGCCCTGCGCCTCGCGAACCTGGTCGGCGAAGTGGGACTCCAGCGACTCCATGGCTGGTATGTTCACGGCAATCCCCACGCGTTCCATAGCCGCGAGCACGTCGACCAGCGGAAGCTCGATCTGCGCGAGGAGCGCTGCGCCCCCGGTCTGCTCAAGTTCGGTGTCCAGGACGGCAGCCAGGTCCAGGATCGCGCGCGCCCGCACCATGGCAGTCTGCGCCTCTGCCTCGCCGTCGGCGCTGAAGTCCAGCAGCCCCTGCCCCCCGGACGCGGTGTCGTTGCGCAGCTCACGCAACAGGTGGCGAAGGACCAGGTCGGCCAGGTCATAGGACCGTTGATCCGGCCTGACCAGATAGGCCGACAGAGCGGTGTCGCTGGTCAGCCCCGCAAGTGGCAGGCCACGCGCGGCCAGTGCCTGCATGGGGCCCTTGGCATCATGCAGTGCCTTGGTCCGGGCCGCATCCGCGAGCCAGCCGGCCAGGGCCTCCTCCCCTGTTGGGTCCAAAGTGAGCAGGTCGATGTATGCCGCCACGCCAGTCCCGGTCGCGATAGCCAGCGCCCGGGCGTCGCCGGTCCCCCGAGCCCAGGTGCCCTCAACGTGGACCCCAACTCGCGACCCGGGCAGCGTGTGCTCAGTGAGCCAGGCCGGCACCTGGTCTGCTGACAACACCGACCCCTGCAGGTCAAAGCCCGATTCTGCCTCAACCTCGACAGCCTCCAAGGTGGCGAAAAGGCGATCACGCAAAACCCGGAACTCCAGGCCGTCAAAGACCTTATGCACCTCCTCGCGATCCCACGTCTGGCGGGCCAGGTCGTCCACCGTGACATCCAGGTCGACGTCATGCACAAGCTGGTTCAGCCGGCGGTTACGCAGGACACTGTCGAGGTTGTCTCGCAGCGACTCACCCGCCTTGCCCTTGATCTCACTGACGTGCGCAACCACCCCGATGAGGTCGCCATACTGCTGAATCCACTTGGCTGCCGTCTTCGGACCAACCCCGGGCACGCCCGGCAGATTGTCGGACGACTCGCCAACCAGGGCCGCCAGGTCGCTGTAGAGGCGAGGTGGGATGCCGTACTTTGCCTCCACCGTGGCCGGAGTCATCCGGGCTAGCTCGGAGACGCCTTTGACCGGATACAGAACGGTCACCTTGTCGTTGACCAGTTGGAGCGCGTCGCGGTCGCCCGAGCAGATAAGCACCTCATCGATACCAGCGGTCTCGATCGCCTCCGTGGCCAGCGTCGCGAGCACGTCATCGGCCTCGAAACCGTCAACCTCGATGAACCTGACTCTCAGCGCCTCGAGCACCTCATGCAACAGCGAGATCTGACCCTTGAACTCGTCGGGGGTGGCCGAGCGGCCCGCCTTGTACTCCGCGTACTCGGCCAGCCGGAACGTCTGCCGGCTGATGTCGAAGGCCACACCGACGTGGGTGGGAGCCTCGTCGCGCAGGACGTTGATCAGCATGGAGGTGAACCCGTAGACCGCGTTGGTGTACTGGCCCGTGCTCGTTGAGAAGTTCTCCTTCGGCAGCGCGAAGAAGGCGCGGTAGGCCATGGAATGACCGTCGATAAGAAGGAGTCGGCTCACGCATGGCAGCCTAGGCCCCAGAGACCGACAAAGAGACGCGCAGGTGATGAGCGAGAAACAAGATCAGGTTCTCGGCCTGCCCACTTCGATAGACCCCGGCATCCTCGGGGAGAAGACGGGAATCGAGTTCATCGAGGTGACACCACAGCGGGTCGTCGCTCGGATGCCGGTCGCTGGGAACACCCAGCCCGTCGGATTGCTTCACGCAGGCGCGAGCCTGGTGCTCGCCGAGAGCCTGGGCTCCATCGGGGCCGTGATGCATGCCGGACAGGGGCAGTCGCGGTCGGGTTCGAGATCAACGCCACTCACCACCGAGCGGCCCGGGAAGGGTTCGTCACCGGCATCGCGACTGCGCTGTCGCTAGGCAACACTCTGGCGGCCTACGAAGTCCTGATCACCGACGATGACGGCAACCGGGTGTGCACCTCACGGATCACCTGCCTGATTCGTCCGAAGCCTCCGGGCGCCTGAGGCCAAAGGTCGGTCGGGGATGAGCGTGGGTTGACGCGGACCCGCTGGGCGGGCGGCGCGCCATCGGCGCTCTGCTGGGCGCGCACCGGCGGCACGCTCAGCCGGTGGCATCCGGGTCGAACACAGGCTCAGCCCGTCGAAGCCCACGACAACGTTGGTCCTGGCCGCCGCTTACAGTGGCGCGCATGCACAGTGCCTTTCCCGGTCTCGGGACCGTGATCAATGTGGCCGCCATCGTCATCGGGTCCCTGCTCGGTATGGCGGTGGGTCACCGACTCCCCGACCGCACCAGGTGGGTGGTCACCGACTGCCTGGGTCTGACGACCCTGCTGATGGCCGCCCTGATGGCGTCCTCGGTAACGGACCCTTTCCTGACGTCCGCGGTCGGGGTCGGCGCTCCGATCCTGATCGTGCTCGGCGCCCTGCTGATCGGTGGCGTGACCGGGTCGATGCTGCGGATCGAAGGACGCCTGGAGGATCTCGCCGGCCTCATCCAGGCCCGGCTGGCACGTCGCCCGCACCTGGTCGGTACCCGGGAGACGGGTCAGGGACACGAGGCTCGCGAGCGCTTCATCGAGGGCTGGCTGAGCGCCTCCCTGCTGTTCTGCGTCGGGCCACTGACCATCCTGGGCTCGCTGTCGGACGGGCTGGGAAAAGGCATCGACCAGCTCACCCTGAAATCGGTGCTGGACGGGTTCGCCGCCATGGCGTTCGCGTCATCTTTTGGCGTCGGGGTCCTGCTCTCGGCCCTGTCAGTGGCCGTCGTGCAGGGCCTGCTGACGCTACTGGGAGTCCTGCTGGGTTCGATGCTCCCGGGCGCTGCCATCGCCGCCCTCACCGCCACAGGAGGGCTGCTGCTGGTGGGTATCTCGTTGCGGCTGCTGCGGATCCGTGAGATCCCGGTGGGCGATCTGCTACCGGCGCTGATCGTGGCTCCGTTGCTCACCCAGCTCGTGGTGGTGTTTCGTCAGTCCTGAGGGGTCTGATCAGGAATCTGATGACCCGCCTTTCATGCCCGAGACGACGCCGGCCGCCACCTCTCTCATCCCCAGCCGGCGATCCATCGCGGTCTTTTGGATCCAGCTGAAGGCCTCCGGCTCGGTGATCATCAGCCGGGCCATCAGGACACCCTTGGCCCGGTCCACAATCTTGCGGGTCTCAAACCGCTCCCCCAGGTCGGCGATCTCGGCCTCCAGTGCGTGCATCTCTACCCAGCGTGAGCGCGCGATGCCGATGGCCGGGTCGAGATCGGCGGCGGTGAAGGGCTTGATGATGTAGGCCATGACACCAGCGTCGCGGGCGCGCTCAACGAGCTCCTTCTGGCTAAAGGCCGTGAGTATCACCACCGGTGCGATCCGTTCCTTGCCGATCTGTTCGGCTGCGCTGATGCCATCGAGCACAGGCATCTTGACGTCCATCAAGACCAGATCCGGCTTGAGCTCACGGGCGAGAGCAACGGCTTGCTCGCCATTGCTGGCCTGGCCAACGACGTCATAGCCGGACTCGGCCAGCATCTCGGTGAGGTCCAGGCGGATCAACGCTTCGTCTTCGGCTACGAGGATGCGGATCTTGCCGGCAGCGGCAGGGTTCTTGGTGGGCGGGCTCGGCAGGGGGTGGGCGTCATCGGTCACGCAGGTCAGCCTACCGACAGTCTCCCGGCCTTCATCGAACCCTCCTGTTTCCACCGCCGCTGGTTTCATCCGCAGAAAGTCTGGTGCAGCCTACCCTCAGGTTCTACGTTGTGCCCATGTTCGTCCATGGCGTGAAGATGGCCCCACGAATCGTCCTGCACCTGTGCTTCGCCGTCACCCTGACCCTTGTCGTGTTTGCCGTGGTGGCAGCCTCTTTTCTGGGCGTCTCTCTTGCCGTCCAGGGGTGGGCGTCCAGCTCCCCCACGACGATTCATGCTCCTGCTCAGCCTTAGGAACCGGCGGTACGTCGGCAAGAGCTCTGTGGGCCTACGAACTGTGAGGCACGAAGGCCGGAGCCCCTTTCGGGTGCAGAGCCGAGTGGACCGATGCGCGTTGGTCCTACGAGTCCAGGGGTGTTCAGTCCAGCCGTGCTGTGGATACCCGCAGACAGCTATCGCGAGCTCCCGGGCCGATGGCGAATCGGCGGCGATCCTCTACCCCGTGGCCCGCACAGCTCACCCTTGGCGGGCCCACCCGAGATCCCCCACCCCCCGGCTCGCAGGTGGCCGAGATTTGGCTGACCTGATTAGCTGTGCCGTCAGAACGGTTCGGCGCTCATGATGGGAGCCCCGAGAGGGGATCGGCCATCCTGTGGCGGACGTCAGCCACCTCCATCCAGCTCCGAGGAGGTTGCGACTGCCCCCACTTGGGCACCGTGGGTGGTCCCCCTGGCCGTCGCGGCCGGGAGGTGGGGTCGCCGTTCTGATTTTCACCCACGTCAAACCGCACCAGAGTGTTGTCACAGTGGGTTCCTGCGCCTTATCGTCGCCTCACCACCTCAGCGAAGAGAGGAAGCCAGATGTCCGACTACAACGTCAGTTTCCGCAGTGTGCTTCGTGGGTACGACCAGACCCAAGTGGACCACCATATGAATGAATTGGCCCAGGCGGCGGCATCAGCCTGGCAAGAGGCCACCGAGCGCGCCCGCCAGATCAACGAACTCACGGCTGCCAACGCCAGGCTGAAGAGCGAGGCAGAAAGCAACGCCCAACGGGCCCTGGAGCTCGAGAAGGCACAGATGGAGGCCAAGGCCCCCACCTACACGGGCCTTGGCGAACGCATCGGCTCAGTCCTGACATTGGTCGACCGCGAGGTCAATGAGCTGCGGACACGCGCTGAGGCGGGTGCTGCGAACTGCCGCGCACTCGCCGAAGAGGACGCGCTGGCGACCCGTCAGGACGCCGACAAGTGTGCGGGCGAGCTCATTAGCGGAGCCGAAGACGAGGCGGAACGGATCCTGGAAGAGGCCAGGCAGCAGGCGGACAGCCTCTTGGAAGACGCCATCCAACAGGCAGAGAACTTCAGAGACGAGGCCCGACGTGAGGCTGAGAGCCTGCGAGAGGAAGCTGAGCGTCAGGCAATGGCCCGACAGGACGCCGACCGCCAGGCAATGGCCCGACGGGAAGAGGCAGAAGCCCTCTACGAACAGGCACGCGCGAAGTCCGCAGCCGCGGCCATCGACTTCGAGACGACGCTGGCCGCCCGTCGAGAAGCCGGGGCCCTGGAGTTCGCTGCCCAGCTCGCGACAGCCGAGCAGCAGCTGGAAGGCATCCGGCTGCGCTCGGAGCGCGCCCGCAGCGACTCCGAGCGAGCGCAACAGGAAGCTGCGGCAAGGATTGCCCAGCAGCTGGAACAGGCGACACAACGCGCTCAGGCACTGGTGGCTGAGGCCAAGACCAAGGCCGAGCGAATCCGGGAGAACTCCGAGCGCGAGCTCGCCGCCGTGATGCAGCGTCGTGACAGCGTCAATGCGCAGCTCCACCACGTTCGCCACGAACTCGCTGTGCTGAGCGGTACCGCCCAGGTCAACCCGAACGGGCTAACCACCCATAACGGGGACCATAACGGGGACCACAACGGGGACCACAACGAGGCCAAGCAAGAGGCCAAGCAAGAGGCGGAGCAAGAGGCG
>JGI24140J50213_10001114_pt1 | contig 12024 bp, 13 predicted proteins | sample BarGraIncu00222A_FD_50213 | JGI IMG/M metagenome (IMG submission 50213)
GNNCANCNACCACTACTTCCACATCACCCTCGAGGCGGTCAAACCACGCGCCGCCTACCAGCCCGGGGAGGAGCCGGCCTGGGGCGAGCACCGCGGCCCCAACTGCCGGGGCCTGCCCAGTCCGCCCTACAGCCAGGCGAACCCCAAGCCCGGCTGGAATCTCGCCGACGGCACCAACGGCTCCGGCAACCAGTCTCCCAGCGCCTTTCCGTCGGCGGCCTCTGGGCTGCCGTCCTACTTCGCCTCGCCGACGGCCAACACCATTCCTGGCGCTGACTCGGGTCTGGCCGGCACCGCAGGCGAACAGCAAGTGATCGCAAGACTGCTGGCCCAGGATGACTCCGGCGCTCGCCCTTCGGCCATCACCACGTTGTTGGCCGGTCCAATCCTGCGCGGGATGACGGTGAACCAAACATGAAGACCACGTCGAGCCTGGTCAAGCTGATCATCTTCGCCCTCGTCACCATCGTCACCTTCGGGACACTGGCGGCCACCATCGCCAACATCTCCTTCGGTGACCGCTTCACCTACCGAGCTGTCTTTCGCGACGTGACGGGCCTGGCTGCAGGGCAGGACGTGCGCATCGCAGGCGTACGTGTGGGAGAGATCTCCACCATCGGCATCTACAAGGACCGCACCAGCGCAGTCGTGGACTTCACCGTAGACAGAAGCAGCGTGTTGACCCGGGGCACCATCGCCACCATCAAGTACCGCAACCTGATCGGCGAACGCTACCTGGCGTTGGATCAGGGACAGGGCCCGGCCACCGCCTTGCGCGACGGCGACATGCTCGCCAGAGACCACACCCAGTCCGCGCTCGACCTGACCGTCCTGTTCAACGGTTTCAAGCCCCTCTTCGCAGCGCTTGCACCCAATGACGTCAACCAGCTCTCCGGAGAGATCATCTCGGTCCTACAAGGTGAAGGCGGCAACATCAACGCGTTGCTGTCCCACACCGCTTCCCTCACCTCCACCCTGGCCGATCGTGACCTGGTCATCGGTGCCACCATCACCAACCTCAACGCTGTGCTCGGGACGGTCGATGCCCACGACAAGGCTCTGGGGGACCTGCTGGACCAGCTCCAGCGGTTCGTCTCCGGCCTGGCCGGGGACCGCGCCGCGATCGGCTCGTCACTGACCAACATCAACAACGTGGCAGGACAGACCGCAGACCTGCTCGTCAAGGGCCGGCCGCCGATCAAGCAGGACGTCGCCAACCTCGGGTCGCTGGTCACCTTGCTGAACAAGCCGTCCAGCACCGCCGCGTTCGAGAAGTTCCTTTCGACCAGTCCGGGCAAGATCACGGCGCTCACCCGCACCGCGACTTACGGCTCATGGTTCAACTTCTATCTGTGCCGCGCCAACGGCCGCGTGGTCCTGCCGACGGGCGCGACCACCTCACCGTCCTATGCCGTGACCGCAGCGAGGTGCTCCTAATGATCCCCTTCCGGGAAAGAAACCCCATCCCGATCGGGGCGATAGGCCTCGGCCTGATCGGCCTGCTTCTGTTCGGCGCCTTCAACGCCCAGAACCTCCCGTTGATCGGCAGCGGGGACATGTATCACGCCGCGTTCAGCGAGGCCGGGGGCATCCGCAAGGACGACGACGTGCGCATCGCCGGCGTCAGGGTTGGCAAGGTGACCGGGATCGAGCTTGAGAACGCGCACGTAAGAGTCGATTTCAAGATCACGACTGACGCCGCCTTCGGTCCACAGACGAGCGCATCGATCCGGATGAAGACCCTGCTGGGGCAGAAATATGTCTCGCTCGTACCGAGTGGGGCAGGACAGCTGCCGCCGGATTCTGAGATCCCGCTGGTGCGCACCGTCTCGTCCTACGACATCGTCAACGCCTTCTCGGACCTGACCACCACAACGGAGCGGATCGACACCGGGCAGCTGGCTGGGTCGCTGGACGTGATGGCCAAGGAGTTCCGGGACAGCCCTGCAAACGTGAAGCTGGCCCTGAACGGAATGTCCCGCCTGTCCAGGACCATCGCCTCTCGTGATGCGGGGCTGCGCACGCTGCTGGCCCGGGCCAATCGCGTCAGCGCCACCGTAGCCTCCAGAAACGCCACGACGGCCAAGCTCATCACGGACGCAGATCTGTTGCTCGTCGAGCTGCAGGCACGACGAGAGGCGATCCACACCCTGTTCACCAACACCTCGGACCTGGCCATACAGCTCACCGGTCTGGTGCGGGACAACCGCGCGGCGCTGAAGCCGGCTCTTGACCAGCTGACCACAGTCCTGGCCGTTCTGACCAAACACGAGCGGGACCTCGACAAGACCATCGCCGAGATGGCTCCGTTCACCCGGGTCTACGCCAATACCCTCGGTACCGGACGTTGGTTCGACACCTTCGTTGCCAACTTGACAGTCCCGGTTGGGGTGCTGAAGCCATGAGAATCCCCAACCCGCTCAAGTCGATCGATGCTCTGGCCGTCAAGGTCGGCGGTAGGCGAGCTCGCGGCGCCAAACCCCGCACCATCGCAGTGCTCGGTAGGGTCGTCGCCTCAGCCGTCGTGGTGGCGCTGGTTGCCGCGGCGTTCGCCGTGTGGCCGCGCAATCAGACGATGCACGTCACAGGGATGTTCTCTCGTGCGGTGGGTCTCTATCCGGGATCCGATGTCCGCGTCCTTGGCGTGCCGATCGGTACCGTCATCTCGGTGACCCCGGAGGGGGACCAGGTGGCCGTGGAGTTCGAGTATGACGCCGCCGTCAAGATTCCGGCCAATGCCATGGCGGCCGTCGTGTCCCCGTCGCTGGTCAGCGATCGCTACGTCCAGCTGTTGCCGGCGTACACGTCAGGACCCGTGATGACCAGCGGCTCAACCATTGCCCGGGACCACACCGCGGTCCCGGTCGAGCTGGACCGTATCTCCCAGAGCCTGGATGACCTGATGGTCGCCCTCGGTCCTGACGGTGCGAACAAGAACGGTGCATTGTCCCGGTTGCTCGACACCGGTGCCAAGAATCTGAACGGCCAGAGAGCGCGATCCACGACACCACCCACGACCTGTCGCTGGCTTTGCAGACACTGGCCGGCGGTAAGGACGACCTGTTCTCGACGGTCAAGAACCTGCAGTCCTTCACGAGCACCCTGGCCACCAACGACTCCCAGGTGCGCAGGCTCAACGGCGACCTCGCCAGCGTTTCCGACCAGCTCGCCGGGGAGCGAGGGGACCTTGGCGCCGCGCTGAAGAACCTGGCCATCGCGCTGAACGAGACGTCGACGTTCGTACACGACAACAGGGCCGTTCTNACGACGAACATCAGCCAGCTCACGGCCGTGACGACCACCATCGCCAGGCAGCGCGACGCCTTGGACGAGGCCCTGACGAACGCTCCCGTCGCGGTGAGCAACCTGCAACACGCTTACAACCCGATCAGCGGGACATTGGACACGCGCAACAACGCCGCACAGCTCGACGACCCGGCCCTATTGATTTGCGCGCTCATCAACGGTCCGACCGGCACGGGCAACACGGACCTGTGCAAGAACATCCAGAAACTACTGAAGGTTCCGGCGCCATGAGCAGGGACTCCTTGATGATCCGCGTAGCTGGTATTTCGCGCCGTGTGGCGACCGCCGCTGTTGCTATCTTGTCGATGGCAGCTCTGAGCGCCTGCCAGGGCATTTATGACCTGCCCCTTCCGGGCGGTGCAGCCAGTGGCGGTGATGTCTACCGGGTGACTGCGGAGTTTGCCGATGTCCTCGATCTGGTGCCTCAGTCGTCGGTCAAGGTCAACCAGGTCACCGTGGGCACCGTGGAGAAGATCGAGCTCAACGGCTGGACGGCCCGCATCACGGTGCGTCTGCCGGACTCGGTCAAGCTGCCCAAGAACGCGGTCGCCGAGTTGAAACAGACCTCACTGTTGGGCGAGAAATACGTCCAGTTCGAGCCGCCGACCGCCGTGGCGCCGGTCGGTACCCTGCGCAACGGTGACAACATCCCGTTGGCCCATACCGGACGCAACACCGAGGTTGAAGAGGTCCTCAGTGCGCTGTCATTGCTGCTGAACGGTGGCGGCGTCGCACAGCTCAAGGTGATCGAGACCGAGCTCTCCCATGCGCTGGGCGGCAACGAGACCCAGATCCGCGACCTGATCGTCCAGCTCAACACCTTCGTGGGCGGCCTGGACAAGCAGAAGTCCGAGATCATTCGCGCGATCGACGGCATCGACGCACTATCGGCCAAGATTGCCGCGCGCAAGAGCGACCTCGCCGCGGCCTTGGAGGCACTACCTAAGGGCCTGAAGGTGCTGGCTGACCAGCGAAAGCAGCTGACCGCGATGCTGACGGCNCTGAGTAACCTGGGCGCGGTGGGGACAAGAGTCATCACTTCCACCAAGGCGGATACGGTGGCTAATCTCCAGGCTCTCGCTCCGGTGCTGAGCCAGCTCGCCAGCGCCGGTGACAGCCTCCCTAAGTCTTTCCAGCTGTTGCTCACCTATCCGTTCCCGGACGAGGCGGTCAACACCATGCGTGGCGACTACACGAACCTTTATGCCACGGCAGATCTTGACCTGCGCACTGTGCAACAGAACCTGGGACAGCCTGGACTACCAACAGTTCCCGTCCCAGGATTGCCCGGCGTCCCGCCCCTGCCATTGCCATCCCTGCCACCCCTGCCGATCCCGTCCCTCCCGCCACTGCTGCCACTCGGTCCGAAGCCGGCGCCGTCATCGTGCATCGGAGCGGTGTGTCTCGGGCAGGGGCCGCAGGGGTCCGGGTCTGGGTCCACGGACTATTCGTGGCTGTCGCTCATGCAGACCGGGGGTGCCGCGTGATTCGGCGATCGACCAAAATCCAGCTTCTGGTGTTTGCCCTGGTCACTCTCGTGACCGTGTCGATCCTGTCGGCCCGGTTCGTCGGGCTGACTGACAAGATCATGGGCGGAACCTACCTGGTCTCTGCTGACTTCGCTGACTCTGGCGGCATCTTCAAAGGTTCCGAGGCGACCTACCGCGGAGTCACCGTCGGCAAGGTCGAGACCCTTCAGCTGAAGAAGGGTGGCGTCCTGGTGCAGGTGCGGTTCGACCGCGGCACACAAATCCCCAAAGACACCCTTGCCGTCGTCGAGAACCGCTCAGCAGTCGGCGAGCAGTACATCGACTTCCAGCCCAGGACTGCCCATGGCCCGATGCTGGGCGCCGGCTCCGTCGTGCCGCGCGTTGACACCCGCTCTCCGGTGCGCATCGACAATCTCCTGCTGCACATCAACAAGACCGTGCAGTCAGTGGACCGCAAGCAGCTTGGCATCGTGGTCGATGAGCTGGGCACGGCCTTCGCCGACGGGGGCACAGACCTGCAGCGCCTGCTGGACTCCGGGGATGCCCTCTCGAAGGCGGCCACCGAAGCACTGCCACAGACGATCAAGCTGATCGACGACGGCAAGATCGTTCTGGACACCCAGAAGGCCACGTCGGGAAACATCAAGGATCTGTCCAAGAACTTCGCCGACCTTTCCGAGACGCTGCAGGGCAGCGACGGCGACCTGCGACTGGTCCTGGACCGAGGAGTGGTTGCGTCCAGAGAGCTCGATGGCCTGATCAAGGACAACCAGAACTCGCTGGCCACNCTGCTCACCAACTTCATCACCATCNGTCAGGTCACCACCGCTCACATCAATGGAATCGAGCAGCTCCTGGTCACCTATCCCGACGTCGTGGCAGGCGGCTACACAGTGGTTCCCGGTGACGGCACCGCACATTTCGGCCTGGTCCTCAATGCCAACAACCCCAAGGCCTGCACGGCTGGCTACGGCGGCACCCAGCGGATCGGCCCGGACCAGACCACGAACCTGCCGCCAGTGAATACAGGCGCGCGCTGCACGCTGCCGCGTGGGTCCTCGTCGTTGGTCCGTGGTGCGCAGAACGCTCCTTCAGGTACGACGGGAGCAGGTACGACAGGAGCNGGCTCGTCCTACCCGCTGGCCCTGTCTGGGACACCGGTCCCTCTGGGCGACCCGGCCGTGACCAGCGACGGCGCGACCCCAGCGCCTGTGATCTCCATGCCGACCGCACCTGCGGGTACCACCGGCACCGACCATTGGATTTGGCTCATGACAGGAGCGGCTCGATGAAGAACCCCATGAGGGCAGTGAGAATCGGCCGGCTGACGGCCCGGATAACTCCGACTTTGGCTCTTGCGGTGGCCGTTCTGCTGCTGCTCGTGACCGCCGTGATCGGCGTAACCAAGGTCGGGCCCTATTTCGCGGGACGCGATCGCGCGGATCAGGGTGCGGCAGCCCTGGCCGCTGGCAGGCAGCTCGCCATCAACTTCGTGACCATGGACTACCGCACGTTCGACTCCTACAGCGCTCAGGTGCTCAGTGGTGCGTCCGGTTCCTTCCGTAGCGACTATGCGGCAAAGCTCGCCGACTTGAAAAAGGTGGTCGTGGCCAACCAGACGCGCTCGTCGGTCAAGCAGGTCGAGGCGGGGCTGGTGTCTTCCGATCCCGCCTCAGCCGTGGTGATTGTTGGTCTGGTTGCCCCCACGTCCAACACTGCCACTCCGAACGCAGTCGACAAGACCTACCGACTGCGCCTCGACCTGCATCGAACCTCCGATGCCAACGCGCCCTGGAAGGTGATCAGCCTTGACTTTGTCGAGTAACCACAACAGACAACGGCGCCCTCTGCCTGGGGAGCGGAGGCGTCCGCGACCGGCTGGGACCAGGCCGGTTGTCGCGCGACAGCTACCAGCGAGGCCGATCAGGTCCTTGAAGACTGGGCCGCCACAAGAACCAGCGCCCCGGCCCGAAGCGCCTGCCAAAAAACGGGCTGCGACATTCGTATTGGCCCCGAGCTGGATGTTCGCCGGCTTGTCCTTGTTGGTGGCCACGGCGATCTTGGCCACGTCGTTGGTCATGTGGAAAACCGCGGACGACCGCCGCACCCTGGCCAGCAACCAGGCGGCGGCGTCGTCAGCCGCGAGCAGCACCATCGAGAAGATGCTCGGCTATGACTACAAGAGCTTCGACCGGCACACGAGCGAGGTCAGTACGCTGCTGACTGGGCCCTTCAGGAACGAGTTCATCCAGGCAGCAACCAAAGTGGTCAAGCCTCTCGCGATTCAGAACCAAGCCGTGATAGCAGCCAAGGTCAGCGAGGTCTCGGTGATGAGCACTCCTGATCAGACCCACGTCAAGATCCTCGTATTCGTCGACCAGNGCACGACCTCAGCCAAGCTCCAACGCCCACAGATTGACCAGAATCGCGTCATCCTCACCATGTCCCAGGTTGGCGGTCGTTGGCTGGTCTCCAAGATCGAGGCTTTCTAGCGCCTTCTCGCAAGGATGCTGACTCATTGCTTCGATGAGTTGCTACCTGGCACCGATACAGCACTGTGCGCGACCTTGCGGTTCCCTCTCGCGCCGCTGTCTGTCAGGCTCGTGTGGGGAACGCGGCAGGGATGCCAGGAGCCGCTCATGGCCGACCCTTTTGACGAGGGCAGCCGTAGCTTGCAGGAGCGCTTCGGCACCACCGCACTAGCCGACCGGATCGACAGTGTGCTGGTCCAGGACACGATCAGCACCGATGATCGGGCTTTCCTCGAGGCTCGGGACATGTCCTTCCTGGCCACCGCCGACGGCGCCGGCCGGCCGACGTGCTCGTACAAGAGTGGTGAGCCGGGCTTCGTCCGGGTCCTCGACGAGCGAACCGTTGCCTTTCCGAGCTACGACGGGAACGGGATGTGCCTCTCGGCGGGCAACGTCCTTGTCAACCCCGAGGTTGGGATGCTGTTCCTCGACTTCGAGAAGGGTCATCGGATGGCTTGATGGTACGGCGAGCATCGCCGAGGACGACCCAACGCTAGAGACCTACCTCGAGGACCAGTTTGTTGTCCGGGTGCGGCCCCGTGCCGTCTACCCGAACTATCCGAACTGCCCGCGCTATCTCCACCGCTACCAGTTGGTTGAGCGCTCCCGTTTCGTCCCGCACACCGAGACTCTGACTCCGGTGCCGGAGTGGAAGCGGTCGGACTGGGCAGCCGACGCGCTGCCGCCCGCAGGCCTCACCCGAGCCTGACACGTAGGGTCCGGGTGCCCGTGACGTGATCGGTCGGTAGGCGCTTATCCAGCTGACAATGTGACCCCTCATCCGCCCGGTCTCGCTACCCCATGTCGGAAACCCGAGAGCCGTCGGTCACAGCTCAAGGACAAACGCGATGTGCTCCCCGGCACTGTCCTCGCTTGTCAAAGATGCTGTTCCTTGGGCCGCGGCCCGCCGGAAACCGCATTTCTCAAGCACCCTCATCGAGGCGATGTTGTGCACTGCGACATAGGCATACAGAGGTCGTGCCTTCACCTGGGCGATGAAGAGCGCGAGCGCTTGGGTCGCAATACCGCGACCCCAGTAGTCCCGCCCGAGCCAATAGCCAATCTCGTGGTGTCCCTCCTGCTCCCAGCTCACGAGGTTGCCCGCCACCTGGCCGTCCACGCCGATCGTCTGAGTTACGACGCTCTTGTCGGCTCTGATCCTTTCCCAATGGGCCATGAACGCTTCACGTTCCCGTGCCGGGAATGCCGCCATCCGAGTCGCCTCGCCGTCCAGCTGATGTTCGAAGAACGCCGCGAGATCACTGTCCTCAATACCCCTAATATGCACGTGACCCGGCCTCGGATCGGACTGGGCCATCCGCTTCCTCCCTCGTTCTTTCGCCGCGGCTTGAGTGTCGCACCAATAGAGCGTGAAGGGACCCCGCCCGCCCGGGAGGATCGTGAAAGGGCCCGCTGTTCAGGCAAGTCGTCTCGCGACCCCGACGAAGATGAGAACCGCCAAAGAAGCGAACACAAACGCAGAGTGAAGCCTTCGGCGTTCGCACGGTTTCGGGCCTTCGGAACACCCGCTCACGGAACGCCCCCGCAGCCCAGCCAACGAGCGGGTCAGCAAGGAGCCTAGACACCTGAAGAAGGACGCCCAGCACCAACAGCTGCAGTGCGGGGCTGGGGTGCATGCGCGTTGCGTCCAACATCGTCGTTCCCGATGTCGTCATCCCGTCCGCGGCGCTGACCTGGCTGGTGAGACTGGTCAACGAATACGCCCAGCCAGCACGCGAGGCCGCAGGCGAGGAGAGCGACCCCTCCCGGCGTGATGGGCGACCCCGGCGCCACGCGCATCTGGCGGATGACGCAACGAGACCTGATCTCCACGGCGCAGCGCCCACGGCCGCTGTTCGCAACCATCAGCGAGGCCGAACGCACGGCCCGGTTCAACGACATCCTGCAGGACGCCGACTTGTCGCCGAGGGTGAGTAGGCGTTGAGAGCCGCGTTGGAAGACCAGACGCACGGGCTCCGGGGCACTACTGCTGGCCGGGTGCGCGGCTCCGCTGATGGCCGCAACTCGGAAGTACGGCTGGAGCCGACTGGGCATCTGCGCCGGCGACGATTGCCTGGATGGGTATCTCGATGAAGCAGGGCGCCGTACGCGCCGCTATTGCTCTGTGACCTGCCTCAGCCGGGCCCGCGTCCGGGCCGGGTCTGCGGGCGGCAGCGCGTCGGAGCGTGCTGACCGGTCCCGCCGGCCGCTGCGCGGGCTGCCAGGTGCCGCCCGTGACCGATCCGCGACTAGCGGTGGTTGGTTGACCGCCTGTTGAGATCCGCTCGGAGCCGTTCGTTTGCGTCCTGCAGGTCCAGGACCAAGGCAACGCCGGCCAGATTCACTCCGGTGTCGACGAGGCGGGCGATGCGGCGGAGTCGGTCCAGGTCTTCGCTGCTGTAGCGGCGGGTGCCCCCGCCGGAGCGCGACGGCTCAAGAAGGCCTCTGCGCTCGTACAGACGCAGCGTCTGGGAGCCCATGCCCACCAGCTCCGCTGCCACAGAGATGGCGTATACGCCACGTCTTGGATCCGGATCAGCGTTGGTCGCGGTCATCGGGATCACCTTCCATCAAGACCTGCAGCAACATCTTGAATTATGGTGACACAGATGCTATAAAAAATCTATGGAGACCGTGCCAGATTATGACTCTGTCAGGGGCCACTGAAGAGCACAACAAGCAGGGGAGTGATGAAGATGTTGATGCGCACCGATCCCTTCCGTGAGCTTGACCGGCTCACCCAACAGGTCTTCGGCACCGCCACCCGCCCAGCGGCCATGCCGATGGATGCCTGGCGCGNTGGGGACGAGTTCATTGGGTGTGCGACAGATTTGTAGGTAGCGGGGGTCAGGCCGCGCTCGTCTGAGTGTCGAGCCGGTACCAGATTTCCTCCCAGCGGTCGCTGGCTTCTTGGCAGCGCAGGGTGACGATGCCGGCTGCGCCGCGGACGCTCCAGCGCATCCCGGACAGTTTCAGCCGTTGGCCGACGACGGCCTTGCAGCCGGCCTCGACCGCACCGGAGCCGACGAAGTGGCCGAGTTCGCGGAAGTGGGCGTAGCGCATCCGCTCGGCGTTGGTTACGAAGTAGCCGAGCGCCTTATCGACCTCGCGGGTCTTCGCGTCGGGAAGGTCGAGGATCCGGCCGGCGGCGAGCAGCGCCGGAACGTCACCGCGGTCCAGTTCGGCCAACCGCTCGGTAAGCCAGCCCGGGCCGTCCTGGCCGAGCGCGGGCGCGACCAGCGCGCCGAGCGCGTGGCAGTGCTCCCGGGCGTGGTAGAGGTCGACGATCTGGCTCGCACCGGGGAAGTGCTGGCTGGCGAGGTTCCAGATCCACGGTGCCCCGTCCCCGAGCACGACGACCGCGCCGGCCTGGGCGCAGCCGCGCCGGCGCGCNTCGGCGTAGACCAGCGAGCCGAAGTGCGGGGCGGGCGCAAGTGTCGCCACATAGCTGGAGGAACCCGGGTCGCGCACCGGGTGGCCGGTGTCGTCCACGCTGGTCTGGGTGAACAGGACACCGAGCTTGACCTCGCGGGTGCGGGCCCGCCCATCGGGGTACTTGCCGGCCCGCCCGGCGGTGTCGGCGGGCACGGTAGGCACGCCGGTGCCGCCGGTCGCGACGTAGAGCTTCGCTACCGGCTTGGCCGGCCCCAGCGGGACCAGCCGGCCGGTGAGTACCGCGGCGGCCTCGGCGTCGCCGATCGCGACGAGCGTCGTGCCGTCGGCCTCCGCGCTGCGTTCCACCCGCTTCGTGGACAGCTCCACCCCGGCCAGCTCGGTCAATAGATCGCTGGCCTTGGCGAACGGTGCCGCGGCGCCGACCCGGGCCACCATCGCCCGCAGTCCCGGACTCAGTGAGGCACCGGCCACGCCCAGCTCGTTGTCCTTGGGCACCACGCCGACCCCGCAGTCGCTGCAGTGGTAGTAGGCCCGCCCGAGGGTGACCGGGCCCAGCACCGTGTCCAGGTTCTTGTCCCGGTAGGCAACGAAGGAGGCCTGATGCCCTGCCCCGCAGTCGACCCGCGGCCCGCGATGGCCGGTGTCGAGGCCCAGCAGGTCCTGAAGTAACGAGGCGCCGAGTTTGCTCATCGCCGTCCTGATCGCCAGCTCCACCGCGGCCAGACCCTGTCCGCCGCGGTCGCCGAGCGAGCCCGCGGCCAGTTCGGCGAGGCGGGCTACCTCGGCGGCGAACTGCGCCTGGAGCTGGGAGAAGAGCCCCCCCTTTCCCCGGCCGGCTGGGTCGGGGGCTGGCCATCGTCGGCTAAGGGCACGACCCGCCGGGCCCCGCAGATCGCCTCGCTGACCTCGACGATCTCGCCCACGATCTGTTTGAACAGCTTGTAGTTGGCCACCTCGCCGGTCACCTTCTCCAGCTCAGTGCCGGGNTTGAGGTGCACCGCCACGGTCTTGCCTGCCACCTTCTTGGTCAGGATGTGCTGCGGCCCGTGGCCGGGATGGGCCGGGTCGGCGCACACGCACGTCGGCTTGCCACACCGGCGCATGACGGCGGACAGGCTGCCCGGGCGGAAGTCGCCGACGGCGGCGAGACCGGCGTGCAGACGGCTGCGCTGCTGTTCGAGGTCGGGCAGGTCCGAGTGCGGTGTCATGGGCGGTGATCTCCTCTGAGTGTTCGTTTACACTCAGATTAGCCGAAAACGAGCACGCGTCCAGCATCGACCTACATTTGTGTCGCGCACCCG
>JGI24140J50213_10001115_pt1 | contig 12021 bp, 10 predicted proteins | sample BarGraIncu00222A_FD_50213 | JGI IMG/M metagenome (IMG submission 50213)
CTCGCGTACTCCTCTCCGTCACGCTCGCCGAACCCGCACCATCTGGCAGTACTGGCACGTCCCGGCTTCGTCAGGGCTGCTCCCACCTTCACCGACACCACTCGGTTCAGGCTGCCCTCAGCTACGTCCACCTGCTACGACAGGCAAACGGTGATGGTCTTTCACCTCCACTCGAACAACAGCGCCTCACGGCGCAAACCAAGGCCTTGACACGGCCCTGCCCCTTCAGGGATGACCTGCGGAAATATCGGTCCGGCCCTTCTGGGGCGGGCCGGCATTTTCGGTCCTGGTCTCACTTCTCGCCTCAGAGGTGTTTCACTTCTCGTCCAAGTCTCCTGAGAATGTTTATCATATCTTCCCGTCACCATCGTTCACCTTTGCTTGGGGTCGTAGGCTCTGGTTCGCGCTGATCGTCGACCCAGCTGCGGGCTGATCCTCAATCGTGGGCAGGGCAACAGTGCGTGTCGCTCAACGACGTACGTCAGGGTTCGTCAGCGGTCATAAGGTGCACGCTCCCCACGCGTGTGAGCACGAGCACAACTCTGTACNGCCGTCGCCGGTCCTGTCGTNCGCGACGAGCCCGGGAGTGGATATCACGCTCAACACGTGATGGACCCGGCGCGGGCAGCCCTGCCGGGTGTCAGATCCGCGGTCCGCTACTGACCGACGCCCCGAGGCACCTTGGCACACAGCGATCCGTGTTCTTGACCCCAGCACGAACTGGCTCGACGACGACGGCCGGGTTCACCTAGCTCGANGGGGGGGTTTGCGCCGAACCGCCCTGTCCGAAGTGCCGGATTTCACCGGTTCCGGGATCGGCCAAAGTCAGTACAAGCCAGGACAGCGGGTGAGAACGTGGTACATGCGACGTTTGAGGCAAAGGCGACAGGGGAGCGTTCGTCGCGTCCGCTTCGGATCCGGACGAAAGAAAGATGATGGGTAGAAGGCCTGCTGCGCGCCGAGGGACGCTCGGCGTCCAGGGGGCGGGACGCACGTGGAGTCTTCGGCGCGAGTGGTCCAGGGCGTTCTCCATCATGCTGCTGGGGTTGCTTGTGACGGNAGTGGCAACAATCGTCGGCGTCCGTGGCGTTGTCGACCAGGTGGAGGGGACCGCTNATCAACTNCACCTTGAGTCCAAGACCGTGCTGGCGTTGACCACCGCAATCGTCGACCACGAGGAGGTAGCTCACAAGTTGTTGGGCGACGAGTCCGTGGACAAAGTAGCATTCGTGCAACAGCAGCACCAGATTTCCGGTTTGTTCGGCCAGGCTGCCACCGTGTTCCCTGCCGACAACGGCATGAGAGCCACTGTCAGCCAGGCCAGTCAGTCGTGGCAGCAGGGCCTGATGACCTACGGATTGTGGGGCAACCAGGTTCAAGCTCTTCATGGAGACCATTCCGTCGACAACCCGCTCTATGGTGCGGTGAGCGACCACGCCGTGGGGCTCTTAGTTGGCCTGGAGGGTCCCTCTCTCGACTCGATGGATGCAGGGCTCGCCTATGGCTCGGATCTGGAACGGACCCTGATCGTTGTCCTGAGTCTTTTGTTCATGATGGGGTTGGTCGGCACGGTCTATTTCCGTCGTCGGATGGCTAAGACTCTGCTTAAGCCGGTGGCCGCCATGCATGACAATGTCTTGAAACTGGAGGCTGGCGACTACAACAATCGTATGGAGGTCGCGCGGCGCGACGAGCTGGGTGAGCTGGCACAGGCGTTCAATCGTATGGCCGAGGCCCTGTACAACAGCCACGTCGCGTTAACGCTCCGCGCCACCCATGACTCGCTCACCGGACTGGCCAACCGCGCGACGTTGACTGAACGCCTGACCGCGTCGTTCAGATCAGACAACCAGCGCAGGGCTAGCCGGGAGAGCTTGCTCTTTATCGACATCGACGACTTCAAGGATGTCAATGACACCAAGGGGCACGAAGGGGGCGACGCGCTCCTCATCCAGCTGGCGGCTCGGCTGAACGGTTGCGTTCGCGACCAGGACCTCGTCGCCCGCCTCGGCGGCGACGAGTTCGCGATCATGGTCATCGAAGACGAAGAGGGCGGATCGGTCGCCGTCGAGGTCGCCGAGCGGGTCCTGGACGCGCTACAGCCACCGTTCATTGTCAGTGGGGAATTCATCATTGTCACCGTCAGCATCGGCGTGGCTCAGCGGACACCGGACACTGACGATGCCGCCGAGCTGCTCCGGCAGGCCGACTTCGCCATGTACATGGCCAAAGGGAGCGGAAAAGCCTGCTACCAGCTGTTCGACGCCCAGATGCACGAGCACATGGTGGATCGCTCAGCCCTCAAGACCAATCTGGCCGTCGCCGTCGCGTCAGGACAGCTTTGCCTCGAGTACCAGCCTGTCGCAGACCTGCGCACCGGGGAGATCCTCGGTGTGGAGGCGCTGGTGCGCTGGCAGCACCCCACCCTCGGACTCTTGCAGCCAGAGACGTTCATTCCCCTTGCCGAACAGACGGGCGACATCGACGACATCGGCTGCTGGGTGCTGGCCACAGCAACCCGTCAAGTCGCAGCGTGGCGCCAAGCCATGGATCACTGCAAGAACCTGTGGGTCTCGGTCAACCTCTCAGCGCTCCAACTCGTCAACACCCAAAGCCTGGTGGCAATCCAGCGCATCCTGGCCGACCCAGCGGCCCAAGCCGACAAAGTCGTCGTGGAGGTGACCGAGACAGCTCTGGCGGCTGGAGTCAGCGGCGGAATCGCCTCGCTGAACACGTTGAAAGGATTTGGCGTGCGCATCGCCATCGATGATTTCGGTACCGGCTTCTCGTCTCTCAGCACGTTGGCCAAACTTCCTGTTGACATCCTCAAGATCGACGGCTCCTTCGTCTCTGGCAAGGCCATGGCTGAGCCATCTGTCCCCATGCTGGAAGGAATCCTTGGGCTGGCGAACAAGCTTTCCCTTGCCGTGATCGCCGAAGGCATCGAAGGCGCGGACCAGCTGGATCTCCTGAGAAAGCTCGGTTGCAGCATGGGGCAGGGACATCTCCTGGCCTGGCCCTGCTCCGCACACGATTTCGAAGTCTTGTTGTCCTCAGGCGCCCTACTCCAGCTGGGGCCCTCAGCTGAAGTGGGTCGCGCCAGCGGGTGATGAGGACAAACTTGGCCTTGACCAGTCAGTGGCCGCCCTGAGCCTGTCGCCAGACCAGAACCCTCTCTTGACCTGCTGGTCGTCTCCGGACGTTGTTCCTCTGCAGGACTTTGCTGATCTGGGCCAGGTTTGCCGGGCTGCGCTAACGGTCACTGCGCGGCGCCGATGGCGCGCGTGTCGTTGGATGCCTTGAGCGCGCGAAGGATGCGGTCCATGATGCGGTCAAGATCGGCCACGTCCGCGGTGGTCAGCGAGTCGATCACGCCCTGACGCACGGTGGCTACGTGACCCGGGGCGGAGGCGACGGTCTTGGCCCATCCATTCGAGGTAAGTACCGCGTTGGTCGCCCGCCCGTCCTGGGCACAGGGTTGGCGACGCACGAAACCTCTCGACTCCAAGCGCGATACCACATGGGACAGACGCGCGAGAGTGGAGTTGGTCAGAGAAGCCAAAGCCGTCATCCGCAGTGTGCGCTCAGGTGCTTCGGAGAGCATCGCCATCGTGAAGTACTCAAAATGGCTCAGGTCTGCGTCGCGGCGCAGTTGCGATTCCAGGGTGCCCGGCAGCAGTTCCGCGACAGCGATCAGTTTCTTCCAGGCGCTCATCTGGGCCGGCGTCAGCCAACGGTCATCGATCATGACACTGATCCTACCAACTACTTGACGTTACAACTATTGAACGGTATATTTACTTGTAGCAACAACCAATGGGTCGAGACCCACCAACCATCAGGAGGATGCCGTGACCGGTGTCACGATTATTGGAGCAGGAAACATGGGTACTGCGATCGCTGGCATTGCTGCCCGCGGTGGCAACGCAGTCCAGGTGCTCACAAAGGACCCCCAGAAGGCGTCGGCCGCAATCCCTGCCGCCGCGCACGGGACGGTCGGCGAGCCGATCACCGGCGACATTGTCATCCTGGCGCTGCCCTACGCAGCGGTGGCCGAGGTACTCAGCCAGTATGAGGGAGTGCTCGAGGGCAAGGTGATCGTCGACATCACCAACCCCGTCGATTTCGCGACCTTCGACGCTCTCGTTGTGCCTGTTGACAGCTCCGCCGCCCAGGTGATCGCCGCAAGCCTGCCAGGCTCATCAGTGCTCAAGGCCTTCAACACCACGTTCGCGGCCACACTGTCCAGCGGTACCGTCGGCGGGCAAAGAACCACGGTCCTGATCACCGGCGATGACGCCGGTGCCAAGGCCGCCCTCGCCGGTGTCATCGAAGCGGGCGGGCTACGCGCTGTCGACGTGGGCTCCCTTCGGCGTGCGCACGAACTCGAAGCCCTTGGCTTCCTTCAGCTGAGCCTGGCAGCCGGCAACAAGACCTCATGGAACAGCGGCTTCGTGCTTGCAGAATAGGACCCGCTGACGTGCGCAAGAGCCCCGCCGGATTTCGATTCTCGGGGCTCTTGCTTGCCTGCCGTTCCGTTGGCCAACCCGCTCGCCAGAACTGGGTGCCACGGCCGTGGTCGGCTGCTGATCACCAGGTGTCGTCGAGTACCTCGGCACGCGCAAGCGTCGTTAGTCTCGACCGCTCACGGCCGATGCCAGCACATGCGGCTGTTGCCATGGCGCAGTAAGGCGGGCACGGGCACCTCAAGGACTTAAGGGCTCTCGACGCCTGAACTCGGGCGTCACCCGCTGGGGATGATGTACGGGTCCCGCGTGGCGGCGATGTTGGACGAGCCCGAGGGACTCGGTTCTGGCCTGGGACGCCGGAGTTCGCGTTGGGCAGCGTCAATGGAACCGACGAAAGGCTGGTCATGGCCACCGCTTCGGAGATCACCGGGCAACGCGCGCGAACAGTCCTGTTCACGCTCGCGGCCGGTCAGTTCTTGATGACCTTGGACAGTTCCGTTATGAACGTTGCGATCGCAACGGTCGCCAAGGACGTCGGCACCACCGTGACCGGGATCCAGGCTGCCATCACGCTCTACACCCTGGTGATGGCCATGTTGATGATCACCGGTGGCAAGGTCGGTTCGATGATTGGGCGACGACGGGCGTTCATGGTCGGCTGCATCATCTACGGCCTGGGGTCCCTCACGACGGCTCTGGCGCCGAACCTGCCCGTACTGATACTCGGCTGGTCGGTGCTTGAGGGGATCGGTGCGGCGTTGATCATGCCGGCCATCGTGGCACTCGTGGCGGCGAACTTCCCCCCAAAGGGTCGTCCGGCTGCCTACGGGCTCGTGATGGGCGCCGGAGCCGTCGCTGTTGCCGTCGGTCCGCTGATCGGAGGCTTCGCGACGACGTACTTCTCCTGGCGGTGGGTGTTCGCCGGCGAGGTGGTGCTCGTGCTCGCCATTCTCGTGCTGGCGCGCCGGGTCAACGACACGCCACCGGTGTCCCGGGTGCCGCTGGACGCGATCGGCGCGGTCCTGACCGCAGCCGGGCTGGGTCTTGCCGTCTTCGGAGTGTTGCGTTCGGCGGAATGGGGCTGGGTGCGTCCCAAGCCTGGCGGGCCGTCGCTGTTGGGCGTCTCACCCACACTGTGGTTCATCCTGGCCGGGCTGCTGACAGTTTGGGTCTTCTTTCAGTGGGAGGCCCACGTGGAGGCCGCCGGCCGGGAGCCGCTGGTGCGAGCTTCTATCTTCGCCCACCGCCAGATGACTGGGGGGCTGGTCATGTTCTTCTTCCAGTACCTCGTGCAGGCGGGGCTCTTCTTCACGATCCCGCTGTTCCTGTCCGTGTCGCTGGGACTGACGGTCCTCGAGACCGGAGTCCGCATCCTGCCGTTGTCGGTGACACTGCTGCTGGCCGCAGTTGGCGTGCCGCGACTGTTCCCGCAGGCCTCGCCTCGCCGCGTGGTCCGGCTGGGCCTGCTGGCCATGTTCGGAGGTCTCGTGGTTCTGCTCGCCTCCCTTGACACCGAAGCGAGCGCAAAGATTGTCACCCTCCCGCTGCTCCTGACGGGTCTCGGGGTCGGTGCCCTGGCCTCACAGCTTGGTGCCGTGACGGTGTCAGCGGTCCCTGACGAACAGAGCCCAGACGTCGGGGGCCTGCAGAACACCGCCACGAACCTGGGAGCCGCCTTGGGTACCGCCCTGGCGGGGTCGATTCTCATCGTGACGTTGAGCAGCACTTTCCTGCAAGGGATAGAGAACAACCCGGCGATCCCGCCGGAAGTCGCCTCCCAAGCCAGCGTCCAGCTTGCCAGTGGCGTGCCTTTCACCTCTGATGCCGATCTGCAGGCTGCTCTGGTGAAAGCCGGTACTGCCCCTGATGTCGCCACCGCGGCACTGGAGGTCAACAAGGAGGCGCGGGTGGCAGGCCTGCGCGCCGCCATCGCCCTCCTCGCGCTGTTCGCCCTAGTGGCACTGTTCTTCACCGGCGCCCTGCCGACACGATCGCCAGGACGGTCACCGGATAAATCGGCATAAGCCGGGTCAACTCAAACGATCGGTTCTCCTCGCTACAGGCGGCGAATGCCGAGTCGTTGCAGGAATGGGCTGGCGAGGCGGCCCTGAGCTCGTGGCGGCCGCCTTGTGCTTTGACTGCGAACCGGTCAAGACTGAATGCAGGCAACGACGCTCCGCGTGGGTGCCACGCAGGACTGCCCGCCGGTTCAAGGGAGATTGATGACCGACATAGAGGAATCAGATTCGATCGCACCCGTCAGGCCAGCGCGCCTCTGGTCGGCCCCCCACGAGGCCGGGCTGGATCCCGAAAGGCGGGCCTGGCTGGACAACGCCATCGCGGAGCTCGCGGAGGGTGCCCATGGCTGGTCAACGACCCCTTTGGCTGCGCGAGCAGGCCTGCTCGGCGCCGTACATGCCGCGATGATCGGGACCGCCGAGCGCTGGGCCACGACGGCCAGCGACATCAAGGGACTTGCTNCGGACTCGCCACTGGTGGGCGAGGAGTGGATCTCGGGCCCGTACGCGACCCTGGCGGGGGTCGGCGCCCTGGCGAACACCGTCGCGAGTCTGGCAGCCGGNGTGAGCCCGCTGGAGAAGACCAGGTTCGGCGTCGGGCCTGGAGGGCGCCTCACCGTCCCCGTCCTGCCAGCCAATGCGCTCGAGTGGGTGCTCATGCACGGTTTCAGCGCCGAGGTATGGATGAAGCCGACTCGGACCGCGGCGGACGTGCGTGCGAGCGCCGGACTGGGTGAGCTCACCCCTGAGGTACCCGCGGGGGTGGGCCTCGTGCTCGGCGCGGGAAACATCACCTCGATAGCCCCGCTCGACGTGCTCTATGAGCTGGTCGCCAACAACCGTTCCGTGCTCCTGAAGCTCAACCCGACGTTGGACAGGATGCTGCCGATCTACCAGGAGGCGCTTGCACCGCTCATCGAGTTCGGGGCGCTGCGCATCGTTCAGGGAGACGGTGACGTCGGCCGATACCTCGCCCATCATCCGGGCATCTCGCATGTGCACATCACCGGCAGCGCCGCCACCCACGACGTGGTCGTGTACGGCGCCGGCGCCGAGGGGGCTGCCCGTAAGCGAGCCCGGACCCCTCTGCTGGCGAAGCCGATCACCAGCGAGCTGGGCGGGGTCTCCCCGATTATCATCGTCCCCGGAGCCTGGACCAAGCGCGATCTCCGATACCAGGCAGAGCATGTTGCGACCCAAAGGCTGCACAACGGTGGCTCCAACTGCATCGCCGGTCAGGTCGTCATCCTCAGCAGCGACTGGCCGCAGAAGGGCGCCTTCCTTGCCGAGCTGGGCAGCGCTTTGGACCGGGCCCCCGCACGTCCCGCCTGGTACCCCGGCAGCGACGACCATCTCAGGTCCGCCGCTGCTTCATACCCGGACGCCGAGCGCCGAGGTGTGGACGGTCAGTGGCTTCTCATCGACGTCCACCCTGACGACGACCCATCCACCTTGACGACCACGGAGTACTTCTGCCCGGTCCTGGGCGTGATCCAGGTGCCCGGCACCGGGCAGGGGTTTCTCGAGGCAGCAGTCGAGACCGCCAACGACGATTTCGTCGGCACGCTCGGCGCGAACATCATCGCCGACCCGAAGACGATCAGGGGGCTCGGCCATGGGTTCCTCGAAGCCATCGCCGAGCTGGCATACGGCACGATCGGGATCAACGTCTGGACGGGCCTCGGCTTCCTCGCCCCGACCGCGCGCTGGGGCGCCTTCCCCGGCGCGACTATCGATGATGTGCGCAGCGGCGTGGGCATCGTCCACAACGCGCTCCTGCTTGACGATCCCGAGCGAACCGTGGTTCGTGGCCCGTTCCGCCCGTTTCCGCAGTCGTTGGCTCACGGGGAGTTCACGCTGTTCCCGAAACCGCCGTGGTTCGTCAGCGCGCGCAGTGCGGCGACAACCGGTCGACTGTTGTCTGGGTTCGCGGCGGGGCCGTCGTGGCGGAAGTTGCCCGCCATTTTTCTGTCCGCCTTCCGCGCCTAACCCCCATCACGTGCGACAGCGCGCCTTTCACAGCCGGCTGTTGCGCACATCGAGGGACCAACGCCGTGCGCTGACGACGGCCTTGACGTGACGTGGCGTGGAGTCCGTTTCGGGCAACGGACCAAAGATGCGCACACGATCGGAAACGGGCGACCACGGTCAGAGGCCAGACCGTTACACGAGTTTTGTGCCAAAACGGTGCGCCAGGTGAAGGCGAAGCGCTGTACTTGAACTGAGCTCAATTCCGCCGCCCTGCTGCCGGCCCCAGTGAGGGCACGGTGGATGACGCGACTCGAACCCCACAACGGAGTACCCGATGGTCAACTGGGAACCAATCACCTACAAGGATTTGATCATCCTCACGGAATGGATGGCGCAGCAGGGCTATAGCGCCGCGCGTCTCGCAGAGGCCGTGCGCGAGCCAGCCAAGTACACCGAAGAACTTCGCACCGTCGTGCGCCACGCCGCAGAGATAGCCGCTATCCAACTGGAGCAAGACAAAGCGATCCAGAAGCAGGCGGCCGCGGAGTTCATGGCCGCCAGGGCTGCCAAGCATGACGTGCCTGCGGCTTAATCGGCTTTCTTCCCCGGCGTGAGCACACCGACACCCGTGAGGGCAGTCACTGTCCGCGAGCGAGCATCTCGTCAAGGACCTGCGGTTCATGGTGATACGCAGCGAGGTGGCCACCTTCGCGCCATAGGTGAAGTGTCGCGTTGGGCAGGGCGGCGACAAGCCGTTGCGCGGCTCTGAATGGTGCGTTGCGATCGGATGCCGTGTGCCACCAGGTGACACTGGCGCTGACCCGGCCAGGATCGACGTCGGGCCAGTCGCCGCATATCGCCAGGGTCTCATCAATCCAGCCGTCCACCCCGGTGTTGAGTGCCTCACGAGTAGCCAACGAGAAGGCTTCCTGCCACAGCGGGTGGGCGAACACCTTATGGTCAGCCAGCGGCGCCTTGGCCATGAGCGCCCTGAACTCAGCCAGTGGGTCACTCAGCATCGCGGACCGCATCGGCTCGAGCAGCCTTCGCAGACCCTCAACATCACCGGCTCGGGCTAACTGTCTGCCGCGAACATTGACCGGGATCAGCTGCCGGGCTTCGGCATCGCTCACCGGAGCGGCGCCGGCCAAGATCGTGACAGCGCGCACTCGTGACGGATACAAGGCAGCGAAGGCCAGGATGTGTGGGGCGGCGCCGCTCGCCCCGTAGACCCAGACGTTGGCCAGGTCGAGGTGATCGAGGATCGTTGCGACGTCGCCGGCGTGCTCGGAAAAGCCGCGGCCGGCCAACCGCGTGGATGCTCCGAAACCGGGCCGCTCCGTGGTGATCATCCGCAAGGACCGCTCGGTCCAGGGCGAGCGGTCGGCGCGCAGCTCCCATCGGCAGCCCGGCGTCCCCGGCATGCGCAGCACCGGCACACCGTCGACGGGCCCGCACTCAGTCCAGGCAACAACCCGGCCGTCGGCAACCACCATCGAGTGGTCCCGAACATCAACGGTGGACATGGCCGAATCATCCTCTCAGCCGGCCAATCTCTCAACGGCCCATACGTCAAGTTCGCAAGCGACCGACTCAGCGACACACCGACCTGGCAGATGTTGCGGCGAGAACGGCAACGGCCACCCATTGCGCCATCTCCTCGAGCAGAGCATGATTCCTCCCTCGTAAGGTGCCAGACCATCCATTCCCACGGTCATTTCCGTGGTNACTTCAGGTGATTGATCTGGCCTCGGAGGTCTCCATGGCAGGGGCAAGGACGCACTGGNCTGAGCCAGGTGATCTATGGNGTCGACCTCCCGCAAGGTCCGTAGCCGAACATTACCTCTGGGGTCAGGGACAGGCCNCGGTCAGCGGTGGGCGATGAGCAGGCTCTGGGCGCCTACGCCGATCGGTCCATCGAGGTCGCTCAGCACGCTGGTGGCTAGCCCCGCACCACCGGGGTAGATGGCCGTCTGCGCGGCCAGGCAAATCCAGTCACCCACCGCCTCGCGGTGCAGGTGCACGGTGAGTTCGGGGTTGATGAAGTGCCAGTTCGTCAGGTTCAGCTCACTGCTGATGCCGTTGCCGCTATCGGCGACCACCAGCACGCGCTGAAGCGGGCTGGGCTGCTCACCGGGAACCAGTGGGTGCCGCATTCGGGTCCACGCGGTCGCCGGGCCGGGCTGTCCGAATGTCCCCACGGCGAAGCGCCATTCGACCGCGGAAAGGTAGCCGTCAACCCAACCGTCGGCCACCGGCTGGGTGCCGTCGTCAGCCGGCGGGTTACCCTCGGGGCCGAGCGGCGGTGTCGTTCCAGCGGGCCGGCGTCGGCCGATCTCCTGGGGGGTGCGCAGGACCCGCCACGCCTGAGCCCTGGCAACCTCACGGTCCCTCGCCCACAGCGCCGCCTCGACCAGTTCGACGCTGCGACCCGGGCGCAGTACTCGCGATCGGATCATCAGCTCGCCCACCGGGATCGCCGCGAGGATATCGACCGTGATCCGGGCGATGAGCATGTCCTCCCGGGGGCTGCACTGCTCGATGGCGCGAGCCAGCAGCGCGCTCGGGGGCCCGCCATGCTGGAAGCGGGCATCCCAGGGGCCGGTGGTGTGGACTGTTGCGAGCCAGCGGTCATCGCCGAGCGGCAGGAAAAAGGGGTCCTCCATGCCGGGCAGCCTACGTCGGCCAAGCCATCGTCCGGATGGTCGCCGTCAGGGCTCGGGGACGAAACGGTAGCTCGCTGGGCGCATGACTTCCTCTGTGCCGCTATTGCGCAGCCAGATCCTTCGACCGAATGCCGGTCACGTTGATCGGAGCCTGACCGTCATGTCTTGTGTTGCCGCAGCCTCCTGGCGAACTCTCTCCCGGTGCCCGGCCGCACTCCAGAGGGCCGAGCCCAGCTCTTCCAACGGGACGGAGATCTCGGCTTCGGTGCTCACCGGGCTCTCTGCCGCCGAGGGTGTCCCGGCACAGGCACGGGTGATGTCGCCCGGCGCGTGGTTGGCGCCCTCGGACCGCGGCGAGTGGGCCTGTAGTCCGTTGCCGGCCGGGATGGCATCGGTAGAGGCGTCGATGGGTCGGCACCTGCGACATCGACCCTCGGTGAGGAATCGGGCGGTCGCCGAACGTTGGGCAGGTGACCTACTCGGCGAAGCGGGCATGCAACTCCCGTGAGCCCATTTCCTCGAGCTTGCCCTGTGAGTACTCCTGAGAGAACTCAGGTTGCGCCTCTGCGGTGGTGACGATGGCGCCCGGTGTTGTTGCCTCGTGTGTGACTGCGCTCATGATCGTGCTTCCTTGTGTCGAGCTTGGTTTCTTCACTGGGCTCAGGTGAGCCGGTAATTCGGACTCATTCAGGTATGTGGGGGCACGCCTGCTCCCGATCGGACGAGCCCTGCGCTAGCCCAGCGCTTGAGAGAGCGTGGATCTTGTGGGGCGCCGCGGTGTCCGCTGTGCCCAACTCGTGCCAGGTGCTACGGGGTGGTGGTTGGTTTGGCGATCAGGGTGACGTTGATGTTGTGGCTCTGGCCGTTGCGGGCGAAGGTGATGTTGACTTTGTCGCC
>JGI24140J50213_10001116_pt1 | contig 12017 bp, 12 predicted proteins | sample BarGraIncu00222A_FD_50213 | JGI IMG/M metagenome (IMG submission 50213)
GCTGAACGCGAGATCGCCGACGAAAAGGATGACGCAGAACTCAAAGGGTTTGGTGCGCGATGGCGACCGGCGTTTTGGCTCGACACAGTGAGAAACCCTCTCCTGACGCCTACGAGGTCAGCTGTCGGGTTCGGATGGGAGATTGCATCCGGCCCTCCTGAGGCAGACTGACCTAAGTCGTCCACCACCGAGAGGGCTTCACCCCAAGGAGCGTCTCACGACGCCCCAGATGTGGGTCCCCCGCTCCTGCCAAGCGGATGTTGAGAGTCTCGAATGCGGTGACAGGACTAGGCGAACCGCATCAAGTACTGCGCCAAAAATGACGAAGCCCGACGACCATACACACGCAGCGCACACATGTCACATCTCGAACGAGGACTCCCAAACCGGAGAGCGGAATTCGGACACCAAGGCAGGCGTCGCAGCCCTATGATCCATCGAAGGTGTTCGTTGTCGTGGTCCNTGGGGCTTCGGCGACAGCCGTCCTGAGCCGTACCACAGCACTACTGCGTGCTATTGCGGCGTGTCGGCAAACACGTGAAGGGCAACGTCCTCTGGCAACGCGACCCCCGTGGCTGCCTCAGCCCCCTCGCGAACCACCGCAATCCAGGCACCCTCGCGGCGGATGAGAACGCGCCGCCCCGGCATCAGACCTGCCCGGGTCAGCAGGTTGAGCGCTTCGGGGTCCACCTGGGCAGGCTCGCCAATGCGCCGCACGGTCGCGACCTCGACCCCCTCGGCGACCAGCTCGACCAGGTTGCTCACGCCCAGACGGAAGTCCTCGTTCAGCGGCTCTCCCAGCTCATCGAGCCCCGGGATCGGGTTGCCATACGGACTCTCCCGATGTTCGCCCAGCAGGGCCAGGATCTTGCGCTCGACCCGCTCGCTGACGACGTGCTCCCACCTGCACGCCTCATCATGGACGTACTCCCACTCCAGGCCCAGGACGTCGACCAGCAGGCGTTCAGACAGTCGGTGCTTGCGCATGACACGCACGGCCCTCTGGCGTCCCTGCACGGACAGCTCGAGGTGCCGGTCACCGGCAAGAGCGAGCAGACCGTCGCGTTCCATCCGTGCAACGGTCTGGGAGACGGTGGGACCAGAATGGCCCAGACGTTCAGCGATCCGGGCCCGCAGAGGGACGATGCCCTCCTCCTCAAGCTCGTAGATCGTCCGCAGGTACATCTCGGTGGTGTCAATCAAGTCGGTCACGTGCCTAGCCTCTCACTGATGGGCGTGCAGAACGATGGCTCTCAGGCCACGCCTTTTGGGCGCCAGATACTAGCCTGTGGCCCATGAGCGAGTCCTTTGTCGTCCCCGCCCGGTTCCGCGGGCCGCCGATGTCCGGAAACGGCGGCTGGACAAGCGGTCACCTGGCCGAACTCGTGGATGGCGCCTTGGACGGTGGTGCGGTCACGGTCCGCCTGCGCACGCCCCCTCCGCTGGACACCGAGATGGCGATCTCGCGTGGTGACGACGGGACAGTAGAAGTCTGGGACGGCAAGACGCTGGTAGCCCAGGCCTTTCCGGCCGAGCCACTGGATGCCACCGAGGTCCCGCATCCAGTGACCCACGCACAGGCCCTGGCGGCCGGACCTGCCTACGAGGGCCTGGTCTCGCATCCGTTTCCGACCTGTTTCACCTGTGGGACCGGGCGAGACCCCGCCGACGCGCTATGCCTTCACACTGGTCTGCTCGCAGGGCAGAGCGCGCTACGGGCGGCCGCCTGGACGCCACGTGAGTCTGCCCCCGAGCTGGTCTGGGCTGCCATGGACTGCCCTGGCGCGTGGGCGTGTGGGCTGGCGGGACGAGAGCTGGTGCTCGGGACGATGACGGCATCGATCCGAACGCTGCCCGAGGTTGGGCTACCGCACGTCGTGATGGCCTGGCCACGAGGCCAGGATGGCCGCAAGTACTACAGCGGAACCTGTCTGTACACCGACGATGGACGCCTGCTCGCCCAGGCCGACGCCGTGTGGATCGTCGTGAACGCGGGGGCGGTCCGCCCACGATGAGCTGCTGCAGTGGCTTCGTCGTGGATGGGCCGCCCCGCCTGGCAGTCGACCGGGTCGCCCGCACGCTCTGACCGCTGGCTCCCACCCGCCCACGGCATGGACAAACCATTGCGAAGCGACCAACCATCCACCTACGGTGGTAGGGCAGATGAAAGGAGGTGGTCCGCAGAGTGAATAACCAACGGACGAGTGAGGTGGCTGCGCACTAGCCCAGCCGTCGCCGACCACCTGTAGGGGAGTCGGCAACACGGCGAAGCCTGGTGGCAGCATCTTCACGCAGCACCGCAGCCCGCGAGGATGTGCGACCCGTCCAACGCACCCTGGCACGCCCAGACCTCGCGGGCTGTTCTATGCCGGCAAACAGCCCTTCCCGCAGGTCATCATCAGCCGAGCAGGACCCGGGCAAGCAGATGGACAGCGCGCTCGGGCGACCACTGCATCGTCGCGGGGCCCACCGTGAACTCGGTCCACGACCACCCCGGGACATCCGCCGAGTCCTGCCACAGTGGAGTGACGCCAAGGCGCTCGTGCTCCATCACACGCACGACCCGCTCGCTCATCTCGTCGCCGGATGCCTCGACGAAGAGGCGAAAGGCGTTACAGTGCGGCACTGCGGGGAACGTGCGAATTCCCTTGGCTGCCAACAGTTCTGCCAGCAGCAGTGCCCGCTGGTGATACTCCGCCATCCGGGGGAGCTCTTCGCGTAGCCCGCGCAGCGCAGAGACGGCATAGGGCAGCATCGTCCACAAGGTGCCACCATGACGGCTGCGCCAGAGCCGCACCTCGGCGATAACGTCCTCGGGTCCGGCGACGACCGCGCCGGCCAGGCCGCGCAGGCCCTTGTAGAACGACACGTACACCGTGTCCGCAAGCGCCGCGATCTGGGCCGGGGTATGCCCCAAGTGCGGAGCGGACTCCCAGATCCGCGCACCGTCCAGGTGCAACGGCACACCCCGATCGCTGCAGGCGATGGAGAACGCCTCGAGCTCCTCCCAGGACGGAAGCAGGTAGCCACCGTCCCGCAGCGGCAGCTCCAGCAGTGCCGCACCCAGCCCGCCAGGGATGGCTGCCAGGTGCTCGACGGTGGGCACCGCCGGGCCGTTCGTCAACAGTGCCCACTCGAAGTCGTTGAGCACTCTGGGACCGTCCTGCTCGTGGAGCAGAAGGTGCGACACCTGCGGTATCGCGATACGCCGGCTCCCCACCCGATCGCTCCAGACTCTCAGCACGCACTGTTGGGCCATGATGCCGCTGGGGAACATCACTGCAGCCGGCTTGCCCAGCAGCGCGCCGACCTCGTTCTCCAGCACCCTCACCGGACCACCCTCGCCGTAGCGGTCCCACGTGGCCTGCGGGCCGTCGTACCTGTCGAGCTCGGCGACGATCGCCCGCAGCTCGTCCTGCGGGGACACCGGGTGCTTGCCCACCAGGCTCCGTTCAAGCCCTGGGGTTGCCAGCAGCCGTCGCTGAGCAAGGGAGAGCCCAGCTGCTGCCGTCGTCGGGTCGCTCACGGGGCCCGCCTCTCCACGCGCCAGGCGCTGACCTGGTCCAGCCCACCGTGGCCGACGCGGACAAAGACCAGCCGGTCATGCAACCTGTTGCGTCGACCTGCCCAGAACTCCACCTCGTCACAGGTGATTCGGAAGCCGCCCCAAGCGTCAGGGACCGGGACGTCGGCCGAGTCGCCGTGGTCGGGCCACCTGGCGGCATATCGCTGGTATGCCTCTTCCAGGCCCGAACGGCCTTGGATGACCTGTGACTGCGCTGAGGCCCACGCACCGATCCGCGAACCCCACGGGCGCTCGCGGAAGTAGCGCTCGACCTCGCCGCGGCCAAGCTGGCTCGCCAGCCCTCGGAAGCGGATTGCCCGGTACATCGCCGGCCACACCATCGCTGCGGCCACCGCTGGGTTATCAGCAATCTGTTCGCCCTTGGCCGACTGAAGGCTCGTGACGAAACCCGGGCCAGACGGGTCGAAGAACCGCAGAAGGACGGTCCGGACGTCCGGTCGCCCGGCCGAGTCGATGGTGGCTAAGGACATCGCCAACGGCTCAGGCACGTCCTCTCGCTGCGCCGAACGATAAACCGCGTCGTCCACCCACCCCCGCGCCTGCTCCCAGGCAGTGGCTGCCAGTTCCGACTCGGTAAGACCTTCACCGTGGTACTGCCTACCCAGCACATCGCTCATGGCAACGAGATTAGATTGGGCAGACGATGGCTTTGAAAGGGAGGTCCGGGTGGCGGGCAAGAAGGTATCAATGAGTACCGTCGTCAAGCTCGGCGTGAAGTACGGACCCGTGGCCTACGAGGCAATCAAGTATGGCAAAGAGCCGGCTAGACAGCTCGCCCAGCGCCAGCTCGGCCGACTCAACGCCCGCAGGCAGGCACTTACCCACGCTGAGGGGCTGTTGGACGGCTCGACGATGCTCGTGTGGAGGGACGACCAGCAGGTCTGGGTGGTGTTCAACGGCGACGAGCCGATCGCAAGTCACCCCACCGTGGACACGCCTCTGGCGGTGCTGATCCAGGGGTACGACCTCACCAAGCGCATCCGGCCCACCATCGACCAGCGCCCCAAGGTCAGCCCGCTCAAGGCAATACGCCGCAAACGGTGACACGAGCGGTGGGGACGGTAACAATGGCTTGCGGACCGGCGACAACGCCGGAACCAGAGGGGACCACGGATGAGTGACACCGATTTCAGGCCAGGGCTCGAGGGCGTCATCGCTTTTGAGTCGATGATTGCCGAACCTGATAAAGAAGGTGGCGCGCTGCGCTACCGCGGCGTCAACATCAACGATCTCGTCGGGCGGGTCCCCTATGGTCACGTGTGGGGTCTGCTCGTCGACAACGAGTTCAACCCCGGACTTCCTCCCGCCGAACCATTCCCGCTGCCGGTTCACACCGGTGATGTGCGCGTCGACGTGCAGAGCGCTCTGGCACAGCTCGCTCCGGTCTGGGGCTTTCGGCCGATGCTCGACATTGACGCCGAGCAGGTCCGCGACGATCTCGCCCGTGCCTCTGTGATGGCGCTGTCGTTCATCGCCCAGTCGGCCCGCGGCCTGGACCGGCCCATGGTGCCCCAGCGCGAGGTCGACACGGCGCACTCCATCGTCGAGCGGTTCATGATCCGCTGGCGCGGCGAGCCCGACCCACGTCACGTGGAGGCAGTTGACGCCTACTGGGTGTCCGCCGCCGAACACGGCATGAACGCCTCGACGTTCACCGCGCGGGTCATCGCCTCGACCGGAGCAGACGTCGCAGCCTGCCTGTCCGGTGCCGTTGGCGCCATTAGCGGTCCGCTGCACGGCGGGGCGCCCTCACGGGTCCTGCACATGATCGAGGCTGTCGAGCGGACCGGCGATGCCAGCGCATACGTCAAGGACGTGCTCGACAGGGGTGATCGCCTCATGGGTTTCGGCCACCGGGTATACCGTGCGCAGGATCCTCGTGCGCGTGTTCTGCGGGCCACCTGCGAGCGCCTGGCGGCGCCCCGCTTCTCAGTGGCGGCCGCACTGGAGGAGGCGGCCTTAGCCGAGCTCCAGGCCCGACGCCCAGACCGGGTCCTGGCCACAAACGTCGAGTTCTGGGCGGCCGTCCTGCTTGACTTCGCAGAAGTTCCGGCAGCGATGTTCACGCCGATGTTCACCTGCGCGCGCACGGCCGGCTGGTCTGCGCACATTCTGGAGCAGAAGACCACCGGCCGCCTCATCCGCCCCTCTGCCCGCTATGTGGGCGAGGCACCCCGAGGCCCGCAAGATGTGGTGGGCTGGGCAGACGCCATCACATCGGGTCCGGCGCTCTGACCGGTCAGTCGATGCTGGCCGGTCAACGATGACCATCCATCGATGCCGACCGTCATCGACAACTGTCCGCAGCTCTACTACCCGAGGTGACTTCTCATGACTGACACCGCCATCGTGACGATCCCTGCCGACCTTCTGCCCCTGGACGGCCGTTTCGGCTGTGGACCGAGCAAGGTCCGTCCCGCCCAGATCGACTATCTCGCCTCTGTCGGCCGGACGGTTCTTGGGACCTCTCATCGCCAGGGGCCGGTCAGGAACCTGGTCGCACAGATCCGCGGCGGGCTGGGCGACCTGTTCAGCCTGCCTGAAGGTTATGAGATCGTCCTCGGCAATGGCGGGTCGACTGCCTTCTGGGACATCGCGGCCTTCGGCCTGGTCCGGGACCGCGCGCAACACCTGGCCTTCGGCGAGTTTTCGGCCAAGTTCGCCTCGGTCACCCGCAAGGCCCCGTTCCTGGGCGACCCGACAGTCATCACGGGTGAACCGGGCACCCTGCCGTCACCCCGAGCCGAGGCCGGGATCGACGTCTACGCCTGGGCGCACAACGAGACCTCGACCGGGGTCATGGCGCCGGTGCATAGGCTCGAAGGCGCTGATGACGGCGCATTGATGGTCATAGACGCCACCTCCGGCGCCGGTGGCCTGCCCCTGGACGCGGCCGAGGCCGATGTCTACTACTTCGGGCCCCAGAAATGCTTCGCCGCCGACGGGGGCTTGTGGATCGCGGCGTTCTCCCCTGCCGCCCTGGCTCGGGTCGACGAGATCGCGGCCGCTGGCCGATGGGTGCCGGACTTCTTCAGCCTGCCGACGGCAATCAACAACTCGCGTTTGAACCAGACCTACAACACCCCTGCGGTCTCGACACTGGCTCTGTTGTCCAACCAGATCAGCTGGATCAATGACCAGGGCGGGCTGGAATGGGCCGTGAAGCGAACCACCGACAGCTCCAGCCGGCTGTACGAGTGGGCGCAGACAACGGCATATACCTCGCCCTTCGTCGCGGACCCGGCATCGCGCTCGCTGGTCGTGGGGACGATCGACTTCACCGACGCGGTTGACGCCGCGTCCGTGGCGGCAGCACTGCGCGCCAACGGAGTTGTCGACGTGGAGCCCTACCGCAAGCTGGGACGCAACCAGTTGCGGGTCGGAATGTTCCCTGCCATCGACCCCGATGACATCTCGAGACTCATCGCCAGCATCGAGTACGTGGTCGCTGCGATCGGTTGATCCCCGCGCACCGGAGGCGGCCTCCTCCCGCAGTCTCGGTGTGCATCGACGGTTCCTCGTTAACCGGCGCGCGTCGGTCCTGGCTGAAATGCGGTACTGCGCGAGCAGATTGGGCGCAGCCTGGTCCTCGGAAGCGGTGTCGGTAGCCGTCACGATCTGGCGTCCGCTCACGGTGCGAACCTCGCCGAACCCCTTCCAGCCCCCGAGGCAGTCCTCTCATGGACTGGCCCGACATCGCTCGCGACTGGCGCACCCGAGGCTCCAGAGCCGAGGTGAGCCAGGTCACAAACTGGACCGATCGGATCTGGTGGAACCTACGAAGGCATACCTACCGGTACCCATTTGTACCTACCGGTGGGTATCCCCCCATGTCGCGATTGCCTACGTTTGTCCGGGAAGACCCGTCGGTGCACCACGCGCAGATCGGTGCCCTTCAGATGTGCTAGCGGTCGAACCGAAGGGTTTGACGAAGGAGAGTCATGCCCAAGATCGGCCACGTGCACACCATCAGGTTGCCGTTGCGCAAGATCTGCTCGGCGCTTCCCGCGGTCGTGTTGATCAGTGGCGGCATCATGCTGCCCGCCTCTGCCTCCCCTGGAGGTGCCGCCAACCTTGGCGCCGCCTCGGAGAGCTCTCGGGCGATCGTGGTACCGAACATCGCGATGACGATGCCCGGCTCGGCCCAGACCGAGGCTGACCCCTTTCCCATGCCTCCACCCAAGGGCCGTCTCGCAGCGCCAGCCGCACCAGCCCTTCAGCCCCTGGTATCGATGCTGCCCGCGGGCACAGTACCGGGCAGCTCCTCACCGGTGACCCTTGACAGCGCCGGGATCCCGGTACGCGCCCTCGAGGCATACCGTGTGGCCGCCACCCTGGTCGGCTCAGCCGACCCCGGGTGCCACATCGACTGGGCCCTGCTGGGCGCCATCGGGCGGGTCGAGAGCGACCATGCCCGATTCGGCGGCAACCAGCTCGACTCTTCCGGGGTTGCCCGACCGGGGATCATCGGCATCGCCCTTGATGGTTCACACGGGACCGCGCGCATCCTGGACACCGACCATGGCCGACTCGACCGGGACACCGTCTACGACCGGGCCGTTGGCCCGATGCAGTTCATCCCCGGCACCTGGAAGGTTGCCGGTGTCGACGCCAATGGTGACGGGGTGAAGGACCCGCAGAACATGGCTGACGCCGCTGCAGCAACCGCTGTCTACCTCTGCTCGGGAGGCGGTGACCTGTCCCGCCCGGATGACCTGCGCTCGGCCATCTTGCGCTACAACGCTTCTGACTCCTATGCGGGCATGGTCACGGCTATCGCCAACGCGTACCGCCTCGGAGTCACAGCCCTGCCGGCCTCTGCCCTGACTCTCGCCCCGTCGACGGCGCCGGCCCCGGCCGCGTCCCGTGCTGCCANCAGGCCCGTCCACCCGGCGCCNCGCCGGCCAGTATCCCGGCAGCGGGCGCTCACCCCACCACCGAGCGCGACCGCCGCCCCCACCTCAGCGCCGGCGGCGCCTCAGCCCGCAACAACCCTGACGCCACCGTCGGCAACTCAGCTCCCCTCAACAACCCCACCCGCACCCACCTCGACTCCGCTCCCGTCCACGCCGACCTGCGCGCCGACCCCGACGCTGACCAGCAGTGCTTCGCCCACCTCCACGCTGACCAGCAGTGCTTCGCCGACCACCGCGGAACCCTGCGCACCTGCGCCCTGCCTGACCACCACGCCACCGTCAACCCCCTGCGCGACCCCGACCTCCACGGGCTGAGGCCTGGGCCGCACTCAAAAATGCACCAGCTGGCCTGCCACCACCGCCAGTAGCATCACGATCAAGGCGACAAGGACGACCGCGCGGCGAAATCTGGGAGTCATCAGTTGGCCACCTGCGGCACGGGCTCGCTGAGCTCACCGCGGATGAGCGTGAACCGAGGCCACGGCCGGCGGTGATACCTGACATGCACGTCCTGGCTGCGCATGAGATACAGCATCGCACCAAGCACTGCCAGCCCGGTCGCCAGACTGCCCACCATGATGGTCCACCGAGGCCCCCACGCGGAGCCGATCCAGCCGATCATCGGTGAGCCAAGCGGGGTGCCACCCATGAATACGGCCATGTATAACGCCATGACCCGGCCACGCATCGCGGGGGCGACGCTGAGCTGAACCATGGAGTTCGCCGTGGTCATGACCGTCATCGCCGAGAGTCCTACCGGGACGAGCAGGACCGCAAACCAGATGTAGGAGGGGGCCAGGGCAAGTGCCGCTCCAGCCACGGCGAACGCGGCGTAGGCCATCAGGAGAATGCGCAGGCGAGGGTTCGGACGCCGAGCCGAGGCCAGGGCCCCCGACAGAGACCCAATGGCCATGATGGAGCCCAGCAGCCCATACCCACCAGCACCCTTGTGGAACACGACGGTCGCCATGAGAGCGGTGGTCATCTGGAAGTTCATCCCGAAGGTGCCCAGAACGAACACCAGCACCATGATCAGGATGATGTCAGGACGACCGCGGACATAGCCAAGGCCTTCGCGAATCTGTCCCTTCCCGCGGTGACGTGGCGTGATGTTCAGCTCGCCCGGCCGCATCCTGGCCAACGCGAACAGCACCGCTACGAAGCTGAGCGTGTTGAGGAAGAAGGCCGGACCGGTACCAACCGCGGCAATGACCAGACCGGCGACCCCCGGACCGATGAGACGTCCCCCGTTAAAAGACGCGCTGTTCAGACCCACGGCATTGCTGAGCGACTCGTGCGGCACCATTTCCGAGACGAAGGTCTGGCGCGCTGGGTTGTCCATCGCCGAAGCCACGCCCTGAATGACGGCCAGCAGGAAGATCTGCCAGAGCTGAACTGCACCGGTCACCACCAGAACCCCGGTGAGCAGCGACGTCAGGGCCATCGCACTCTGAGTGACGAACAGGATGCGTCTCTTGGGAAAGCGGTCCGTGATCATTCCCGCGACCGGCGCCAAGATCGCCAGGGGGGCGAACTGCAGGCCCGTCACGATCCCCAGCGCCACCGATGAGTGCGGGGTCAGCTGGGTCAGCACCAACCAGTCCTGCGCGACCCGGCCCATCCAGGTCCCGGTGTTGGAGATGAGTGCGCCGGCGGCGAAGATGCGGTAGTTGTAGATCTTTAGGGAGGCGAACGTGGGGCTCATTCGCTAGCCAGCCGGGTCAGAATCACACTGGCCCGGATGAGCACTTCGCGCTCGTCTGCGCTGATCCCCTGGAGCCGGGTCGCCATCCAGGCATCGCGCTTGCGACGAGTCTCCTTCAGGGTCGAGAGCCCGAGCGGTGTCAGAGATAGGAAGACCTGGCGGCCGTCCATCGGGTCGTCCTGGCGGGCGACAAGCTCGCGTTCGACCAACGCCGCCACAGTGCGGGTCATGCTGGGTGGGCTGACACACTCGATCGCGGCAAGCTCACGAGGAGTCAGCGGGTTCTTCTCCAGCCTCGCCATGACGCTCAGCTGGTGGGGCGCGACGAGCTGGGTGCTTTCAAAGCGCACCCGCCGACTGATTCGCATACACGCCAGGCGGAGATCATTTGCAAGGTGCGCGAGCGACGGATGATGCGCGCCCTGGGTGGTGCGACCTGCTGTGGCTGCTGTGGCTGCTGCTCTGGTTCTTGGTGGCATGGGTTCCTTCCGATCTACTTAGCCTAACTCATTACCCATGCTAACTATTCCGGAGCAAAAGGCCCGTCCAGACGCACGGAAGCCCCGGCATGAGCCCGGGCTTCCGGCCGCAAAGCGGCTTCCACGCGTCAGCGTCAGTGAACGCCGAGGAGGCTCTTGATGGGGTCAATGGCGAAGTACAGAACGAACATGGCCGAGATGGCCCACATCAGCGGGTGAACCGCAGATGCCTTGCCGAGCACGACCTTGAGCAGGACGAATACGACGAAGCCCGCACCGATGCCAGCCGTGATCGAGTAGGTAAACGGCATCAGGACGATCGTCAGNAATGCCGGAATCGCGATCTCGAGGTCATCCCACTCGATGCCCCTGACCTGCTGCATCATCAGGAACCCGACCACGACCAGCGCCGGGGTCGCCGCCTCGTAAGGGACCACCGAGACCAAGGGCGACAGGAATGTCGCCAGCAGGAACAGCAGACCGGTCACCACCGACGCCAGGCCCGTGCGTGCCCCCTCACCAACCCCAGCGGCCGACTCGATGTATGCGGTGGCGCTGCTGACGCTGCCCGCGCCACCGGCGGCGGCAGCCAGCGAGTCGACGATGAGGATCTTCTGGGCGTTGACCGGGTTACCTTCCTTGTCGAGCAGGCCGGCCTCGGAGCCGATGGCGACCATCGTTCCCATCGTGTCGAAGAAATCGGCAAGCAGCAGGGTGAAGACGAGCAGGATCACCGACACGGCACCGATCTTGGCGAACGAGCCGAGCAGGGAGAACTGGCCCAGCAGGCCGAAGTCAGGGATATCCACGAGCGTGGCAGGGATCTTCGGGACGTTCAGTCCCCAGCCCGTGGGGTTGACGAGCTTGCCCTTGCCATCGAGCTGGCCCCCGATGCCGACCAGAGCCTCCAGCACGATGGCCACCACGGTGCTTCCGACGATGCCGATGAGGATCGCGCCCTTCACCTTCTTGACCAGCATCACGATGATCGACAGCAGACCGACCACGAAGACAAGCGTGGGCCAGCCGGCGAGAAAGCCGCCGACGCCGAGCTCGACGGGCACCGGACCGACGGCCGGGCGGCGGACGATACCAGAGTCGACCAGGCCGATGATCGTGATGAAGAGGCCGATGCCGACGCTGATAGCCGTCTTCAACGCTGACGGAATGGCATGGAAAACAGCCTTGCGGAAACCGGTCAGCACCAGGACGGTGATGATCAGGCCCTCAAGGACGACCAGCCCCATGGCATCCGGCCAGGTCATCCCCGGCAGCTTGGCAATGCCGAAGGTCACGAACGCGTTCAGGCCCAGTCCCGTGGCGAGCGCGAG
>JGI24140J50213_10001117_pt1 | contig 12003 bp, 10 predicted proteins | sample BarGraIncu00222A_FD_50213 | JGI IMG/M metagenome (IMG submission 50213)
CGATCCCGTGGTGCGTCGATTTCGATCACGGTCTTGTCCGCGGACAACGCGACTTCGGCGCGCTGGATCGGGCCAAACGTCCTGACCCGCTGCACCGCGCCCTCCAATGCGCCGCTGCCGGGCGGCCCGACCTGCATGTCATGACGACGGACAAACAATTTCGAGGCGCCGGCGGCCGCGCCATTCACGGCGATATCGAGCGGCTTGCCGCCGAGCCGCACCCCGCCGTCGCGAACGTCTACCGGCAGCACGATCGATTCGCCGATGAAGCCGTGCACGAATGCCGTTGCCGGATGGTCATAGACCTCGCCCGGCGTGCCGATCTGCTCGATGCGGCCCTTGTCCATCACCACCACCCGGTTGGCCACTTCGAGCGCTTCTTCCTGGTCGTGGGTGACGAAGATCGAGGTCATATTGATTTCGGAATGCAGCGAGCGCAGCCACTGGCGCAATTCCTTGCGCACTTTGGCGTCGAGCGCGCCGAACGGCTCGTCGAGCAGCAGGATGCGGGGCTCGATCGCCAGCGCCCGTGCCAGCGCAATGCGCTGGCGCTGGCCGCCGGACAGCTGGCTCGGATAGCGGTCGGAAAGCCAGTCGAGCTGCACCAGATCCAGCAATTCCTTGACCCGGGCGCGGATGCTCGCTTCGTTTTTGCGCACCGCGCGCGGCTGCACCCGCAGGCCGAACGCTACGTTTTCGAACACCGTCATGTGGCGGAACAGCGCGTAATGCTGGAACACGAATCCGACACCGCGCTCGCCGGCGCCGCGGGCAAGCGCGTCTTCGCCATCGAACGTCACCTCGCCGGAATCCGGCCAGTCGAGGCCTGCGATGATCCGCAGCAGCGTGGTCTTGCCCGAGCCCGATGGTCCCAGCAACGCCAGCAATTCGCCGTTGGCGACCTTGAGGTCGACACCGTCAAGGGCTGCAAACGCGCCGAATCTCTTTACGATATTCCTGACTTCAATTGCCACGGGAGTGTTGCCCTTCGTCCAGATGCCGTTCGAGAATGGTTTTCGCCACCAGCGTGATCAAGGCCAGCATCGCCAGCAACGAGGCGATCGCGAACGCCGCCACGAATTGATATTCATTGTAGAGGATCTCGACCTGCAGCGGCATGGTGTTGGTCTCGCCACGAATATGTCCCGACACCACCGACACCGCGCCGAATTCACCCATCGCCCTCGCATTGCACAAGAGCACGCCATACAGCACGCCCCATTTGATATTCGGCAGGGTGACGCGGAAGAAGGTCTGCAAGCCCGATGCGCCCAGCGAGATCGCGGCCTCTTCCTCCTGCGTGCCCTGTTCCTGCATCAGCGGAATCAGCGCCCGCGCGACGAACGGAAACGTCACGAACACGGTTGCGAGCGTAATGCCCGGCACCGCGAACAGCACATGCAGGTTATGGCTTTGCAGCCACGGCCCCCAATAGCCCTGCGCGCCGAACAGCAGCACGAAAACAAGGCCGGCAATCACCGGGCTGACCGAGAACGGCAGATCGATCAGCGAAATGAGAAGGGTCTTGCCGCGAAAGTCGAACTTGGCGATCGCCCAGGCCGCCGTCAGCCCGAACACCAGATTGAGACCGACGGAAATCGCAGCGACCCACAGCGTGAGCCGAATCGCGGACAAAGCTTCCGGGTCGGACAGCGCGGAGAAATACGCGCCGATGCCCTTGGAAAAGGCCTGCGCAAACACCACGACCAGCGGCAGCACGACGAACACCGTGAGAAACACCACCGCGATCGCGATGACGACAAAGCGGATCGGTCCTGGCTCGGTGCGCACATCGTCCCGCGCCGCATAAAACGGCAGCGGGTTCGCCACCTCGTCGGGATCGGCGGTTCGGACGCGTTGCAATGTCATTTCAAACGTCATGGACCGATCTCTAATGCGCGGGAATGCGGGTTTGCGCAAAGCGCTGCAGGCGATTGACCGCGAAGATAACCAGGAATGACGCCACCAGCATCACCACGGCGATCGCGGTGGCATCGGCATAGCGAAACTCCGAGAGTCGGATCACGATCAGGAGCGGCGCGATCTCGGACACATTGGGCAGATTGCCGGCGATGAAGATGACTGAACCGTATTCGCCGACGGCGCGGGCGAACGCCAGTGCAAATCCGGTCAGCAGTGCCGGGATCAAGCTCGGCAGGATCACCCTGAAGACCGTATGCCAGCGATTGGCGCCGAGACTGGCGGCGGCTTCCTCGATTTCGACGTCAAGGTCGATCAAGACCGGCTGAACCGTTCGCACCACGAACGGAATGCCGATGAAGATCATCGCCACAAAAATGCCGACCGGCGTGAATGCCACCTTGATGCCGAGTTCGGCGAGCGGCGCACCGAGCCAGCCGTTTTGTGCGAACAACGACGTCAATGCGACGCCGGCGACCGCGGTGGGCAACGCAAATGGCACATCGACGATGGCGTCGAACAGCCGGCGGCCCGGGAAGCGATAACGCACCAGCGCCCAGACAATGACCGTTCCCATCACGAGATTGACCGACGCGGCGGCAAAGGCGAGGCCGAACGAAACCTTCAGGGCATGCAGGGTGCGGCGGCTGGTGACGATCGCCCACAACTGGTCGAAGCTCAGCTCGAACGTCTTGAGGAACAGGCCCGCGAGCGGAAGCAGGATGATGATCGAGAGCCATGTCAGCGTCAGTCCCATGGTGAGACCAAACCCCGGCAACGTGCTGCGTCGTCCCGCGCTCTCGCTCACGATATCCCCTGCCTGCGGCCAAATCAGTTCTTGTAAATCTGGTCGAAGATGCCGCCTTCGCCGAAGTGTTCCTTCTGCGCCTTGGTCCAGCCGCCGAAAACGTCGCCGACGGTGAACAATTCAACCTTGGCAAACGAGTTTTCATATTCCTTGGCGATCTCGGGATCGCGCGGGCGATAGGAATTGCGCGCGGCAATTTCCTGTCCCTCCTTCGAGTACCAGTATCTCACGTAAGCCTCGGCCACCGCGCGCGTGCCTTTCCTGTCGGCGACCGCATCGACCACGGACAGCGGCGGCTCCGCCAGGATCGACACCGACGGCGAGACGATCTCGAACTTGTCCTTGCCGAATTCGCGCAAGGCGAGAAATGCCTCGTTCTCCCACGCCAGCAGCACATCACCGACGCCGCGCTCGACGAAGCTGACGGTCGCGCCGCGCGCGCCGGTGTCCAGCACCGGGACGTTGTTGTAGAGGTCGCCGACAAATTGCTTCGCCTTCTCGGCGGAGCCGAATTTCTTCAACGCGTAGCCCCATGCGGCCAGGTAATTCCAGCGTGCGCCGCCGGAGGTTTTCGGATTCGGCGTGATCACGGCGATGCCGGGCTTGATCAGATCGTCCCAGTCCCTGATGCCCTTGGGATTGCCCTTGCGCACCAGGAACACGATCGTCGAGGTATAGGGCGAGGCATTCAGCGGCAGGCGCTTCTGCCAGTCGGCGGCGATCAGGCCCTTGGCGGCGATGGCGTCGATATCATAGGCAAGCGCGAGCGAGACCACGTCGGCCTGCAGGCCGTCGATCACACCGCGCGCCTGCGAGCCGGAGCCGCCATGCGACTGCTTGATCTCGACGCTTTTGCCGGTTTCCTTTTGATAGTTCGCGGCGAACGCCTTGTTGAAATCCGCATAGAGTTCGCGGGTCGGATCGTAGGACGCGTTGAGCAGCGTCACGTCGGCGGCAAACACCGAACTCGCCCATAAGAGGCCGGCGACGATCGGCAGTATACGACGGACCATCCCGGCCTCCATTCGCCCCGGCGACCGCATGGTCACCGCGAGCCTGTCAACATAACTCGCGACCGGGCGGGCTTAAGTCAACGAAACAGCATTTCATTGTTGGCGGCGTCACAGCGTCGTTGTGCTACCAAGACCCGGTCTTGCGAAGGTCTGGTCCTACGAAGCCTTCACGGTATGGATGCCGCATTCCGTCTTGGGCCTGCCGCGCCAGCGGCCCGCACGCGCATCTTCATCGCGCGAGGTCCGGCTCGTGCAGGGCATGCACCCGACCGACAGATAGCCGCTCGCCACCAGCGGATGCGGCGGCAGGTTTGCAAGCGTGTAAATCGCCGCGATCTCTTCACGCGAGGCGTTGGCGAACGGATTGAATTTCAACCTGGCGCCATCACTCTCGACCACGGGAATCGCGGCGCGGGCACCGCCCTGAAAGCGTTTGCGGCCGTTGATCCATGCATCGAACGGCGCCAGCGCGCGCGCCAGCGGCTCGACTTTGCGGATCCGGCAGCACGTATCAGGATTGGAAAACCACAATTCGCGATCCGGATCTTCGCGCGACAATGTCGCTTCCAGCGGCTGGGTGGAACGGACATCGCGCAAGCCCAGCGTCGCGATCAGGGTATCGCGATAGGCCAGCGTCTCCTCGAACAGCCATCCGGTGTCGAGAAAGATCACCGGAATCGCGGCATCGACGTCGGCCATGACCTTGAGCAGCGCGGCCGATTCGGTGCCGAACGACGAAACGACGGCCAGATGCTCCCGGCCGACGGCCTGCAGCGCCGCCGCGATCACATCCGCCGGCGATGCGTTGCGGAGCGCGCGATCGAGCCCCTCGGCCGAAGGCAAATCCGGCGAGCGAGCCGTCCGCTCCGGTAACACCTGATGGGCAGAAGCCGTCACTGGCTGGCACTCTCCGAGTGGCGCAACTGCATGCGCCGGTGAAGTGCGGTAAGGCGGCCATCGCCGGTCGGCTGGTAGAACACCGAGTAGCGCTTGGCGGTGTTGGTAAACGCCTCCGCGTCGCTTTCCTTTTTCACTTCGAACGCGTCGAATCCGGCGCGCAGCATGAATACGAACTGGTCGCGCAACACCTGTCCGGTGGCGCGCAATTCGCCGCGAAAACCATAGCGTTCCCGCAGCAGCCGCGCCTGGCTGTAGGCGCGGCCGTCGCGGAAGGTCGGAAACACCAGGGCGACCACCGCGAGCCGATCGAGATACGGCACCAGATCATCGACGTCGCGATTGTTCGGCCAGATCACGCCGGTCCCGCCGACCCGGCGCGACAGCGCCTCCGCATCGCCGAGAAAGCGCGCGGCCGAAATCAGGATCGCGCCGCCGTCCGGAAGCGGATCGTCGTCCGCGACATGCACGAACGCATCACGGATGATTTTTCCGCTCTTAACGAGTGGCATAGACCCGCTCCCTGAAAGGTTCGACGCCAAGCCGCTTGACCGCGTCGATGAAAAGTTCGTCGGGGCGCTCCCGAAGCGCCAGATAGGCTTCGACAATATCCTCGATCACGTCGGCGACCTCGCCATAGGGCACGGCGGGGCCGATCAAGGTGCCGACCACGGCGTGCTCGTCGGCACGGCCGCCGATCGTGATCTGATAGAATTCCTCGCCGTTCTTCTCGACGCCGAGAATGCCGATATGGCCGACGTGATGATGGCCGCAGGCGTTGATACAGCCGGAAATATTGACGTGCAGCTTTCCGATCAGGTTGGCGGTGTCGTGGTTGGCGAAGCGCCGCGTCAGCTCCTGCGCGATCGGGATCGAGCGCGCATTGGCGAGCGAGCAATAATCCAGCCCCGGGCAGGCGATGATGTCGGAGACCAGATTGACGTTCGGGGTCGCGACGCCGATCTTGTCAAGCGCCCGCCACAGCGTCGGCAGGTCGCGTCTTGCGACATGGGGCAGCGCCAGGTTCTGTTCATGGCCGACACGAATTTCGCCGAAGGAATATTTGTCGGCGAGATCGGCGATCGCGTCCATCTGCTCGGCGGTGGCATCGCCCGGCGGTCCGCCCACCGGCTTCAGCGACAGCGTGACGATCGCATAGCCCGGCACCTTGTGAGGCGCGACCGAATTCTTTCGCCATGCCTCGAAATGCGGATCGTGCGCCGCCTGCTTCAGTTCGTCCGGCATATGCGGCAGTTTTTCGTAAACCGGATAGCTAAAGCGCGAACGGATGTCCTCGACCACCGCGTCATCCAGCGTCAGCGCGCTGTCGCGCATCTGCAGCCACTCGTCCTCGACTTCCTTCGCGAATTTCTCGATGCCGAGCTCGTGCACCAGGATCTTGATGCGGGCTTTGTAGATGTTGTCGCGGCGGCCGTACTGATTATAGACGCGCAGAATGGCCTCGACGTAACTCAGCAGATCGCGGCCCGGCACGAACGACTTGATGGTCTTGGCGATAAACGGCGTACGGCCGAGCCCGCCTCCGACCAGCACCTCGAATCCGGTCTCGCCTTCGGCATTCTTGTGCAGGCGCAGGCCGATATCGTGAACCTTGATCGCCGCGCGATCGTGCTCCGAGGCGGTAATCGCGAATTTGAACTTGCGCGGCAGGAACGAGAATTCGGGATGCAGCGTGGTGTATTGCCGCAACAGCTCGGACCAGATACGGGGATCCTCGACCTCGCCGGGCGCCACACCTGCCCATTGATCCGAGGTGACGTTGCGGGTGTTGTTGCCTGAGGTCTGCATGGCATGGATGCCGACCTCGGCGAGATCGGCTAGCGCGTCCGGCAATTCGGCAAGCTTGATCCAGTTGTACTGGATGTTCTGCCGGGTGGTGAAATGTCCGTAGCCGCGATCATAGCGGCGCGCCACATGCGCCAGCCGCCGCAATTGCTTCGACGACAGCGTCCCGTAAGGAATCGCCACCCGAAACATATAGGCGTGCAGTTGCAGATAGACGCCGTTCTGCAGCCGCAGCATCTTGAATTCGTCCTCGGTGAGTTCGCCGGACAGCCGGCGTTTCACCTGATCGCGAAATTCCGAAACACGTTCGTTGATGAGCGTGCGGTCGAGTTCGTCATATGCATACATGAGCCGATAGCCTTATGCCGGGACCGGAAGATCGATGGTGACGCCTTCCGACCGGATATGTTCACGCAAATTGCCGGGTTTGATCGCCCCGCTATCCCNGACTTCGACCGGCGCGATATAGGCGCCGACCGCGCCGACATCGTCGGCCACCGATTCAGCCAGCAACGCCCGCGCCTCATCNGAGNTGCGGACGATGGCCGCGTCCGACAAGTCCGCCGACCAGCCCTGCTGAGCGGTACGGTAGATCACCACACCATCCCAGGTGCGGTTGGCCGTCACCATTGACGGGCCGGTGATCCTGATTTTTTTCTGTTCGAGCGGGGAGGTCATTCGGCAGCTTCCAGAATTCCAGTGATGACTTGATGGAGGTTCGAACGGCGCCATGGCGCGGAATGCGCGACGACGTCACCGATCACGAGGATCGCGGGACCGCCATTGACCTGGCCGATCAGCGCCGGCAATTCATCGAGGGTTCCTACAACCGCCTGGGCATCGGGCCGCGTCACGCGCGCGAACACCCCGACCGGCGTTTGCGGCGAGCGCCCGGCGGCCAGCAGGCCGGCGCGCACCGACGGCGCCGCAGTCATTCCCATATAGACGACTACCGTCATCTTCTCGTCCGTCAGCGTCGACCAGTCGACGGTCTCGGTGTCCCTGGCCTTGTGCGCGGTAAGGAAGGTGATGCGCACGGCCTCATGCCGGAACGTCAGCGGCACCTCGAATTGCGCTGCAGCGCCAAGCCCGGCGCTAATGCCCGGCACGATCGAATAGCCAATGCCGGCCTCGCGCAGCGCTTCGACTTCCTCGCCGCCGCGGCCGAACACGAAGGGATCNCCGCCCTTGAGGCGCACCGCGCGCTGTCCGGACTTCGCCGCCTCGATCAACAGCCGGTTGATCGCATGCTGGCCAATACCGGGCTTTCCGACCCGGCGGCCGACTGGCACCCGCGACGCATCGCGGCGCGCGCGATCGAGGATTTCGGGCGAGACCAGTTCATCGTAAAACACCACATCGGCGTCCTGCAGGGCGCGCAGCGCCTTGATGGTCAGCAAATCCGGATCGCCCGGACCGGCGCCGACCAGCGTTACCCAGCCCCCGACCTGGCCCGACGCCTGCGCGCCGGCATAAGCGGATGGATCGGAAATACTCTTCAGGGCTGCATCAGCTTCATCGCCGCGCCCGGCGAGCACCAGCGCGCCGATCGGACCATCGATCACGCGCTCCCAGAAGCGACGGCGCAGCGGCATTTCCGCAATGCGGCTGTGGAGCTGTTTGCGCCGGCGGCCGATGAAAGTGGCGAGATCGCCGATCCGGGCCGGCAGCATCGCCTCAATGCGCTCGCGCACCCGGCGCGCCACCACCGGCGATGCGCCGCCGGTGCCGACCGCCACCACCACGTCACCGCGGTCGACGATCGCAGGAAAGATGAAGGTCGAATGCGTCAGGTCGTCCATCACATTGACCGGCAAGCCGACCGCCTTTGCCCGCAACGACATCGCAATTCCAATGTCGCCGGCGCCCGCGCAAAAAATCGCAATCACACCGCCGAGATCGGCCACCAACGGATCGCCTTCGGCAAACTCGATCCGCGCCGCGTCGGCAGGCTCTAATCCAGCGACATCATGACGGCCATCGGTCGTGAACCAGCGAATGCACGCGCCGGCCGCGGCCAGCAGCCGCAACTTCGCCCGCGCTAGATCGCCGGCCCCGACGAGGAGCACAGGTCCGGTTTGCAGATCGAGAAACACCGGCAGAAATCGCATACGATGCTCGCTTCCCCTACTTACGGGGTTGACTGGAATTATTTTCTATATATGTCTCATTCGACGTCCGCAAAGAGAAAATTGTTTCTTCTCTATTGCGCTGCAACTATAGAATTTTCACCTGCAAAGGCCAAGGGCCAGAGATGCTTCTTCCCGACAACAACCAAACAATAGACCAGTTGCGTCGTGCGGCTCCAACCGACGAATCTACGGCCCAGCAAATACCGGCCAATCATCCTTCCCAAATGCCCCCGACAGGTCCCACCATGGATCATCTGGACGCCCTCGAGGCCCAGAGCATCTACATTTTCAGGGAAGCCTTCGCACGGCTGAAGAAGCTGGCGCTGTTGTGGTCGCTCGGCAAGGATTCCAATGTGATGATCTGGCTGGCGCGCAAGGCCTTCTTCGGCCGCGTGCCATTCCCCGCCATGCATGTCGATACCGGCAAGAAGTTTCCGGAGATGTACGCGTTTCGCGATCGTTACGGCAAGGAATGGGAGCTCGATCTGAAAATTGAACCCTGCCCGCCGCTGGAGACCGTCGATCCGACCCTGCCGCCAGCCGCCCGGTCCGCGGCCCGCAAGACCGAAGGCTTGAAACTGGCGCTCGCCAAATACGGTTTTGACGGGCTGATCGCCGGCATTCGCCGCGACGAAGAAGCCACCCGCGCCAAGGAGCGGGTGTTCTCGCCGCGCGGCACCGAGGGCGGATGGGACGTGCGCGACCAGCCGCCGGAATTTTGGGACCAGTTCAACGCCTCGCCGCCGCCGGGCGCGCATCTGCGCATTCACCCGATCCTGCATTGGACCGAGGCCGACATCTGGGCCTACACCAAGCGCGAAAACATCCCGATCATCCCGCTCTATCTCACGCGGAACGGCAAGCGCTACCGCTCGCTGGGCGACGCCGATATCACCAACCCGGTGGCATCGACCGCATCGAATATCGAGGAGATCCTGCTCGAGCTTGACGGCACCAAGGTGCCGGAGCGTTCCGGGCGCGCGCTGGATCATGAAACCGAAGACGCCTTCGAGCGGCTGCGCGTCGCCGGTTATCTCTAACGGACCTTGAGTTGAGTGCTTCGATGAACATGATTGTCCCCACCGCGATATCGGCGACGCCCAACGGCACCACGCGTCCGCAGGTTCGCATCGTCATCGTCGGCCATGTCGATCACGGCAAGTCCACCCTGGTCGGGCGTCTGTTGCACGAGACCGGCAGCCTGCCCGAAGGCAAGCTGGAAATGCTCAAGGCCGTCAGCGCGCGGCGCGGCATGCCGTTCGAATGGTCGTTCCTGCTCGATGCGTTGCAGACCGAGCGCGACCAGGGCATCACCATCGACACCACGCAGATTCGCTTCCGTACCCGGTCCCGCGACGTGGTGCTGATCGATGCGCCCGGTCACGCCGAATTCCTGCGCAACATGATCACCGGCGCCTCGCAGGCGGATGGCGCGGTGCTGATCATCGATGCGCTGGAGGGCGTGCGCGACCAGACCCGGCGCCACGGCTATCTCCTGCACCTTCTTGGCGTCAAACAAGTCGCCGTGGTCGTCAACAAGATGGACCGGGTCGATTTCAGCGCGGCGCGATTCAACGAAATCAGCGACGAGATTTCAGCGCATCTGACCGGCCTCGGCGTCACCCCGGCGGCGGTGATCCCGATATCGGCGCGCGACGGCGACGGGGTTGCCGTGCGGACGCCGAAGATCCAGTGGTATAGCGGCCCGACGGTGGTCGAGGCGCTCGATGCGCTTGAACCCGCCCGGCCGCTCGAACAGCTTGCGCTGCGGCTGCCGGTGCAGGCGATCTACAAATTCGACGAGCGCCGCATTGTCGCAGGCCGGATCGAATCCGGCAGCCTTGCCGCCGGCGACGAGATCGTCATCATGCCCGCGGGCAAGATCGCCAGGATCCGGACCGTCGAAGGTTGGCCCACCACTCCGCTGAAGGAGCCCCAAACCGCGGGGCGTTCGGTCGGTATTACGCTCGACCGCGAGCTGTTCATCGAACGCGGCGATGTGATCGCCCATGCCGGAAGCAGTCCGCGCGATACGCGCCGGATTCGCGCGCGCATTTTCTGGCTGCACGACAAACCGCTGACGACGGACGCTTCTATTCTGGTTCGCCTCGGCACCAAGGAAACCCGCGCCACCGTGGTCGCGATCGAGAAAGCCGTCGATCCCGGCGAACTTTCGAGCGTCGAGACGAAGTCGATCGCGCGCAACCATGTCGGCGAGATCGATATTTCGCTGGTCCAGCCGCTGGCGGCCGATTCCTACATCGACAATCCGCGCACCGGGCGTCTGGTGATCGAGGTCAACGGCCGCATTGCCGGCGGCGGACTGGTGCTCTCGGTCGATGCCGGACAACGCGCGCTTCCGGTCGACATCGTGCCGGTGGAATCGGCGTTGCGCCCCGACGAACGTTCGGCGCGCTATCGCCATCGCGGCGCGGTGATCTGGCTGACGGGCCTGCCGGGCTCCGGAAAATCGACGCTGGCGCGCGCGCTGGAACGCCGGCTGTTCAGCAATGGCGGTTCACCGGTGCTGCTGGACGGCGATACGCTGCGCGCCGGCCTCAACAGCGATCTGGGATTCTCAGCACCGGACCGTAGCGAGAACATCCGCCGACTGGCTGAAGTCGCGGTTCATCTGGCGCGCAACGGCCACATCGCCATCGTCGCCGCGGTCTCGCCCTCGCGCGAAGATCGCGCCGCGGCGCGCCGCATCGCCGACACCGCGTTCCGGGAAATCTATGTCGCGACACCTGCCGAGGTGTGCGAGAGCCGCGATCCCAAGGGCCATTACGCCAAGGCGCGGGCCGGGGCGCTGCACGCCTTCACCGGTATCGGCAACGACTACCAGCCGCCGACCGAATGTGAATTGACGATCGACACCTCGACGCGCCCGGTTACCGAGGCGACCGACGAGATCGAGCGAATGCTGGCGGGAAGCGGCATTCTGTTCGACGAACTCGTCGACCTCGGCGCCAATATCTAGAACCGGTATCCGCGTCGCTGGCAAACGCTTTAGCTGGGTCTGCGCCAGCCGGTAGCCACCGTTTGCGCCATCCGGACCTGCGAAAGGTCTTCTCACGGCCCCGGCTTTGGCGCTAAAAGGGACATCGAACGCCGCCCCTCGCGGCGCTCTTTGTTTTTGGCCTGAAAACATCGTGTAACCGCCGCTTCTCGCGAGAGTTTATCATGAATCGTATCGACGCCCACGGACTGAAGATCGCTCCCATCCTGTTCGACTTCATCGCCAAGGAAGCGACCCCCAAGACCGGAATTTCGCCCGACGCATTCTGGGCCGGGCTTGCCGCCATCATCCGCGATCTCGCGCCCAAAAATCGCGACCTGCTCGCCGTGCGCGACGCCTTGCAGGCGAAAATCGACGGCTGGCACCGCGCCCACAAGGGCAAGCCGTTCGACATGAATGCGTATACGG
>JGI24140J50213_10001119_pt1 | contig 11997 bp, 8 predicted proteins | sample BarGraIncu00222A_FD_50213 | JGI IMG/M metagenome (IMG submission 50213)
ATATTCTTCTGAATAATATGTTTTTAATTCAATTGGAATTTTAGTATAAGAAAAATTATTTAATCCGGCTTTATGCGCTTCTCTCATTAATTCTTCACTTCCCTCTATTGGGCTATGAGAATCAACAACAACATGAATATCAGAAATCGGCATATTTGTTATATTTTTTAAATAATTCATAGGCTCGTTCTGCTGCATCCATATATTTTTATTTGTAGACAACCTTGTTACAGGTGCTATGATCGATAGAGCTGCAAATTTATCTGGATATTTCGTTGCCAATTTCATCGCACTCCGACTAGAGAGACAAGCCCCTCTTAAATATATTCGAGTTGTATCTATATGATAGTGTTTTTTTACATCATCTAAGCATTCCCACAAATCAGCTTCATCAATAGCATTATTATTAGCTTTATCTATTGTTCGGCATCCCGGATCTAATATTATCATATTATATTTATTAGCTACATCTTCAAACAATTCAAACAAGTGAATATTTGCAAATCTATATGTTTCTAACGGAGATTCATGTCTAGTCATAAATTTTGGAAGCTCTATAACCAGTGGCAGCGATTGCCGATGAGAATAGTTTTTAGGAATAAATAATTGATAATATTGCACTCCATTATCAATCTTCGAGAGATAGGTCTTTAAAAGTCCTCCTGTCTCTCCTGTTTCTGGATCGTTTTTTTTATTTAAGTTATTATAGTATCTGTTTATGGAGGTGTATAAAAAGATCATTTTTTTATCCCATTCTCGTTTTTCATAAATATCCTTTCCCATATTACCAGGTTTCAATAAATGATTATAACGGAAGGTCAATGCTTCAACATTTCTTTTGGTATCCTCATTTAATCTATAATTATTTATACTTTGTAGAAGTTGCTTGATTTCTGCAACAATATCACCGACAAATAGCTTCTCTGTAAAAGTCTGGTTTCGAACATAAAGAGTAGAAACATATAAACCTTTCTTAAGAATAGAAATATTTTTTAAATATGCATTGACCTCTTTGATTGAATTAGAAAACATTATTTTTTTTGTCTGATCATATAAAGAAAATACTCCTGCCTCTGAAGGCAAGTCTATATTTAACTGCAAACTATCATTGTCAATAACACTCCTCTTTAGAAAATTTCTTCCATATTCTAAAGAAAAAGCTATTTGATGTTTTAGATTTCCTTTAGTAGACCCTTCTTCTATTGCAGCAAACATTTCCCAGTTAAATCCAATGTTATTGATTTTAACAACCAATAAATTATCACCTTTTTTCAAATTGATATCAATATAGTTTTCATAATATCTCAAACCACAAATTCTGTTATAATTATGAATTAGCTTATGATTCAGCCAAATTTTTGAACCATCATCACTTGAAAAGTTTAATTTTAAATTTCTATCCTTTGAACTTTTAATAAGGCATGCACAATAAACGTTAGCCGCTATTGATTTTTCATTTGTATAACCGTACAACTTATTAAAATCAATCTTGTAGCTATCAGACTTATAAGATTTATTTTTTATAGCAATAGATTTTATTGAGCAAAATTCATCATATGTTACGTCCTTTTCACAATATCCAAATTGTAATAAGTCATCTTTATCAAAAGAGATTTCATTAGCTTTATCTGAAGAAAAAGGGCCTAAAATTTGCCATCTGGTTAGAACTAAACCCTCATTTGCCAATTGATCTATATTGACATTCGCCTTCTCATTGCACCCAAATAATAATAACAATAATACAAAAGTTAAATTAAGAGCAGTACGTTTCATAAGCAAAATAATTAAATATGTTTAACGGATAAAGTCTTTGGCTCTAAGTATATCAAGTCAACGGGGTAATCATATAGTTTTTGGACTTATAGTTATAAATAATATGTCAATCTAATAGTACTTTAGTTAATATTACCAAAAAAAAATCAAAACCATATACAATAACACAAATTGAGCCCTTTCGACAAGAGAATACCTAAATCGCAAAAAGAATAATTGAAATTTCTAAATATCTAATTTTTCATGCTATTCAGTATTATTGTTCCATATTACAATTAATTATCACTTTCTCAATTGCACAAAAAAAAATAAATTTACATTAAAGATAAATATTGACTATTCAACAATTAATCCATCTTTAATATGTATAATCCGATTAGTTTCATTAGCTATTTCGGCCTCATGCGTGACAATAATGACTGTTATTCCGGTACGATTAATATCTTTGAGTAAACACATAACTTCTTTTGAAGTTATAGAGTCCAACTGCCCCGTGGGTTCATCGGCCAAAATAATTTTAGGATTACATATTAATGCCCTCGCAATTGCTACACGCTGTCTTTGTCCTCCGGAAAGTTCATTTGGTCTATGAGTAGCCCAATCTTTTATTCCCAAGCGATCTAAATACTCCATTGCGATAATGTTTCTTTTCTTTCTATTAATATTCTGATAAAATAACGGCAATGAAACATTTTCTAAAGCATTTTTGTAAGGAATAAGATTCGCTGATTGAAATACAAATCCAATTAATTTATTACGATAATATGCAGCATCAACCACATTAAGATCTTTTATCAGTTTGTCTCCAATATAATAGTTTCCTTTATCATATTTATCGAGAATTCCTAATATATTTAACAAGGTTGATTTTCCGGAACCAGATGCACCCATTATTGAAACTAATTCTCCTTGAGCTATTTCTAGATTAATTCCTTTCAAAACATTCAATGAGGTACTTTCGGTATGGTAGGTTTTGTATATATCAATTAATTGCATCATGCTAGATTAGTTATTGTTTTGACAAGTTGTAAATTTAACGTTAAATATCATATAGTTTTATAGTGACTATTACATCATTTTGAATTATCTAAGTTTAGGAAGATCTATAAGTTTGTTCTTCAGCAGTTAAATCTACAATTATCAAAAAAAATACTTTGGCTGAAATATGATTTAATTTGGATATTTAAGCAACAACAATACTGCTCAATTCGAAGGTTATTTTCAGTAGCCCAAATAACACATTTCTCTAGTGACCGTTTTATATTTTTGACATTACCCAAGCTTACAATAGTTAAGATCACTGACGTATTACAGATTCTAAGCTTATACATTAATTACTATTTTGCATTTCTTGTAATCTTTTATTGATAGCTATCGTATCAACAAAAGGCTTAGTAGATTCTAAAAGTTCAATAGGTATTATATCATTTTCTATACCATCAAAATGGTATATCCACTTTACCCTCATAGAATGTTCAGTTTGTTGATGGTGCAGGTACTTTATCACAGTAGTTTTATAATGTTGGGCATTAATAAAATCATTATTGTTGCAATAATAAATAAATAGCCTGTAATTGGGTAAACAATCATTATTAGATAGAAATAATGATTTGTTATAATACTCCTTCATTTTGCGATAATCTCCTTTCATTTCATAAATATAACCTAAATTATACCATGGCCGATTTAGGTTTGGCAATTCGGTAGTAACATCTTTCAATATAGAAAAGGCAGCATCATAATTCTCAATATTAATGAGAGCCTTTGCTAGCCGAGCTTTATAGATTGGATTATTTGAATAATCGACCTTTGCTTTCAGCAAATTGGCAACAGCATATTTAATGCTATCACTCAATGCTGGTTTACGGAAGGTTAGGTCACAATAAAATTTTGAGTCGAAGATGTCTGGTGATAAGCATAATGCTTTTATATATTCATCTTTATTTTTTTTTGAATTAGACAGTTCGAAAAAACGACCTAAAGCAATATGATACAACGGATTATTCTGATCTATTTTTATGGCTTTATTAATATATATAAATGCTGAATCTTTTTTATCAATCATTAGGTACAAGTAGCCTAAATTATAATAGAATAAATCATCATCAGCATTTAATCCAATAGCTTTTTTATAATACTTCATTCCTTTCTTAATTTCCAATAAATCATTATTTCCTTTTTTCAAATGTAGAGGTTCTCTAACAAAAATATCTAAACTACTGCCACTTTCTATCTTTCGTACACATATCAATCCCCTTTGAGAATAAAATAATGCATTTTGAGGCGACAAATTTATTGCACTTACAATTAATTTTTCAGAATTAACAAAATCATTCTTTTTTAAATAATTAACAGATTGGTTATAAAATGAAGTCGCCATACTATTTTCTTGAAATAAACAGCAAAACCATATTGATCCTATTAGAGTAATTACTATTACAATGTTTCTAATTTTAAGACCTTTGTGTAAAGTAAAACCAATCTTTGAATATTGCGAAGTATTATAAACCATTATTAAAATGATTAAAAGCAATATACCTCTATTATAAAATATCGACGAATAAGTAAACTCTCTTACTAAGATTGAAAAGAAAGCAACTAAAAATATAATAGCACTTGTCTTTATTACTATATCTTTTTCATTAATAATGCATTTATGAGAATGATAAATAAAAGAAATTATTAACGATAAATATAAAATAGAACCAACTATACCCTTTTCAACTAAAATTTGGAAAAACGAACTATTAATTCTTCCAATAAAATTAGTATCCTCTTCTTTATCTTTATATCTATTATATTTTAACGAGTAGTTTGTAGACCCAATACCTAGTAAAGGTTTGGTTTTATATATTTCAATAGCACTACTCCAATTTTTTAATCTAGAATCAGTACTACGCTGTTGCGTAGTTAATTCTGAAAAAGATAGTGTTGAAACAAAGGGTTTATAAAAGGGAGATACAAGCAATACCATTAACAACAAAAACAAACAATTGCCAATAATTATTCTCTTTGTTTGAAAAATATTGAAAAAAATAAAGTAGAGATTAAAACATATGACAAAAAAAGCCAATGCGATATATGCACCACGCGAAAACGATATGATTATATTAAAAATCAATATCGAAAGCGCAAAGAAAACCCAAACAATAAATATCGGTTTTCTTAAAAAATAGATACCTTCAGTATTGGACCTTACTCTGAGAATGTAAAAAACTAATGATAACTGAAATGGTAAAAAACATAATAAAATAGTAGTCCACTCATTCGAGAAAAAACCCATAGGGTAGTACAAGAATCTCATTTGAACGAAATTGTCGAAGCCATATATTGAAGTTTGAAAAAAAACAAAAAAGAAACCTATAATATTCACAAAAGTAAGAAGAAACGATAATGCTGAAATAAACATCAAAAAATATATCCTATATTTGTAATTATCTAAAATATATTTGAACAATATGGCAATGCAAACAATTACAACAAAGTCAAAAATATAATTAATTGTGTTTACTTTGTATGTTGAAAATGAGTAGTTAATTATTTCATATAAAAATAATAAACCCAAGCTTAAATCTAATCTATCTAGTCGGTAATAGGAAGTTATTTTGTTGAAATAATGCAAATAAAACCAAAAAATAAAAACTACTACAATAGGCCAAAATAAAATTTTAACATTCCAAATACTAACAGGTATAGTAAATATCAAAAGATAAAACAAAAATGCTTTATCTTTTTGTAATGCTATATTTAAATATTTTGAAATCATTTTGTTATTTTTAGCTCAATATGATACATTCACCCGACCTCTAATTGTGTTTATTATTATCTATTCAGAGATTGAGTGGTAAAAAATATGTCAACAATTCACATTACACCTGCATTTCTTACAACCATTTCGCTAACATAAGCCAATAAGATGGGTAGAGCAGTTATTATTAACCAATATACTAAAACTAATATCGTTGATTTCCATATTTCAATTTTCGCTACAAGTGTCAATCCAATAATTAACAACGATATAAACCAAACCTGAAATAAATTAATTTGACTGTAAAATGTGTACAATGCATTACTAATATTATCACAATTAAAAAACACATTTATACCAATTAAATTTATATCATTGGTGGATTTTATTGCATCTAATCCTCTCATATACATGGCAAACAAGTTAACGCAATCACCTAGCACTATCACAATATAAGAATAAACCAAAACCGACATAATCTGTCCAAATTTTGCTTTACCTTTAAATAATAATGTACCACCAAATAGCAATAAGCCTAGCAATATAATTTTGAACACAAAAAGAATAGATGAAATTGCCATGCCAATATATTTCATTTTATGAGCTGTTGCTTTAATCGTAGCAATCTGATCAGATGAGAACCGTTGAAATATCTTCGACTTATTCATTATCTGTTCACTAACCCCACTATTAAATATAGCAATAATAAATAACAGTAATACTATTACAATTATTGCACTTATCCACCCCCCCTTGTTGTTGACTATTTTTTCAAATACTTTTTTGGGCTGATAAATAATGCCAATTAAGTTTTTCATTTTTACACTTTATTTGTTTTATCAATAGTTATTCAATTCTTCAATTTTAGTATTTTCAATTAAAAGCACTCTGTTTACATAATTTAATATTGAATCGTTATGTGAAACAAATATGCATGTTTTAGTATAAAAGTATTCATCTATAAGCTCTTTAATCTTCATCTCCGTTTCTTGATCTAAATATGTTGACCCTTCATCAAACACAAAAATATCTGGTTTCTTTAAAATCGTTCTTACGATTGAAATTGCCTGTTTTTGACCTCCCGATAATTTATCCCCTCTTTCACCTACCATTGTATTTATACCATTGGACAATTCATTAATAAAAGGACAGAATTTTTGAATAATAACACTTAATTCTTCTTTTGAAAATTCGGAACACCCATATGTTAAATTATTCTTAATTGAATCATTGAATAGAAATACTTCCTGTGATACCAAACCTATCTTCTTCCGTAATGTTGATAGCGATATTGTACTTATATCGTTGTTGTCAATCATTATTTTTCCTTGATGTGGCAAATGTAATTGAAGCAACAATTTAATAATAGTTGTTTTTCCGGAACCATTTGCCCCACGTATAGCAATTTTTTCTCCAGGTTTAATAGAAAATGAAACGTCATTTAGAATAGGTTTTTTATTATCGTAACCAAACACTATATTTTCAAATACTACCTTTCCTGTAAAAGAACTTGGGTTTCTCTCTCTCTTTTCACTATTATCCTCACCTAATATTTCAAAATATTCGTATATCCTAGTTATTGCAACAATCATTGGTTGCATAACCATTCCTGTTGAAGCAAATGCTTGTACGGGTCTGAATAGATTCCCCACATATTGTAAGCAAGCAACATATAGTCCAATAGTAAGTTGATTATTAATTATCAATAACGCGCTTACAACCAAAACTAATAAATTACTTATATTCGATACGAAACCAATAATCTCTTGAGAAATGCCTAAAAAAATATTTTGTAATAACGAATTTTGATATACCGAGTGCATTGAAGTATTTATTTTGATTTTTTCTTTTCCCTCAGTTGCAAACGATTTTACTGTTTGAATGCCGGTTATCATCTCCTGCATATTTTTATTCAATTGAGCCGACTTTTCCATCATAACCTTACTCACATTTTGCATACCTCCAGTGAATTTTTTTACAATCAAAAATTGTAAGGGCAAAAAGAAAAGTGATAAAACTAAAATTTGCCAACTTAAAAATCCTAAAATAAATAAGGAACACACAAATGTTAATACTGAGATTATTAATGATAAGAACATCATTGAAAACATAGAACCCAATTGATTGATTTCATTTATTCGCGAAACTAAATAACCGGATTCTGTTTCGCTAAAAAATGATAATGGTAGGCTTATTATTTTCTCAGTCAAGTCTTGCTTTATAGATAAAAGTAACTTATTGTTTAATAATGAAAAAACGTAACTCAAAACAATTTTTATAATAAAATTAAAAACATACAAGCCTATTATAATAGCACTTATAATTAAAATCATTTTTACATTCTGACTTTTTATATAATTATCGATTATAAATTGCATCAAAATAGGCACTGGTAATAAAACAATTGCCGAGATAATTGATGCCAAAATAACAATAATAATATATACTGGATGTTTTTTTAAATATGGAAATAATACCTTAAGCTTTGAATAAGTAAGCTTTTCTTGTTTCTGAGTTAGCATCAAATGTTTTAATGCATCTGCTGTCTGAGAAAAATTCATTTCTGAATTTTCATTCTTTAATGCTTGATCTTTCATGTTTTAATGTTAACAGCTCAATATTTAATATCAACTACTCAGATTCAAATATATATCCATTTTATTACTTTTCGCTATTGGACATAATTCTTTTCCTTGGGCTAATAATTTTTTATTTACTTCAACTATTTTAAAAATGCATTGAGCGCAATTACCATTATTATACTCACATCCAATACATTTTTTATCCTCTTTTGCTTTATTGAAATTTCGAAAGAAATTTTCAACTTTATTTCCAGTAAAAATACATGTATAATCATCTGTATATATATTACCCAATACTCCGTCTTTTTCCATTAAGTGACAAGCAGTAACATCACCATTTGCAGAGATTCCAGCTATATTATAACCTGCTCCACAATTTTTTAATTTCTCTTTTGTAAAATAAAGATTATCTAGCACTTGGTTCCTAATATAGAGTACATCAGCATATTCATTCAATAGGCATTCAAATAAATCAATTGTTTCTGAATCATAATTTCCATTATCTAATAAAATAGAACAATTTGATGAACAGCCTCTACCAATGCTCACAGTAGGGCTAAAAGAAAGGCATTTCTTTAACCCAAGAGTTTTAAATAATTCGCAGACTTCTCTTATTTCATGTTTATTTGTTTTAGTAATCATATATACTACCTTCAATGGGACATCTAGCGAATACAATCGTTTTATTGAAGTTATCGTCTTTTCCCATGTGTTAGGTACACCCCTTACCAAATGATTCGTGTGCTCTGTAGCTCCATCAATACTAATTTGAAGATTTATTTTATTTTTATTTTTTTTGATAATTTCAATATGAGATTCATTAAATAAGATGCCATTACTTAATATGCCAACTGATATAAAATTATCAAGGGCCGATTTTAATATCTCATTAAAATCAGGATGAAGTAAGCACTCTCCCCCTGTAAGTTCAATGACTGTGGTTCCTTTAGATCTGAAATAGGCAAATATTTCATTTATTTTTTTCATTTCTATGGTATCATTACAATGCGGTTGATAACTACCATAGCAATATATACATTTTATGTTACATTTATTAGTCAATTCTATTGAAACAACTGAAGGATAATAATTTATAGAATCTCCTTCAAAACATATTTCTTTGAATCCTGGAGAATCTTGTAATTCTATAAAATTCATTTGTAGAGCATCATTTATAAAATTACACAGATCTTCTTTATTGATGTCCCAACCGGCTGAAATCTCGTTGTATATTGTATTAATATCTTTAGTCCCATCAAATTTTTGATATAGTAACCAAATATTGTAAGAAACAAGAATACTCTTTTTCATATTTGATAAAAAGAAAGTCACTTTATTTGGCTTTACTCTTATTGTAATATTCTTACTAATTACTGGATATTTCAAATAAATATTTTTCATATTATTATTTTTTTGATAACATTTGTTCAAGCGTGAAGAGAAATCACTCAGTAAATTCATTGACAATGTATTTATCGTCATAATGTTGCAAACAATAATACATTTAAATTACATTAAATATTGATATACAGATCCAATAGAATTTATTTATCTAGGTACTTAATCAATGTCAACAGAAGACATTGATTAAGTAATTAATATCATTAGTGTCCACTTAAAATCATTAACGATCATTTGAAATCATTATCTATCAGTATTCTCAGAACAAAATAGTTGCGTGACGATTTGAATTTTTTATCTTGCCCAAAATCATAATTTTTGGGCAATGAATACAGGAAAATATATTTTCGCACAAATGGTTGAATTTTTACCTCAACGTGTGTTTGATGGTTTCGTAATAAAATATGCTGGCAATAAATATGTAAAACACTTTAGCTGTTGGAATCAATTGCTGGTGATGATATTTGGTCAACTAACAAATCGTGATAGTCTTCGTGACTTGATTGTAGCTATAGATGCTCACAGCCAGAAAAGCTATCACTTAGGTTTTGGAAAAAACGTAACACGAAGTAATCTTTCCAAAGCAAATGAGAAACGAGACAGCAAGATATTTGAAGATTTTGCCTATTATCTGATTAATATTGCTCGTAAAAAAGGGCGAATAATGACTTTGAAATACAAGGTAAAGTTTATGCGTTTGATTCTTCAACGATAGATTTGTGTTTGAATGTATTTTGGTGGGCGAAATTCCGAAAAACAAAAGCAGGAATTAAACTTCACACACTTTACGATATAACCACACAAATTCCAGCATTCATCCATATTACGAATGCGACGGTGAACGATGTGAATGCAATGGATGTAATACCTTATGAATCTGAAGCCTATTATGTGTTTGATCGTGGGTATGTTGATTTCAAAAGGCTTTATAACATAACAAAGCATTCTGCTTATTTTGTTATTAGAGCCAAGAAAAATCTTCAATTTGAGTTTACTCAAATGAATCCAGTTAATGAGAGAAATGGAGTAATGAGTAATCAAATTGGCAAACTTACTGGATTTTATATATCACAATACTACCCGGATGAAATTAGGAAAGTTGTGTATTATGATAAAGAAACGAACAGAACTTTCGTTTACCTGACCAATAATATGGAACTAACTTCTGAACAAATAGCTTTGCTTTATAAGAATCGCTGGCAAGTAGAATTGTTTTTCAAATGGATTAAACAGCACTTGAAGATTAAGTCCTTTTGGGGTACTTCTGAAAATGCTGTTAGAATACAAATATATTGTGCCGTAATATCGTATTGCTTAGTTGCAATCATTGAAAAAGACCTTATGATTAACCGCTCAACATATGAAGTGTTACAAATATTTGGAATATCTCTATTAGACAAATCGCCAATTGGAGAACTCTTTTTTAATGCAGATAAAAATGATGTCAAAGAACTTTTGTCAAAACAACTGACTCTTAATTTATTTTAGTGGACACTAATGAATTAATATACAAGATTCAATTAATAGAAAACCCAGTTTTATTTAAGAACTGGGCTTTCTAAATTAACACTAATTTTTAACCACCTATTCCGATAGATTGGATAGAAGCATAAGCACTATACCAATAAACTGAGCATGAACCACAAGCAAAACAAGCAGAACACGTTGCATCATTAGCATAAGCATTTTCAAAACTAAATTTTTTCTTTTTTGTTTTCATTTTCGAGAAATTTTAAGTTGAACAATAATTAATTTAATAATATACTTGAATATAATATCCATTTGGGGTAATACTAAACAAATCCAAAAGAACAAGCCTAATTTATTCTTCCTTACAATAATCAATAATAGATTGTATCAATAACTCTTGTTCCTTTTCATCACTCAGATTTAGAACCTTTATTGTAGGATCAAAAGCTTCAATATCTTTTTTAGTTTTAATGTACTTGTTTTTACTTATAGTTCTAAGTTGATTAAAATCAAAAGGACTGAAATATGGTTGTTGTATTTTACGATTGATGGAATCATAAACAATTAAACTAATTTCAACATCAAAAAAACATTTAAATAAGTTGATATTTCTCAATACAATTTCTGTTTCGTCAAGCTCATTAATTACTAATATTAATTTGTCTGGCTGGAAACCTTGTAAAAATGAAACATAGGTGATTGAAGTATCCTCATGAAAATTTTCATCATTTACAATTTTAGTACATAAGGGCGATTTGACAGATACTATTATCAAATCATATTCATTAATGTTATTTACTGACTCAATAAGAGCTTTAGCATATCCGTAATTGTAATTTAATGGTACTTGAATAGTATTATAACAGTAGTCGATTCCAAATAATACAGCAATTGGGTTATTACTTATTTGACCAATTTTAAATTTACGTTTAAGCAATTCTCTTCGTATAAATAATTCGATATCAATGTTGCTGTATTGCTCACTTAAATTAACGATTCCCAATATCGGAGCAAAATTCTTTA
>JGI24140J50213_10001120_pt1 | contig 11986 bp, 9 predicted proteins | sample BarGraIncu00222A_FD_50213 | JGI IMG/M metagenome (IMG submission 50213)
GTGTTGTAGGCGCGCACGCCCTCGAAGGCGCCGCAGCCGTAGTGCAGCGTGTGCGTGAGGACGTGGATCTTCGCGTCGCGCCATTCGACGAGCTCGCCATCCATCCAGATCTTGCCGTCGCGATCGGCCATCGACATGACGCTCTCCATTGCACCCGTCTCTCGGGGCGTTGATTCTAGGGCGGCGGCTCGACCGGAATGGGGCCGTCGGCCGCCGGGCGGTCGAGCTCCCAGCGCACCAGCCTGCCATGCTCGAAGTGCAGACGCACGGCAACGCCGCCCTCGTCGCTCCAGATCCAGTCGTCGTCGCTGCCCTCGGCCTTGCGGCCCAGCGATTTCGTGCCCTTGACGATCTTGAGCATCGTCAGCCCGGGACGCAGGCCGGCGTGGAACATGACCGCGCTCGGCACGTGCCCGAGCGGCTGCAGCGCCGCGTCCTGCATGACGCGGACGGTGCGGTTGAACTGCATGATCAGCCAGAAGACGACCGCGCTCGCCGCCAAGGCCACGCCGCGCCAGCCGTAGGCCTGCCACGAGATCACGGCGAGCGCGGCGACGAGCGACCAGCCGAGGATCGGGCTCATCGGGCGCGCTCCGTCACAGCCCGCGCACGCGGTCGATGGCTTCCTCGATTCGCTCGACCGCGTGAATGGTCAGGCCCTCGAAGGCCTTGCCCGCCGCTCCTTTCGGCGCGTTGGCCTTGGGCACGATCGCCACCGAGAAGCCGAGCTTGGCGGCCTCGCGCAGGCGCTCCTGGCCGCGCGGCGCCGGCCGCACCTCGCCGGCCAGGCCGACTTCGCCGAAGGCGATGAAGCCGCGCGGCAGGGGCTTGCCGCGCAGGCTCGACTGGATCGCCANCATGACCGCGAGATCGGCCGCCGGCTCGCTGATGCGCACGCCGCCGACGGCGTTGACGAAGACGTCCTGGTCGACCGCCGAGATGCCGGCATGGCGGTGCAGCACCGCCAGCATCATCGCCAGCCGGTCGCGGTCGAGGCCGACCGAAAGCCGCCGCGGGCTCGTGCCACCGGAATCGACCAGCGCCTGCACCTCGACGAGCAACGGCCGCGTGCCTTCGAGCGTGACCAGCACGCACGAGCCGGCGACCGGATCGCCATGCGTCGACAGGAAAATCGCGCTCGGGTTGGCGACGCCCTTCAGGCCCTTGTCGGTCATCGCGAAGACGCCGATCTCGTTGACCGCGCCGAAGCGGTTCTTGATCGCCCGCACGAGGCGAAAGCTCGAGTGCGTGTCGCCTTCGAAATAGAGCACGGTGTCGACGATGTGCTCCATCACGCGCGGGCCGGCCAGCGCGCCGTCCTTGGTGACATGGCCGACCAGGATGATGGTCGTGCCGCTCGCCTTGGCCAGGCGCGTGAGCTGCGCCGCGCACTCGCGCACCTGCGCGACCGATCCCGGCGCCGACGTCAGCGCCTCGCTGTAGACGGTCTGGATGGAGTCGACGACGCAGACCGCGGGCCGCTCGTGCTCGATCGTCGCCATGATCTTCTCGAGCTGGATTTCGGCCATGACGCGCACCGCGCTGCCGCCGAGGCCGAGCCGGCGCGAGCGCAGCGCCACCTGTGCGCCGCTTTCCTCGCCGGTGACGTAGAGCACCTTGGCGACGCGCGACAAGGCGTCGAGCGCCTGCAGCAGCAAGGTCGACTTGCCGATGCCCGGATCGCCGCCGATCAGCACGACGCCGCCGGCGACGAGGCCGCCGCCGAGGGCGCGATCGAGCTCGTCGATTCCGGTCGGCTGCCGCTCGGCGTCGGAGGCCTCGATCTCCGAGAGCGTCGCCACCGATTCGGCCGGCGTGAGGCTGCGCGAGGGCGTCGCGAAGCGCGGCTTCGTCGCGCCCTCGGCCACCGATTCGACCAGCGTGTTCCAGGCGCCGCAGCTCGGGCACTTGCCCTGCCACCGCGGGCTCGTGCCGCCGCATTCGGTGCAGGTGTAGATCGACTTGTCCTTGGCCATCGCGTGATTGTCGGCGCCGGATCAGTCGATCACTTTCGCCCTTGCCGACTTCAGTTGCGAACGCACTGCCTTGCCTTCCAGGCGCCGCTCGCGCGACCCGCGCGTCGGCTTGGTCGGCTTGCGCAGGATCGGCACTTCCGCAGCCTTCGCGACCATCGCGTTCAGCCGCTCCATCGCATCGCGCCGGTTCAGGTCCTGGCTGCGATGGCGCTGCGCCTTGATGACGATCACGCCGTCGTCGCTGATGCGCCGGTCGGAGCGTTCGGCGAGCCGCGCCTTCACGGCGTCGGGGAGCGACGAGGCAGCGATGTCGAAGCGCAGATGGATCGCGCTCGAGACCTTGTTGACGTTCTGGCCGCCCGCGCCCTGCGCGCGCACGGCCGTGATCTCCACTTCCGATTCGGCGACGACGGGAACGACGTTCACCCGAACCGATCCGAACGTGCCGCGCCGTGCAACGGCGCGCTCACGGCGACGAACCGACGACACGCGTCGGAACACGCCGCGCGCGTGCACACATCAGCTCGTAGCCGACCGTGCCCGCGACGTGGGCGACCTCGTCGATCGGGAGCACGACGCCGTTGCTGGCGCGACCCCAGAGCACGGCCTCGCTGCCGACGTGCGCCCCGGGCACCGGCGCGAGATCGACGACGACCATGTCCATCGAGACGCGACCGAGCGTGCGGGTGCGCACGCCGTCGACGAGCACCGGCGTGCCGCGGTCGTTGCCTCCCGGCGCGACGCGCGGATAGCCGTCGGCGTAGCCGCAGGCGACGATACCGATCCGCATCTCGCGCCCGGCGGTGAAGCTCGATCCGTAGCCGACGCTCGCACCCGGCGCCAGCCGTTGCACGGCAATGAGCTCGCTGCGCAGGGTCATCGCCGGCTGCAATTCCCAGTCGTCGGCGCTGTGCAGCGGATGGTCGGGCGAGGCGCCGTACAGCATGATCCCGGGCCGCACCCAGTCGCTCGAGGCAGCGGCGAGGCGCGCGCCGAATCGCAGCGTCGTGGCGCTGTTGCAGACCGAGCGTTCGCCGGGCAGCTCGGCAGTCGCGGCGGTGAAGAGCGCGAGCGACGCGTCGATCGAAGCCGAGCCGTGTGCCGCCGCATCGCTCGCATCCGAGTTGGCGAGATGCGTCATCAGGGTGATCGCATCGACCTGCGGCAAGGCGTCGAGCCGAAGCCACGCGGCGCGGTAGGCGTCGGGCGCGAAGCCGAGCCGGTTCATGCCGCTGTTCATCTTCAGGAAGACGTGGTGCGGCTGCTCGGTCTTGTGCGCGGCGAGCCGGTCGATCTGCAGATCGTGGTGGACGGTGTGCCACAGGCGCAAGCGCGAGCAGGCGTCGAGATCGCGCGCGTCGAAGCAACCCTCGAGCAGCAGGATCGGCCCGCGCCAGCCGAGTTCGCGGAGCAGTTCCGCTTCGGCGATATCGAGCAGGGCGAAACCATCGGCGTCCTTCAGCGCGGCGAAGACGTTGCCGATACCGTGTCCGTACGCGTCGGCCTTGACGACGGCCCACACCTTGGCCCCGGCGGCGGCCCGACGCGCCCGCGCCAGGTTGGCCGCGAGGGCGTCGGCATGGACCAGCGCTTCGATCGGTCGCGGCATGAGGGAATTCTGCCAGTCGCGCGACACGGCACCGACAGGGTGCGAAGCGCAAAAATGCGCATGCTATAAACCCCGCCGCAGGAGACGACAGGCGGTCACGAGTGCCGCCAGGCACCGCCGCGAAGCGAATGAAAAAAGGCTTCTACACCATCATGGCGGCGCAGTTCTTCAGCTCGCTCGCCGACAACGCCTTGCTGGTGGCCGCCATCGAGTTGCTGAAGACATCGGGGGCGCCGTCGTGGCACATCCCGGCGTTGACTCCGCTCGGCGCGCTCTTCTACGTGATCCTCGCGCCGCTCGTCGGCGCCTTCGCCGACGCGGTGCCCAAGGGCACGGTGATGTTCATCTCGAACGCCATCAAGATCGTCGGCTGCCTGCTGATGCTGTTCGGCGCGAGCCCGCTCTTCGCCTTCGCCATCGTCGGCCTCGGCGCCGCAGCCTACTCGCCGGCCAAGTACGGCATCCTCACCGAGCTGCTGCCGAACTCGCAGCTCGTCAAGGCCAACGGCTGGATCGAAGGGCTGACGATCCTCTCGATCATTCTCGGCGTGGTGCTCGGCGGCCAGTTGCTCGGCCACGTCGTCTCACGCTATCTGCTGTCGTTCGACATGCCGATCTTCGACACCGGCATCAACACCGCGCCCGAGGCGGCACTGACCCTGATCGCCGCGCTGTACATCGTCGCTGCAGCCTTCAATCTGCGCATTCCGCGCACCGAGGCGCCGCTGCAGCCGCTCTCGAACAGCGTCGGCGTGCTGATCCGCGACTTCTCGAACTGCAACGCACGGCTGTGGAACGACAAGCTCGGCCAGATCTCGCTGGCGACGACGACGCTGTTCTGGGGGGTGTTCGGCAACCTGCGCGTGATCGTCTTCGCCTGGGCGGCGGTGGCGCTCGGCTACACCACCACGCAGACCTCGACGCTGGTCGGCGTCATCGCGATCGGCACGGCCATCGGCGCGATCCTCGCCTCGATGCGGATGCGGCTCGACCAGGCGACGAAGGTGATCCCGCTCGGCATCACCATGGGCGTGCTGATCATCGGCCTCAATTTCATCACCACGTTCACGCTGGCGGCGCCGTTCCTGGTCCTGCTCGGCATGATCGGCGGCTATCTCGTGGTGCCGATGAACGCGCTGCTCCAGCACCGCGGCGCCAACCTGATGGGCGCCGGCCGCTCGATCGCCGTGCAGAACTTCAACGAGCAGGCCTGCATTCTCGGCCTCGGCGCGTTCTACACGGGGATGACGCGCTTCGGCCTGTCGGCCTTCACCGCCATCAGCGTGTTCGGCATCCTGGTCGCCGCAACAATGTGGCTGATCAGGCGTTGGCATGCCGGCAACTGCCTGCATTACCGCGCCGAGATGGAGCACCTGCTGTCGATCGCCCGCCTCGACAAACATTGATGCGGCGGAGCGGCGCTACCATGCCCGCTTGATCGGCCTGGAGAACGCAATGGCAGAGACCGCGCACAGCATCTACGACTTCGAGGCCACCTCGATCGGCGGCAAGCCCGCGCAGCTCGCGACGCAGCGCGGCAAGGTGATGCTCATCGTCAATACCGCCAGCAAATGCGGCTTCACGCCGCAGTTCGAAGGTCTCGAGGCGCTCTGGAAGCAATACCGCGACAAGGGACTGGTCGTGCTCGGCTTTCCGAGCAACCAGTTCGGCTCGCAGGACCCGGGCACGAACGACGAGATCGCGTCTTTTTGCGAGCTGAACTACGGCGTCAGCTTTCCGATGATGAGCAAGGTCGACGTCAACGGCGACAAGGCGGCGCCGCTCTGGAAGTGGCTGACGGCCGAGGCGCCCGGCATCCTCGGCACGAAGGCGATCAAGTGGAATTTCACCAAGTTCCTGGTCGGCAAGGACGGGCAGGTCATCAAGCGCTACGCGCCCAACGACACGCCAGCCTCGCTGAAGACAGACATCGAAGCCGCGCTCGCTGCATGACGCCCCCACGCTCGCTTCGCTCGCTGCCCCCTGCGGGGGCGCGACCGGCCTTGGGGCGGCCCGGCGCCCGGTCGAGTTGATATGTTCGAACACGTCGAGCCCTTCGCGGGCGACCCGATCCTCAGCCTCAACGAGGACTTCCAGAAGGATCCGCGCCCCGGCAAGATCAACCTGTCGATCGGCATCTACTTCGACGACGCAGGCCGCATCCCGGTGCTCGATTCGGTTCGCCGCGCCGAGGTCTCGGTCGTGGCCCGCAACGCCGCCAAGCCGTATCTGCCGATCGAAGGCGCGGCCAACTTCCGCGAACAGGTGCAGCTGCTCCTGTTCGGCGCCGGGCATGAAGCACTGGCCGCGCGGCGCGTCGCGACCATCCAGTCGGTGGGCTCGAGCGGCGGCCTCAAGGTCGGCGCCGATTTCATCGCCCGCTGGCTGCCGGGCAGCGCGGTCTGGGTGAGCGATCCGAGCTGGGAAAACCACCGCTCGATGTTCGAAGGCGCTGGTCTCGTCGTTCACGCCTATCCCTACTACGACGCGAGCACGGGCGCGCTGGCGTTCGAGGCGATGCGCGACACCTTGCGCCACCTGCCCGAACGCAGCGTCGTGCTCGTGCATGCCTGCTGCCACAACCCGACCGGCGTCGACCTGACGAAGGCGCAGTGGGACGCGCTGTTGCCGGTGTTCGCCGAGCGCAATCTGCTGCCCTACCTCGATCTCGCCTACCAGGGCTTCGGCGACGGCATCGTCGAAGACGCCTACGCCGTGCGCGCGCTGGCCGCGGCGCGCGGCAAGGATGGCAAACCGCTCGCCTTCGTCGTCGCCAACTCGTTCTCGAAGAGCATGAGCCTGTACGGTGAGCGCTGCGGCGCGCTGAGCGTCGTCTGCGCCGATGCGGCCGAGGCGGTCAACGTGCTCGGCCAGCTCAAGTTCACGGTGCGCCGCAACTACTCGAGCCCGCCGATCCATGGCGGCCAGATCGTCGCCGCCGTGCTGGGCGAGCCGGAGCTGCGTCGCACCTGGGAGAGCGAGCTCGAGGCCATGCGCCTGCGCATCAAGGCGATGCGTGAAGCGCTGCATGCGACGCTCGTGAAGAAGCTCCCCGGACGCAACCTCGACTATTTCCTGACGCAGCGCGGCATGTTCAGCTACACCGGCCTCGGCCCGGCACAGGTCGACCGGCTGCGCGAGGAGTTCGCGGTCTATCTGGTGCGCTCGGGACGCATCTGCATTGCCGGGCTGAACAACGGCAACGTCGAGCCTGCGGCCATNGCGATNGCCACNGTCATCGACAGCTGAACGGCTGCAGCGCGACTAGCGGCGCTCGGCCGCGAAGCGGCGCTGCGCATGCAGGCCGAGCCCGGTCGCGACGCTGGCGAAGCGATCGCCACGCACCGCGCGCGCCGACGGAAATGCCCGATGCAGCCGGTCGGCGAGCATGCGCAGGCCGGTCGATCCGCCGGTGAAGTAGAGCGCGTCGATCGCTTCGACGGCGAGGCCGGCATCGGCCACGGTTCGCCGCGCCGCGGCGACGATGCNCTCGAGATCGGCGTCGAGCGCCGCCTGCGCACGCCCTTCGTCGAGGCTTGCGGCAAGGCCCGCTTCGACCCGTTGCAGATCGATCACCGCCGCGCCGCCTTCGGCCACCGCGATCTTCGCGGCCTCGGCGCGCGCCAGCAGATCGTGGCCGAGGCGCTCGCCCACCACCTCCATCAGCCGGCGATGCTGCAGCGGATCGGCATAGAACGAGCGCATGCCGCGCAGCTCGACGACGCGCTGCGTCTGNTAGACGGTGTTGATCAGATGCCAGGTGGCGAGATCGAAATAGACGGCGCTCGGCACCTCGCGCGGCGACGCGCCGGCGCTCGCCGCGCCGCGGCCGCCGAAGCCGAGCAGCGGCAGGATCGCGGCGAGCTCGACGCGGCGGTCGAAGTCGGTGCCGGCGATGTGCACGCCGTGGTTGGCGAGGATGTCGTCCTTGCGATCGATGCGCGACGCACGCTCGGGCCCGACCCGCACCACAGAAAAGTCGGAGGTGCCGCCGCCGATGTCGGCGACGAGCACCTTCTGCTCGCGCTGCGCGCCCTGCTCATAGTCGAAGGCGGCGGCGATCGGCTCGTACTGGAACTCGATCTCGCGAAAGCCCGCGCGTTGCGCCGCCTTGCGCAGCGCGGCTTCGGCCTGCGCGTCGCGTGGCGCGTCATCGTCGACGAAAAAGACCGGCCGGCCGATCACCGCGCGCTCGATGGGGCCGCCGGCCGCTGCTTCGGCGCGGCGCTTCAGGTGCGAGAGATAGGCGGTGACGACATCGATGTAGCGCACCGCCCGGCCGGCACCGATGTCGGTCGTCTGCTCGAGCAGGCTGCTGCCGAGGATGCTCTTCATCGACCGCATCAGCCGGCCATCGACGCCATCGACATACGCGGCGACCGCGGCGCGGCCGTACTCGCGCCGGGGCGGCTCGTTCGGGTCGCCTTCCGAGGCGTAGAAGACGGCCGTCGGCATGGTCGCGACGCCGGGCTCGAGCTCCACCAGCCGCATCGACGACGCGCCGGGCGGGCGCCGCCCCTCATCGGCCGCGGCCGATGCCGTGATCGTGGGGATCGCGGGGATGGCGATCGCCGAATTGGACGTGCCGAAATCGATGGCGCAGTAGCGGGCTGGAGCAGGCATCGAGCGCACGCGGCGGGCGCGAGTCGGGCGGAAGGGGCGCGATTCTAGGAGTTCGACGCCGCCTCATTGCCAAACCGCATTCAACATCGAACTCGCCGTGCCGCGGCGTGGCTGCCGAGGGCGCCGGGCGACCGGCTCCGTTCATGTCCTCCGCTGTCGGCCTGGCGGCCAACAGCTCCTCCTTGACTTCACTGCGCCGGTCGCCCGACGCCCTCGGCAGCAAACACCACCGCAGCGCTCGCACGCTGACCTCGTCACCACGTGTCGATGCGTCGACGCATCGACCGCTGCTCAGGTGCGGCGCCAGCTCCAGGCGCGGGCCAGGCCGCGCCACGCGGCGTCGCNGTCCGGATCGCNGGCGCGGGCCAGCGCCGCGTAGCGTCGAACGACGACCCATGCCGACACGAGGATCAGCGCCGCGAGCGTGCTCGCCAGGACGATGAGGGCGCGCGACGGCTTCGACTTGTGGTCGGGTGGCAGGGCGACGTCGACCTGCTGCAGCGCAGGGCCTTCTTTCGCCTCGTCGAGCTTGGCGATCTCGAACTGCCGCACCATGCTTTCGAGCAGCGTTTCCTGCAGCTTCAGCTCGCGCCGTGCCCGCACGTAGTCGATGGAGGCCTCGGGAATGCGGCCGACCGGCATGTCGACGGCGCTTCCGGCCGCGCCGCCCTGCGTCGACTCCATCCGCGCCAGCTCGCCGCGCAAGGCGCGCAACTCGGAGTTGAGGCGCTGCACGTCGGGGTTCTGCTCGGTGGCCGACGTGCGCAGCACTTTCAGCTGCACTTCGCGCTCGGTGATCTGCGCCCGCACCAGCGCTGCGCCGGTGATCAGCGCTTCGGCCTGCTTGTCGAGCACGATCACGCCGGACTTCTCCTGGACGGTCCGCAGGCCCTGTTCGGCCTTGACGAGGTTTTCCTTGGTCTCGTTCAGCTGCTTCTCGAAGAAGACCCGACGCAGCTGGGCTTCGGAGACGGCCAGGCGGCCGAGCAGCTTCGTCACTTCGGCCTCGTGCGCGTTGGCGAGGTCGGCGGCGAATTGCGCGTCCTTGTCGTCGACCTCGACCGTGATCACGCCGCTCTTCTTGTCCGACGAGACGCGGATGNNCGACGGCAGCAATCTGCGCAGCCCTTCGTAGCTNTCGACGTTGTAGTGCCGCTTCAGGTCGAACCGTTCGGTGAGCGCACGCTGCACCGTGTCGCTCTTGAGGAGAGCGACATACAGCTCGTCGGGCGACTTGGCGCCGAGCCCGCCGGCCAGGCCGCCGAGCGAGCCCAGCGCCGCAAGCGCTGCCGCCGAGCCGCTCTGCTGTTGCGATCCCGGCGCGAGCAGCGTAGTGCGCGCGGTGAAGATCGGCGCCATCAGAAGCGAGACGACGAGCGAGACGACCGCCGCGATCAGCGTCACCGCGCCGATCAACCGCTTTCTTTCGCCGAGCCAGGTGAGGATGTCGGTCAGGCCCACCACCGGGCCCTCGTCGTCGGCATCGAACTGCGCCTGTGCGGCGGCGTGCGGAGTGGTCGAGTCGGCGCTGAGCATGGGGCGCCGATCAGAGCGAATGGATCGCCGCGATGCCGAGGCCGAACTGCCCGAAGATGAGCGAGATGTCCTTCAGGTTGCGCACGAAAGCGCGTCCCCAGGTCTCGAAGTCGAGCTGGTTGGGGACGATCAGCGCATCGCCCGGCTGCATCGGCTGAGACTCGAGATTGTTGCGGCCGAAAAAGCCCCGCTTGTCGGTGGCGTGGCTGACGGTGCCGTCGGCGCGCAGGATGAACATGTTCGAGGTGTCGGCGGCCTCGTCGGCGCCGGCCAGGCGAAGGTAGTCGCCGGCGGTGCGTCCTGCCTTCCAGATGAAGGCGTTGTTGTTGACGACCGCGCCGGCCACGGTGACGAAGCCCGGCCGCGGCGGCACGACCAGGCGGTCGCCATGTTCGAGCGGCAGGTCCGGCAGCTCGTCGATCGAGTGGATGTCGGGCGTGAGCTCGAGGGCGATGCGGCCGTTCGGCTCGAGGCGGGAGAGGCGAACCATCTGCGCCTGCGTCGCGGCGTTGCTGACCGCCGCCGCCGTCTGCGCGGTGACGTCGTCGCGCCGGTTCGCCGCGTCGCGGGCAGTCTGGGTCGCCGAGAGGCTCTCGAGCCGGGCGATCGCCGCCGTGAGGTTCTCGCGCTGGCGCGCGCGCGTTTCCTCGCGGCTGAAGTCGAGGCCGTAGATGTAGGCCTGCGGCGTGAAGCCGCCGGCGCGCTGGATCAGGCTCTTGAGGGTCTCGTTGGGCTGCAGCTGGTAGACGCCGGGCGCGTTGACCTCGCCCTCGATGGAAACCAGGCGCGTCTGCCGCGAGACCGGAACGCGCACGTCCTTCTGGCTGTAGACGGTGACGACATCGCCCGGTGCCAGCGCGATGTTGTTCGCTTCGTCCTTGCCGAGCACGGCCTTGCCGAGATTGAAGGCGATGACCTGGGTGCTGAGATCGGGGTTCAGCCGCTCGACGGTGGCGTAGTCCCAGTTCAGGTCGTCGAACAGCGCTGCCGGCGTGCGGCGCGACCGTGCGACCGCGGCGAGATCCTGGGCCCGCTTCTCGCGATCGTTGGCGACGAGCCCGTTGCCCGGCGTCGCCTGGGCGCCGTTGCGCGACGTGTCTGCTCCGGCGCGATCGGCGCCTTGGGCGGTCAGCCGACCGCTGCGCGTCGCGTCGGCGTTGCTGTCGGGCGGTGCCGCGGCGCCGGGCCGGTTCGGATCGTCGTCGTCGAGCACTTGCACGAGCAGGTTCTTGCGCCGGTAGAAGTCGGGCGAGATCAGGGCGTCTCGGTCGGGGATCAGGTCGCGGATGCGCATGCCCGGTGTGAACGGATAGCGCAGCGGCTGGGCGACGTGACCCTTCAGCGTCACGGCGTTGGCGAATTGCGGCGAGATGGCCAGCAAGGTCAGGATGTCGCCGTCGCGCAAGGGCTTCTGCAGCCCGGCGGCGTCGAGGCCGAAGGTCTCGACGAAGCGCGCCGCCAATGGCTGGCCCGGGTCGATGCGCTCGAGCTGGACCCGGTTCGGGTTGGCGAGGATCGGCGCCCCGCCGGCATAGCGCAGCACCTCGCGCAGCGGCTCCTGCGCCGACTTCAGCTCGAAGATCGCCGGCGTGTCGAGCGCGCCCGTCACGGCGACGCGCGGCCCGGCCGGCTGGAAGACGACGACGTCGCCCGCGGCGAGCTGCACATCTTTCGACTTGTCGCCCTGGACCAGGAACTCGTAGACGTCGAGATCGGAGATGAACTTGCCGTCGCGACGCAGCAGGATCCTGCGCATCGAGCCGCTCGGCGCCGGGCCGCCGGCGGCGACCACCGCCGACAGCAGCGTCGACTGGCTCGCCAGCGTGACCACGCCCGGCCGCTGCGCCGGGCCGACGATGAACACGCGCAGCCCGCGCAGCTGCCCGAGCGAGACGCTGAGATCGAAATTCGTGAAGAGGCGGCCGATCTGCGCGCGCAGGCTCCGCTCCAGGTCCGACACCNTGACGCCGGCGACNTTGAAGCTGCCGACCTTCGGCAGGTTGAGCATGCCGTTGCGGTCGACGGTGCTGCGGTAGTCGACGTCGATCGAGCCCCAGGCACGCGTCACGATCTCGTCGCCCGGGCCGATCGTGTAGTCGGCGGAGACTGGAACGTTGTCGAGGGCCTGGAAGGTGTCGGCGGTGTCGGCGAAGAAGCTCGAGCCGAAGATCGGCAGCAGCCGACCGGTCGCGCCTTCGACGAAACGCTGGAACTCGCCAGGTTTGGCCGGCACATCGACCCG
>JGI24140J50213_10001123_pt1 | contig 11964 bp, 10 predicted proteins | sample BarGraIncu00222A_FD_50213 | JGI IMG/M metagenome (IMG submission 50213)
AAGGTCGTGGGTCACGCCACCGGGCACGATGATATCCCGCATCAATCGATGGCCGAATGTCTGATCGGATGCGCGCAGCACGTCCTCGCGCAACACGCTGCAAAGGGCGTGCATCAGCGTAAAGGAGGCATCATTGCAGATGGCGCCGATGTCGCCGAGATGGTTGGCAAGCCGCTCGAGTTCGGCGAGCAGCGCTCGGAGCCAAACCGCGCGATCGGGCACGACAAGTTCCAGGGCCGCCTCGGCCGCGCGCGAAAACGCATAGGCATAGGCGACGGTGCTGTCACCTGACACGCGTCCGGCCAGCTGCACGGCGCGCTTGAGATCGGCGCCAGCGATCAGCCCTTCGACCCCCTTATGGGTATATCCTAGCCGCTCCTCCAGCCGCACCACGGTCTCTCCGCTGGCGGTAAACCGGAAATGCCCGGGCTCTATGATTCCCGCGTGGACGGGACCGACCGCGATCTGATGCACGCCGTCGCCTTCCGACGGCAGGAAGCGATAGGGCGCTGCGTTCGACAACGCGTCGATGCGGTCTCCCAACGGGAAGCGTACACCCCACCGATTGTGATCAAGCCAGGGACGGGTATCGGGCGAGCCTTCCGGTGTCAGGCCGAACAGGTCATGGGCGGCGCGCTCCAATCGAAGCGCTGGCGGGTGGTGCCTGCCGATCGAAGCATAACTGTGATCGGGGCAATCCAGGCTGACGATCGCGATTTCTGCGGTAGCTTCATCCATGATCGCCATATGTGCTGTCGAGGGTTCGCCCCAAAGGCCGAGCAAGGCGAGACGTCCCTGCGCCAGCTCGTTTGCTACGAACTTCCAAAGATGCGCGCCGACCACGGCTCGCGGCCATGGCCTGCGTTGCCGGATCTCGCGGCCCTCCAGGATGCGATCGATCAGCGATGGCATATTCTATTGATCTCCAAACTATCCGAGAAGGCGAGCTACATGCTGGAACCAGACGACCAGTGGCGCGGGAAGGTAGATTCCCGCGCCCAGAACCAGTGAAAGATGCGCAAACATCGGGACATACGAAGCTTCCGCAGACGCCGTGCTCCCGCGAGGTGCGCCGAATGCGACGCTGGTCAGGCGCAACAGCAATGCGCCAAAGGCGAGCAAAATCCCGAACACCAGCACGATCGCGAGCAAGGGCTGCCGCGCAAAAGTGGAGCTTACGACAAGAAATTCGCTCATGAAGATGCCGAGCGGCGGCAATCCGGCGATCGCGACGACTCCCACCACCAGACCCCAGCCAAGCGCCGGATGGGTCACCGTCAGGCCCCGGATCCTATTGATTCTCTGCGTGCCCTTGATCTGCGATATATGGCCGACGGCATAGAAGATCGCCGACTTGGTCAGGCTGTGCATCACCATGTGCAAGAGCCCGGCAAAATTGGCGAGCGGGCCGCCCATCCCGAACGCAAAAACGATAATGCCCATGTGTTCGATCGAGGAGTAGGCGAACAGGCGCTTGATGTCGCGGCGGCGGTAGAGCATGAAAGCCGCAAATACGAGCGAAAGCAGGCCCATCGTCACCATCAGGGGCCCGGGAGCAATGGCCGCCGGATTGGCGGCAAGCAATATCTTGAAGCGCAACAGCGCATAGAGCGCGACATTCAGGAGCAGGCCCGACAGGACGGCCGATATCGGCGTCGGACCTTCTGCGTGCGCGTCGGGCAGCCAGGCGTGCAGCGGCGCGAGGCCGACCTTGGTCCCGTAGCCTAGAAACAGGAACACGAAAGCGACGTTGAGAAGGGCAGGGTCGAAGGCCGCTGCGTGTTCGATCAACAGCGTCCAGACCATGCCATCCTGACCCTCGCCTACAATCGGACGCGCGGCCATGTAGACCAGGATCGTGCCGAACAGGGCGAATGCTATGCCGACACTGCCCAGGATGAAATATTTCCACGCCGCTTCGAGAGCGGCGTGCGTGCGGTAGATTCCGACCATCAATACCGTGGTGAGGGTCGCGATTTCCACCGCAACCCACATCAGACCGATATTGTTCGATACGAAAGCCAGGTTCATGCCGAACATCATCGTCTGATACATAGCGTGGTAGAAACGCAGGTAGACAGGTGTCAACCGGCCGGTGTCGAGTTCGTGCGCGATGTAGCTCGCGCTGAAGATGCTGGTCGTGAAACCCACGAAGGTATTGAGCACGATGAAGACGATGTTCAGATCGTCGACAAGCACGTACGGCCCAGGCTGTGGACGCTCGATCACGAACAAGGAAAGCGCCGAAAGAAATGTCAGCAAACTCGCGACAACATTCAATCGCGCCGTCACCCGATAGCCTGGCAGTATAGCCAGCAACGCTGCTGCGCCGATTGGAATCAGCAGCACCGCCGCCACTGGATCGAAAGAATGGATGTTCATCGCCGCTCGCCCCGGTAATCGTCGAGTGCGGAAACGTCCACAGAGTCGAAGCGTTCACGGATTCGGAACAGGAAGATGCCGATGACGATGAAGGCGATCAGAATCGAGAAGGCCACGCTGATCTCTACGACGAGTGGCATGCCTTTGGCGCCGGTGGCCGCCAGCACCAGTCCGTTCTCAAGCGACATGAATCCCACGACCTGACTGACAGCATTGCGGCGCGTCACCATGACCAGAAGTCCGAGCAGCACGACCGACAAGGCGAAGGCGAGATCCTCGCGCGCCAGGGGATCGGCTTCCGCGGTCACCCTCAGCATCAGAACCATCGACAGGGCGACCAGTGCCATCCCCGCCAGCATGGTTGGACCGATCCCAACGGCCGATTCGATGTCGCGATGAATCCCAAGCTGCTTGACGATGCGATGCAGCGCCACGGGAATAACGATCGCCTTGAAGACAAGGGCGATGACTGCGGTGATGTAGAGATGAGGCGCGTTCTGGACATAGGCCTGCCACGCGACGGAAAGCGCGAGCATCAGAGCGTGCAACGCAAAAACGTTGAGAAGCGAATAGAGCCGGTCCTGGTACAGCATCATGAAGCTGATCAGGACGAGCCCGCCGGCAAGTGTATGCGAGACGTCGAAAGAGAGGCTGTGCATCTGCATCAGAAACTCCTCGACACGAACAGGAGGAGCGTACCGAGCAGGCCGAGCATGAGCGCAGCACCGAGAAATTGCGGGACGCGAAAAACTCTCATCTTCGCTGTGGCGGTCTCGAACATGGCGAGAAGAAAACCTGCTACCGCCAGTTTAAGGATGTAGATGCCCGCCCCAACGGTGTACGATAGAGGNCCGGCGCCGAACAGCGCGATCTTCCACGGGAAGAACACGCAGGCGATCAGGGAGATATAAAGCAGCAGNTTGAGAAAGGCGCCAAACTCAATCATCGCGAGATGGCGGCCCGAATATTCAAGCACCATTGCCTCATGCACCATGGTGAGTTCCAGGTGTGTCGCCGGATTGTCGACCGGGATTCTCGCGTTTTCCGCCAGCGCCACCATGATGAGCGCGATCATCGCCATTCCCAGCGACACCCGTAAGCCGACATGGGACGAGGCCATGAAATTGGCGACGGTCGAAAGCTGAGTCGAGCCGGCCACCAGTGCCATGCAAAACACGATCAGCAGCATCGCCGGTTCCGCCAGCGCCGCGATCATGACTTCACGGCTGGAGCCGATACCGCCAAAACTGGTGCCGACGTCCATGCCGGCGAGCGCCAGAAAGAAGCGCGCGCTGCCCAGCAGGGCGACGATGGCAATCAGATCTGCGGTCCAGTTGAACAGCAGTCCGGTCGCGAAAGTCGGCACCAAAGCCGCGGCAACCCAGATCGCGGCAAAGGTCACGTAGGGTGTTACCCGGAACAGCCACGACGCGTTGTCGGCCAGCACCACTTCCTTACGGAGCAGCCGCAGCAGATCCCGATAAGGCTGAAAAATCGAAGCTCCCTTGCGACGCACCAGCCGAGCCTTGATTTTGCGCACAAAGCCGGTCAGCAGCGGGGCGAGCAGGAGCACCAGCGCCATCTGAATGCCTTGCACCAGAATGTCCGAGATCACGACCATATCGCGAGCACCAGCAGCAGCGTGACGAGGGTGGCAAAAACGAGACTAAGGTACCGGCGGATGGTCAGGAACTGCAGATGATTGAGGCGACCGGCCGCGTATCCCACGGCGCCGGCGAGGGGCAGATACATTCCCTCCCAGACCAGATCATGCAGTTCGATCCTGAGCCGCGCTGGCCTGATATCTCCTGGAGCCGGCATATCGACATGGTCGCGGGCGTGGAACATCAGCGTGCCGAAGACACGACGGATCGGTTGAGCGAAGCTCACGCCGGAATACTGAGCCGCGGGGGTCGGCTCGGAAAAACCGCAGCCCCAGGCCGGCGCACGTCGCAAGGCGCGAGAGGCGAAGCGATGGATGACAAGAACCGCTGATGACGCGGAAAGCGTGATGAATACCAGCACGAGCAAACCGTTGTATGAGCTGCGGCTCGCTGCAATCGGCACGATCGAAAGCCACGGCTCGTTGTCCTGTATAGGCATGCGGCTATCGAGAATCGCCAGCGTGATCGGCGAAAGCGTATCGATCACCAGTCCGGGCAAAATCCCGGCCAGCAGGCAAAATGCCGCGAGGATGAACATCGCCGAAAGCGAGTATAGGTCGACTTCCTCCGCGTTCTCCGCTGCCGGGCTGCGCGGTCGTCCAAGAAAAGTCACGCCGAATGCCTTGACGAAACACGCAGCTGCCAAGGCCGCGGCCAAGGCCAGCAGCGCCCCGACCGCCGGCACCATTATCTTCAGGGCCCATTGCGGCAGTTCGGGACTTTGCAATACGGCCTGGAAGATCAGCCATTCCGACACGAAGCCGTTGAATGGCGGGAGCGCAGAGATTGCGACGCAGCCGATGAGAAAGACGAAGCTGGTGAGCGGCATCCGATGGATGAGGCCGCCTAGTTTGTCCATGTCCCGCTCACCTGTTGACGTCAGGACGGCGCCGGCCCCGAAAAACAGCAGACTCTTGAAGAACGAGTGATTGAGAACGTGGAACAGTGCCGCCGTGAATGCGAGCGCCGCTGCCAGCTTGAGGCCGTTGGCCTGGAACGCCAGCGCGAGGCCAAGGCTCACGAAGATGATGCCGACGTTCTCGATCGTGCTGTAGGCGAGAAGGCGTTTGAGGTCCTTTTCCATCATGGCGTACAGAATTCCCGTGACGGCAGTGATGCCGCCAAGGAAGAGCACGATCACGCTCGCCGACCAGGTCGGCGGCCCCAGCAGGTCGAATACGACGCGGATGAAACCGTAGATCGCGACCTTGGTCATGACACCGCTCATCAGCGCTGAAACATGGCTGGGAGCCGCGGGATGAGCGAGCGGCAGCCAAACGTGCAACGGCACAAGGCCGGCCTTTGAGCCGGCCCCGAGCAACATCAGGATCAACACCAACGCCGCGGCGTACGGCGTGTGGTGAGCCGCGCGGATGGCGGCAAATCCGTAATCTCCCGCGGGCCCCGCCAGCAAGCCGAACGCCAGCAGCAGCGCGAGCGTACCGAAGCTTGCCATCACAAGGTAGACGTAACCCGCTTTGGCGTTGCCCGTTTCACGATGGTGCGCCATGACGAGCGCCCAGGAAGCCAGCGACATGAACTCCCAGCAAAGCAGATAGGAAAACGCATCTTCCGCCAGCACCACAAGATTCATGCCGGCCAGAAAGGCGGGGAAGAAGGGCAGTACGCGATGCGGCGCCGGGTCGTGATGGCCGTAGCCGAGACCGTAAAGGCTTGCTGCCGCTCCACCCAGATTGACCACGACAAGAAAAAACGAAGCCAGTGCGTCCAGGCGGAAATGGGCGCCGAGCCACGGCAGTCCGATCGGCAGAGTCAGGTCGGAGACATTCTGGGCGTCGGCGACCAGCGAGCGAAGCGACCCGAGCAATGCGATCAGGGAAACGGCCAATGCGGCGCTGTAGACAATCGCCGTGGAGCTCTTTGTGCCGCTCAGAACGATCGCGAGGACGGCGATCCCCAACAATCCCGCGACACACAACATTTGCAAAACGACGGGAGACATCAAGCGCGCCCCTTCGTTCCGTTCGATACTTTCGGCTCTATCTGATTGTCCAAATGGTTCCTGGTTGAACCCGAATTCACTTTGAGCCGCACCCCACGTCCCTGCGAACTGCTGACGGCTCCTTCGTCGATCATCTCGATTCCGGCCGCATCAAATGCCGTAATCAACTTGACCAGCGAATCGACATTGCCCCGAACCATCGTTTCACTCGCCTCCATGCGTTGAATGGTGGGCACGGAGAGCCCGGAGAGTTCTGCCAGCCGGCGCTGGTCGATTCCGAGAAGCAGCCTGGCAGCCCGCAATTGGGCTGCCGTGATCATCGGCCTGCCTTACTGTCGGGACCCCAGCTAATATCAAACATCATTCTTGCATCCTAACTAATGATGTTATATTGTCAATAAGTGATATCCTAAATATCTATTCTGAGGGATACCTGCAGATGCTCTCGTGCGAGTTTGCGGGATCGCGCAGGCCAACTGCGGCGTAGCTTGAGCGAACCATTCTCAGAGACTCACGAACATGCCCCAGTGTTTGTCAGGACTGTGTTGGAGGACGACGAATGTCACTCGACGCACGATTGAGACCTAGACCACTTTCTCCGCATCTAGCGATTTACCGACTCACGTCGACCATGATGATTCGATTGCGCACCGCCAACCTCATGGCGCGCGCAACGCCGATCGGCTCTGTAATCCTCACCATGCCGATCTGGAATGTCGGAATCTGGATGAGAGGGCCGCTTTGATAAAAGAAACGCGCAGCCCATTGAGCCACATTCGCGGACCAGGCTCAGCGAAAGCCGGCACCCGGGATTTCTTGATCAGACGGCTGACGGATGCAGCCAATGCGTCCCTTGCGCTGCTGCTTATTGCCTCCATCATTGCACTGACGGGCGCTAATTATTCGACGGTGCGCAGCTATCTCGGCAATCCGCTGGTGGCGATCCCGCCGCTGCAGCTCGTCCTATGCGGAACGTGGCATATGCGAATCGGAATGCAGATTGTCCCCGAAGACTACATTCACAAAGAAGCGCCCAAAGTGATCTCGTTTGGCTTTGAACAATCTCCTTTCGCCGTCGTCGCGCTCGCCGGCATCTACGTCGTGCTGAAAGATAGGCATCCTCGTCAAGGAACAACATGAGTTCGACACGAGCATATAATTTCGTCGACCATACGTTTGATGTGGTCGTCGTCGGTGCCGGCGGGGCCGGCTTACGTGCAACCCAGGGGGCCGTCGAAGCTGGCCTAACGACCGCCTGCATCACGAAGGTGTTTCCAACGCGCAGTCATACGGTCGCAGCCCAGGGCGGCATTGCTGCAAGTCTCGGCAATCTCGGCGAAGACAGTTGGCAATGGCATATGTACGACACGGTAAAGGGGGCCGACTGGCTCGGCGACCAAGATGCCATCGAATATATGTGCAGGCAGGCCGCGACCACCGTCATCGAACTGGAACATGCCGGGATGCCCTTCTCACGCACCGACGATGGGAAGATCTATCAAAGACCGTTCGGCGGTCACATGAGCGACTTCGGCAAAAATCCGGTCCCCCGCGCCTGCGCTGCGGCGGATCGAACGGGACATGCTTTGATCCACACCCTCTACGGGCAGGCCCTGCGGGTTGGAGCCGAATTTTTCATCGAGTATTTTGTGCTCGACCTCATCATGGTGGACGACGAGTGCCGGGGCGTCGTGGCGTGGTCGCTGATGGATGGAACGCTGCATCGGTTCCGAGCGCAGACCGTCATCCTGGCGACGGGCGGCTACGGCAGGATCTACTTCTCCTGCACGTCCGCACACACCTGCACCGGCGACGGCGGTGGCTTGGTCCTGCGCGCCGGTTTGCCGCTGCAGGACATGGAGTTCATGCAATTTCATCCGACCGGCATCTATGGGGCGGGCTGCCTCATCACGGAAGGTGCGCGCGGCGAGGGCGGCTTTCTGGTGAATTCCGAGGGCGAACGCTTTATGGAACGCTACGCGCCTTCCGCGCGGGATCTCGCGTCACGCGACGTCGTCTCCCGCGCCATGACGGTGGAAATCCGCGAAGGGCGCGGCGTGGGACCAAAGAAAGATCATATCTATCTGCATCTTGATCACTTGGAGCCCGCGATGCTGCATGAGCGGTTGCCGGGCATTTCGGAATCGGCGCGCGTTTTCTCCGGTGTGGACGTCACGCGACAACCGATCCCTGTGCTGCCGACCGCCCATTACTGCATGGGCGGCATCCCCACGAATTATCATGGAGAAGCGATCCGACCTTCCAACGGCAATCCGGACGCCACCGTCAAGGGCTTGATGGCTGCGGGCGAGGCCGCATGCGTCTCAGTGCATGGGGCGAACAGACTCGGCTGCAATTCGCTTCTTGATATCGTCGTGTTTGGCAGGGCGGCAGCGCTCCGCTGCGTTGACAATTTGACTGCAAAAGCGACGCAGCCTGAATTGCCGGCCGACGCCGCGGAAGGGACGTTGACCCGGTTCGACAGGTTTCGCAACGCCAGAGGCGGAACGCCAACCGCGGCTCTCAGGCTGCAGATGCAACGTTCGATGCAGAGCTACGCGACCGTGTTCCGGACCGCAAGTATTCTGCAAGAAGGCAAAGAAGCCTTACGCGAGGTCTGGAACGGTCTGCCCGACATCGCCGTGTCGGACCGATCGATGATCTGGAATTCTGACTTGGTCGAAACGCTTGAGTTCGAAAACCTTCTTCTGCAAGCCACGGCGTTGGTGGATTCGGCTATCGCCCGCACGGAGAGCCGCGGTGCTCACGCTCGCGAGGATTTCCCCAAGCGGGATGATCAAAACTGGATGAAACACACGCTTGCCTGGGTGGATCCAAATGGGGCTGTCCGTTTGGACTATCGGCCCGTCCATACATACACCTTGAGCAAGGACATTCAGTATATCGAGCCGACGGCCCGCGTTTATTGAACTGCCTTCTCGCGACATGAAAGCTGATGAAGGAAGCGCGGTATGGTCCGGCTTGGTTTGCCGAAAACTCCGCCTTGCAAGGCAGCCCTCACCACCGGTTTTGTCAATCCCGGCATTGGCGGCGAATTGGGACAAAGGCTCCTCAGTAGATTCATTCGCCGTGACGTCTCGCGCACAGCATTGGAACACATCATGAGCGTGATTTCGATTCAATCGCAGGTCGTGTACGGCCATGTCGGCAACAGTGCTGCTGTTTTTCCCATGCAGATGCATGGCATCGAAGTGATGGCTGTGCCCACCACTCTGTTCAGTAACCGCCCGCGGTATCCAACCGTCAGAGGCCAGGTTCTCGATGCCGGTCTGGTCGCCGACCTGCTAGTAGGGCTGGAAGAGCGGGGAGCCGTCGATACTTGCCAGGTCATCTTGACTGGCTATCTCGGCTCGCCACAGATTGGTGAAGTGGTCGCAGACTTCGTCGCACGCGCGATGAAACAGAATCCGAAGCTGATATACTGCTGTGATCCCGTCATCGGCGACGCGGAGCGCGGTGTGTTTGTGGCGAGCGGCCTTCCGGAGCTATTTCGGGATAGATTGTGTCCGATATCGAATATTTTGACGCCGAACCATTTTGAGCTCGAATGGCTTGTCGGAAGGAAGCTTGAGACGACGGATAGCGTCATTGCCGCGGGACGGACGTTGGCACACCCGCCATCTTCGACAGTCGTCGTCACCGGCGCGTCCTTAGTTGATGGGCAGAAAGGTCGAATCGTCACTTTCGCCATAGAAGAAAAATCGGTCTGGAGCATAGCCACGCCGAAGCTTCACGGAAGCACGTCGGGCGCGGGAGACCTGCTCGCGGCGCTTTTCGTTGCCTCTTTAGTTGGCGGATCCACGACCGCGGTCGCGCTGGCCGACGCCGTTTCTTCAACGTTCGCGGTTCTTGAGGAGACAGTTTCTGCCGGCGCTGAAGAGATGCGGATTGTTACATCGGCTTCAGGCCTGCTGCATCCGCCGGTGGCAATGTTTCGATCTCAAAGACTCGATAAATGAGACCTGTCGAGACCTAATGCACACTCTTCCTCCAAAATGGTCGGAGACGGATGGCCCCGGTGATGCGAAAGAGCGTCATCGAACCTTGGCAACGATGGTTAGGAAGCTCGGTTGACCGCCTTCAATCTGGATGAAATGGCTTGTCTGCCAACCTGTTTAGCCGCGCATCTGCGCTATAGGCGTCGCTTAGATGTCCGACAAGTTCACCAGAAAGCTTGTAAATGTTGACGCCTCGGAGGGCGTACAACTTATGCCCCTGCAGATCGAATATGGCTGAACCAACGATCTTTCCGACTGAAGTGCCTTTGCTGTTGATTATGTTTCCACTCACTTATTGCCTCTTCTGTCCGCCAGTTTGTCCAGATGGCCCTTCTCGCGCGCTGTGAGTGCCCGCTCGGCTTGAACCATAAGCCTCTTTTCATGAGTCTTGTAGAACGACCAGAGCCCCCTACCCAGAAGCCGATATTATCACCGAGGATCGCCCCGCAAGCTGCTACGCCTATGATCGCGCCTATACTCAACCCGTTGCGAGAAGCGGCGTAGACAGAGGCGCAGACAAGAACTGTCTCGGCGGGCACAGGGAGGCCAGAGCTCTCGAGCATCACTACGACGAAAACGGCCGCATATCCGTAGTTGGCGATCAGAGCCTGAACCAGGGTTGCATCGAAAAAGGTCATGACGCTCATCAATATTTGGCGTTGAAAGACGCTATCGGCAGACTGCACCGCCCGCGTTTNCTGACCCAACCCTTTATATCTGCCTTGCCTCGGTCACGGCCCTGGCGCTATCGCCTTTGAGCGCCCGGCCTCGTGGCATTGCCGCCTCGGAACTTCTCAAGAAACCAAAACGCCCAAATGACGAGAACTATGAGGCAAGTTATGCCCCCGAGCATAAGTAAGGCTTGTCCAACATCACTTGTCATGCCGTCCTCCCGACTCTCGTTGCAAATCCGTAACCGTATTTTTCTTGCGACCTGCTCTACAGCGACATCACGACGTAATGCATGATAGGCTGGCCGATATCGCTCATCGGTATGAACAAGCGGCGCGCGACGCATTCGCCTCCGATCTCATAGGCGCTGGTCGCCGTGTTGTAGAGACACCGATTGCCGTACTTCTTGATAACGACTGGGTTGACCGGCTCCATCATTGATGGCTCCCGAGCGGCCGACAGTTTGATCGCGACTGCCCGTTTAGATTCGGCCTCGTCTAAGCAGTTTGTTTCGAGCATCTGATCGAGGTCACCGACTCTGATGAACACCTCACGCAAGTGCGGAAATTAATATTGAAGACATGAGAATTGTAGCCATCGCAATAACNATGGAATCCAAAGGCATGGAAGCGAGTTGCACAATTTGTCTCCCTCATGCTGTGGAGCGATCAGAAGAGGCGGACGCAGATCGCACAGGTCGGGAATGATGTATAAAACATCATTATTGGACGCTGTAACCATTATACAGATGTTCCAGACCGGTGTCTACCTTGAGCTGAGGGGTGGTCTCGCCGGATTGCAAAGTCTCTGGAACGGGCCAGCGCGGTTCTGCTGGTGCGGTTCGGGAGACTCACGTTAAGAAATCTCCAGAGGAACAATTTGACAATTGGAGATGAGCAAAATGGTTGAAGCGGCTCGTGAACTACCAACGACGGGCTACGCGCTCGAAGTAGACGGCCGCATGAAGGCCGAATTCAAAACGAAGGACGGAGCATGGATAGGCGCTCAGGAGCTAAAACGGCGCTTTCCGATGTTGCGGATCAAAATCTACGACGCTGAGACGAGGACAGAAGAAGAAATTTAGATTGTACAAAGCGGAACCGTAACTCTCTACCGAACCGCGCATTCCTTTGTTTGGCGATTGACTAGGGTCAGAACTGATTAATTTTTCTGTTTGAACAATACGATATTGATTCGTATTGGGAGAAGAATTGATGAGCCGAAAGCTGTTCTGGCTAAGCGACGAGCAATGGGCGCGGATTGA
>JGI24140J50213_10001125_pt1 | contig 11931 bp, 11 predicted proteins | sample BarGraIncu00222A_FD_50213 | JGI IMG/M metagenome (IMG submission 50213)
CATGGTCCGTCCAGGGTCGCACGCGGGTAGACGTGCGCAACTGCTTTGTCGAGCAGGTCGGCCAGCTCGGCCTGCTCCGCGGCGTCCAGNACCTGGTAGGCGGGGTCGACGATCCGGTCGGTGTGGGCCTCGACCGACGCACGGAGGGCAGCGAGCGCGGAGACGTCCTCGAACGGGCCGGACCACCCGAAGAACGCGGCGTTCGCCCCGCCGCCGGGCCCCGAGAGGATCGCCTGGAGCGGCGTCATCCCCGCCGCGAGAACGGCGATCGCGTGCATCCCGCCGCGGTGCTCGCGCAGGACGTGCAGCGCCTGGGCTGCACGAGCGGGGTCGTCGGACGGCACGGGTACGGCCCGCCACGCCGCGAACAGGGGCAGCCCGGCGACGTCGGCGGCAGCCGCGACGGTGCCGGCCAGCTCGGCGACCCGGCCGGCGCCTTCGAACCCCTCGAGCTTGACCCGGCCCCACTCCTGGCAGGCCTGTGCGTAGCGCGCCCCGGACCGGGCCGGGGTGGTCACGGCGAGCGCGGCCTCCCAGCCCACCCGTACGACATCGGCCGGGTAGAAGCCGAGGGCCGCGGTCACGACGTCGGCNTCGACCTCGCCGAGGACGCCGCAGCGGCCGGCGAAGTAGGAGGTCCACACCCCGCCGAGCCCGAGCTCCACGGCCGCTGCCTTGGCGTACCTCGAGATCATGAAGGCGCCGCCGAGCGACTGCACGGCGCCCTTGACGCTGCCGGCATAGGTGGGGGCGGACGAGGTCACGAGGGCGACTCCAACCAGTCGGGGTCNAGCGTGCCGGACGCCACGACGACGGCCGGGCCGGTGAGGTCGANGCCGCCGTCGGCCCGCTGGCGCAGCCGGAGCCGCCCNCCGGGCACGTCGACGATCCACGACGGCGACGGGTCCGCACCGGACCGCCGACGAGCAGCGGCGAAGACCGCGCAGGCCCCCGTACCGCAGGACTGCGTCTGGCCGACGCCGCGCTCGAAGACCCGCATCGCCAGGTGGGAGGGGCCGATCTCGACCGCGAACTCGACGTTGACGCCGCCGGGGAACGCGAGGATCGGGGCGACCTGCGGGGGGTCGAGCAGGCGGCCCGCATCGGCCAGGTCCGCGACGAAGGCGACGGCATGCGGGTTGCCCATGTCGACGGCCGTCGCCGGCCAAGGCCCGGCCGTGGAGTCCGCGACGGAGACCGTCAGCGAGTCAGTCCCCTCATGCGTCGGGAAGGTCGCCGGACCCATGTCCACGGTGACGTCGCCCGTCTCGNGCACGTCGACCGTACGCAGCCCGGCCCGCGTCGCGATGGCGAACCGGCCGGCCGCGGCCGCACCCGAGTCGACCAGGTGGCGCGCGAACACCCTGGCGCCGTTGCCGCACATCTGGGCGAGCGAGCCGTCGGCGTTGCGGTAGTCCATGAACCACGCCGCCTGGTCCGCGTACGCCATGGCCTCGGCGCAGTGCTCGGAGCGCACGATACGCAGCACGCCGTCGCTGCCGAGCCCGGTCCGCCGGTCGCAGATCGCGGCGACGAGNGCCGGGGTCAGGTCGAGCTCGCCGTGCTCGTCNGGCAGCAGGACGAAGTCGTTGCCCGTGCCGTGGCCCTTCAGGAAGGGCCAGCCCGCATCCGTCACCCGTCCAGCGTACGGTCCGCGAGCACCTTGGCAGCGCGGGCGTAGATCTCGTCGGTACGCAGGAGGACGTCGTCCCAGGTGACCGACGGCGGCACCGTCTTGTTGTGCTCGGCGATCTGCAGCCGGAGCGTCGGCGTACGGCACAGACGGACCAACCCGCTGACGAGCTCACCGTCGGTGGCCGCGAGCAGACCCTCGCGCTCGTCGGCCACGAACTCGCGGATACCGCTGTTGGCCTTGGCGAGCACCGGGAGGCCGGCGCTGCGGGCCTCGAGGGCGGCGATGCCGAACGACTCGAGGTTGGCGGGGGCGACGAAGACGTCGGCACGGCGGTAGATCGTCTTGATCTCCTCGCGGGTCAGCCGGCCGGTGAGCTCGACCCAGTCGTCCATCCCGGTACGCCGCAGGTAGCGCTCGAGCGAGCGACGGTCGGGTCCCTCACCGATCAGCTTGGCCCGCATGCGTACCCGGGTCGGGATCAGCTCGCGGGTCTCCCGGAGCGTGCGCAGCAGCTGCATCGGGCGCTTGCGCGGCGCGAGCCGCATCACCGAGACGATCAGGAGGTCGTCCGGGTCCCGCGGCAGCGCCTCGACCGTCCACTCCTCGGGGGCGATGCCGTTGGGCAGCACGTCGATCTCGACGTCCTGCCCGGCGATGCGCCGCAGCGGGACGGCCGCGACGTCGCTCACGGCCGAGAACACGATGGGCCAGCGGCTCCAGTGCGTACGACCGTCCAGGAGCCGGAACGCGGGCGTGAGGTAGCCCCAGAGGCAGTGCAGCGTGACGACCGTGGGCACCCCCGCCTTGGCCGCGACCGGCGCGACCGAGAATGCGAACGGCGACACCACGCCCGCGTGCACGTGCGCCACGTCGAAGTCGCCGTCGGCCAGGATCGCGCGGGCGCCCGAGACGGCCCTCGGGTTCACCGGCAGCTCGTACGGAAGGCCCATCGCGAGCCGGTGCACCGTGATGCCGTCGGCGCCGTCGTCGTCGGCCGGGCCCCGGCTCCGCGGCCCGGACGGGGTGGTCGTGATGACGTGCACCTCGTGCCCCGCCGCCGTCTGGCGGCGTGCGAGGTCGCGCACCTGCATCTCGATCCCGCCGAGGCGGGGCAGGTAGCAGTCGGACAGGTGGACGATCTTCACGGACTTCCCGTCGGTCGGCAGGTCAGCACGAACTGTGCCACGCCGTAGGCCACCATTACACCCGTGCCGTACACGCTGGTCGTCTTCCACGCGCACCCGGACGACGAGGCGTTGCTCACGTCGGGCACCATGGCGCGCGCCTCGGCCGAGGGCCACCGTGTCGTGCTCGTGGTCGCCACCGCAGGCGGGGTCGGCCTCGTGTCCTCCGACTTCCTCGGCGAGGGCGAGTCCCTGGCGGCCCGCCGGCTTGCGGAGCTGCGCCGCTCGGCGACCGCGCTCGGCTGCTCCCGTACCGAGGTGCTCGGATACGCCGACTCCGGGCTGGACGGGCTCGCCGCCGGCGAGGGAGCCGTCCCGGCGTTCGCCTCCGCCGACGTCGACGCGGCCGCCGAGCGGCTGGCCGAGCTGCTGCGCGAGGAGCGGGCGGACGTGCTCACCGTCTACGACCCGGCGGGCGGCTACGGGCACCCCGACCACGTCCAGGTCCACCACGTCGGCCTGCGGGCCGCCGACCTGGCCGGCACGCCCGTCGTCCTCGAGGCCACGGTCGACCGCGACCTGATCACCCGGGCGCTGCGTCTGGTGCAGAAGGTCTACCGGTTCCCGGCCGAGTTCGACCCGACCACGTTCGACCGGGCGTACACGCCGCGGGCGCAGCTCACCCACAAGGTCGACGTACGCCGCTACGCCGTCCGCAAGCGCACGTCGATGGCCGCGCACGCGAGCCAGGCGACTGCCGACGGCGCCGACCGCACCCTCGCCGCGTTCCTGCGCATGCCGATGCCGGTGTTCCGGCGCGTCTTCGGGCAGGAGTGGTACGTCGAGCGCGGCCGCCGGCCCGGAGGGCCGCTGCTGGACGACATCTTCGCGACGCTGCGCGGTACCGAGCGGTGAGCGGCAGGTGAGCGGCTCGTGAGCGACGCGTCAGCGGCGGCTCCGCGGCGGCGGGTGGTCCTGCGGGTCCTGCAGGTGGTCGCCTCGTTCGCGGTGGTGGGCATCTTGTTCGCCCAGGTGCTTCCGCGTGTCACGGGTACGGACGGCCAGCAGATCTGGCACCGGCTCTCGCAGCTGTCGGTCATGCAGCTGGCCGCGCTGCTCCTCGTCTGGCTCGCCGGGCTGTGGGCGTACACCTGGGTCCTCACCGGGTCGCTGCCCGGCCTCACCCATGCGCAGGCACTGACGCTGAACCTGGCGGGCAGCGCGGTGTCCAACCTGGTCTCGTTCGGCGGGGCGGTCGGCATCGGGGTGACGTTCGCGATGGCCGGGTCGTGGGGGTTCCGTCCGGTGGCGATCACGCTGTCCACCCTCGTCAGCGGCCTCTGGAACGTGCTCGCCAAGCTGGCCCTCCCGCTGCTCGGGCTCGTCGGGCTGCTCGTCGCCGGTGAGATCGCCGATCGTCGACTCGTCGTCGCCTCGGTCGTCGCCGCCGCCGTGCTGACCGTCGGGGTGGCCGCGACGATCGCCGCGCTGTCGTCGGAGCGGGCGGCGCGGCTGGTCTCGACGGTCGTCGAGTGGCTGGGGAGGCACCTGCTGCGGATCGTCCGCTCGAGCCGGGAGATCCACTGGGACAGCGCGGTGCTCGACTTCCGGCACCGGACCGTGGGTCTGCTCCGGCAGGGTGCGCTCCCCATGTCGCTCGGCATGGTCGCGTACGCGCTGCTGCAGGCGGTCCTGGCCTGGCAGTGCTTCCGGGCCGTGGGCAGCACGCTGACGGTGCCCGAGGTGTTCGCCGGCTACGCCTTCGGCCGGCTGCTGACCTCGGTCGTCGTCACTCCGAGCGGCGTGGGCATCTCCGAGCTGGGGTCGGCCGCCCTGCTCACCACGTTCGGCGCCGACCCCGCCTCGACGACGGCCGGTGTCCTGCTGTTCAGCCTGTTCACGTACCTGATCGAGATCCCGATCGGCGCCCTCGGCTGGCTGACGTGGGCGCTGTGGACGCCCTGGCGGCGCCCAGTCCCCGAGGCCGCCTAGTCCTGGTCGATCCAGTGGGCGAGGGCCTGGTCGAGAAGGTCGGGAGCGTCGTACGGCAGCCAGCGGATCGACGGGTCGCGCCCGAACCAGGACTCCTGACGCCGGACGAACCGGCGGGTGGCGTTGACCGTGTCGACGCGTGCCCGCTCCTCGCTCGACACCCCTGCGAGGTGGCGGAGCACCTGGGCGTAGCCGAGCGCGCGCGCGGCGGTACGCCCCTCGCGCAGCCCCTCGGCCGCCAGCCGCCGTACCTCGTCGACGAGCCCGAGCGCCCACATCCGGTCCACGCGCGCCCCGATGCGTGCGGCCAGGTCCGGCCGCGGAGCCGTCACGCCGATGCGCAGCCAGCTGCCGGGACCGTCGGCACCGAGCTCGGGCAGCACCGCCCGGAACGGGCCACCGGTCAGCTCGACGACCTCGAGGGCTCGGACCAGCTTGCGCCCGTTCGACGGCAGGATCGCCGCGGCTGCCTCGGGGTCGACGGCGGTCAGCATGGCGTGCAGCGCGGGTGCGCCCTCGGCGGCCAGCTCGTCCTCCAGCCGGGCGCGTATCACCGCGTCGGTACCCGGGAAGGCGAGCCCGCTGACGACCGCTGCGACGTACAGGCCAGAGCCACCCACCAGGACCGGTACCTTCCCGCGGCGGCGGATGTCCGCCACGACGGCCAGCGCCTGCTCCTGGTAGGCCGCCACGTTGGCGTCCTGGCGGACGTCGAGGACGTCGAGCAGGTGGTGGGCCACGCCGGCCCGCTCCGCCATCGTCAGCTTGGCGGTCCCGATGTCCATGCCGCGGTAGAGCTGCATCGAGTCGGCGTTGACCACCTCACCGCCGAGCCTGCGAGCAAGGGCGACGGCAAGGTCGGACTTGCCGACCGCCGTCGGTCCGACCACCGCGAGGCCGGTCCGTGCAACGACGCCGGGCCGGGATGACATGAGCGGAAGTGTCCCCCAGGTCGGCGATCAGATCGACTCGGTCGACACGACTGTGGGCAGCCAGGTCGCCACGAAGTAGCCGACGCCGTACGGCGCCTCGTCGGCGAGCAGTTCGGCCGTGACCGGCCCGCCGAGCGCACGCGCGGCGGCGGCAGCCACCTGCCACGCCGCCCGGCCGGAGACCTGCAGCCGCGCGGCCTCCGCAGCGTCCAGCCGGCTCAGCGCCGGAGCATCACCGACGGCGAGGGCTGCGGCGAGCGCCCTGTCGTACCCCTCGGCGCCCGGGTCGTAGGTGCCCGGTGCCTTGGGCGTGCGGCCGGCGGACCCGTCGCCCATCACCAGCAGCGCCGTACGGCCGGCGCGGGTCGCGAGCGCCAGTCCGACTGCCTCGGCCTCGGCCGTGGACTCGTCCGCACCGATCTCGACGTAGGTCCTCGGCAGCGCGCACCCCGCACGGTCGAGCAGCCAGGCGCCCACGGCCAGCGAGAGCGGGAGCTCGCCCGGCCCGGTGCCGCCGACCCGCAGGTCGACCCCGTAGCCGCCGAACGTGCCGGCCGCGTCGCTCGCGTGCTCCCGGCTGACCGAGCCGGCCCCCACGACGACGATCTCGTCAGGGTTCTCGTCCAGCAGCACGGAGACGGCCGTCTCGCACGCAAGCCGGAGCCCGGCCAGCTCGACCGACGCTCCCGCGGCCATTTCGGGGACCAGCACCGGCGGGCCCGGGCAGAACGCGAGGGCGACGATCACGCCATCGACGCTACCGTCAGCCGGTCGACAGCTCCCGTCGAAGGCCGGGCAGCCCGACCAGCACGGCGGTGGAGCCCGGCGCGCTGACCGTGCGGGCCTCCCACGCGTCACCAGCCCTCGTACGACGGATCGCGACCACGGGCCCGTCGGCCATCAGGTGATGGGGCGCCGCCTGCGAGACGGTCACGGTCACCAGGTCGCCCGGCCGGGCGTCGCACGCCGTGAAGTGGACCAGGCGGTTGTCCGGTGCCCGACCGCTCATCCGGTGCGTGGCGACGTCCTTGCGACCCTCGCCCTCGGCGACGAGGACGTCCACGGTACGGCCGACCTGGGCGAGGTTCTCGGCCCACGCGATGCCGTCCTGCAGTGCCACCAGCCGCTCGTACCGGTCCTGGACGACCGCCTTCGGCACCTGGTCCGGCATCGTCGCCGCCGGCGTGCCCGGCCGGATCGAGTACTGGAACGTGAACGCTCCGGCGAACCGGGCGGCCCGCACGACGTCCAGCGTCGCCTCGAAGTCGGCCTCGGTCTCGCCGGGGAAGCCCACGATGATGTCCGTCGTGATCGCGGCGTCCGGCATGGCCGCACGCACCCGGTCGATGATCCCGAGGTACTTCTCCTGACGGTACGAGCGGCGCATGCGGCGAAGCACGTCGTCCGAACCTGACTGCAGCGGCATGTGCAGCTGGTGCATCACGTTGGGCGTGTGCGCCATCGCGTCGATGACGTCGTCGGTGAAGTCCTTCGGGTGCGGGGAGGTGAACCGCACCCGCTCCAGCCCGTCGACCTCGCCGCAGGCGCGCANCAGCTTGGCGAACGCGCCCCGGTCGCCGAACTCCACCCCGTAGGAGTTGACGTTCTGCCCCAGCAGCGTCACCTCGAGGGCGCCTTCGTCGACCAGGGCACGGATCTCGGCAAGGACGTCGCCGGGACGCCGGTCCTTCTCCGTACCGCGCAGCGACGGGACGATGCAGAACGTGCAGGTGTTGTTGCAGCCCACCGAGATGGCCACCCACGCCGCGTAGGCCGACTCGCGCCGCGTCGGCAGGGTCGACGGGAACACGTCCAGCGACTCGAGGATCTCGACCTGCGCCTCCTGCTCGACGCGCGCCCGTTCGAGGAGCACCGGCAGGGCGCCGATGTTGTGGGTGCCGAACACCACGTCGACCCACGGCGCGCGACGGGTGATCTCGCCCCTGTCCTTCTGCGCGAGGCAGCCGCCCACGGCGATCTGCATGCCCGGCGTCGCCGACTTCAGGGGAGCCAGGTGGCCGAGGTTGCCGTACAGCTTGTTGTCGGCGTTCTCGCGCACCGCGCAGGTGTTGAAGACGATCAGGTCTGGGGTCGCGCCGCCGGTCGCACGGACGTAGCCGGAGCCTTCGAGCAGCCCCGAGAGCCGCTCGGAGTCGTGCACGTTCATCTGGCACCCGTAGGTGCGGACCTCGTACGTGCGCGGGCTGCTCATCAGGAGATCAGGGTACGGGCTCGCGAGCGAGCGGCACCGCGCCACGTACGCTCGACGGATGTCCGGACCACTCCCGCACCTGCTGGCCAGCGCAGTCGTCCTCGACGCCGGGGGGACGCATACGCTGCTCGTCCGCGTCGGTGAGTACGGGCGGTGGGGCCTGCTCGGAGGCCACGTCGAGGGCGGCGAGCCGCTCGCTGAGGCCGCCCGCCGGGAGGTGCGCCAGCACGGCGGCATCTCGCAGTTCCGCGTGCTCGAGCCGCACCTGGCCGTCCAGCAGGACCTGCTCGACTGCGGGCACGGCGAGACCCGTCACGTCGACCACCTGTTCGCCGTCGTGGTCGACCCGGCCGAACCCGTCGAGGTGCTGTCGTCAGCCGACTCTGCCGAGGTGCGCCTCGGGTGGTTCGCGATGACCGACCTTCCGGAGCCGCTCGCCCCCGGGGTGCGGATGCACCTGCGGTCCGGCCTGCGGACCGCGCTCGGCGACTGAGCGGCGTACTGACCGAGCTGCTTGCCGACCGAGCTCAGCGGGCCAGCTCGGTGGCGCGGCTCTCGCGGACGACAGTGACCCGGATCTGGCCCGGGTAGGTCAGCTCTTCCTCGACCTGCTTGGCGATGTCCCTCGCCATCACCTGGGCGCCGATGTCGTCGACGACGTCGGGGAGCACCATCACCCGAACCTCGCGCCCGGCCTGCATCGCAAAGACGCGCTCGACCCCCTCGTGCGCCCGCGCGATCTCCTCGAGCCGCTGCAGCCGCTTCACGTACGACTCCAGGGACTCGCGACGCGCACCCGGGCGGCCGCCGCTGATCGCGTCGGCTGCCTGGGTGAGCACCGCCTCGAGGGTGCGCGGCTCGACCTCGTTGTGGTGCGCCTCGATCGCGTGAACGACGTCGTCGATCTCGCCGAAGCGCCGGGCCATCTCGGCGCCGATGATCGCGTGGCTGCCCTCGACCTCGTGGGTGAGCGCCTTGCCGATGTCGTGCAGCAGCGCGCACCGCTTCATCAAAACGACGTCGAGGCCCAGCTCGGCGGCCATCATGCCTGCCAGGTGGGCCGACTCGACGAGGTGCCCGAGCACGTTCTGCCCGTACGAGGTGCGGTAGCGCAGCCGGCCGAGGAGGACGACGAGCTCGTGGTGGAGGTCGGTGACCCCGACATCGACGAGGGCGTCCTCCGCAGCACGCAGGCACAGCTTCTCCACCTCGGACTTGGAGCGCTCGTGGACCTCCTCGATCCGGTGCGGGTGGATGCGACCGTCGAGGACGAGGGCTTCGAGGGTCAGCCGGCCGACCTCGCGGCGGACCGGGTCGAAGCAGGAGAGCAGGACCGCCTCTGGTGTGTCGTCGATGATCAGGTTGACGCCCGTGACCGCCTCGAACGCGCGGATGTTGCGTCCTTCGCGACCGATGATCCGGCCCTTCATCTCGTCGCTGGGCAGGTGGATCACAGTCACGACCGACTCCGCGGTCTGGTCGCTCGCGATCCGCTGGACGGCCATCGTGACGATCCGCCGGGCGCGGGCCTCGGCCTCTTCCTGAGCCTCGCGCTCGATCGCCCGGATGCTGTGCGCGGCCGACCTCTTGGCTTGGGTCTCGACCGCGGCGACGAGCTGGGCGCGGGCCTCGTCGGCGGTCATCTGGGCGACCCGCTCGAGCACCTTGCGGCGTTCGGCCTCGAGGTCGGACACGGCGCTCTCACGGTCGCCGAGCGCGGCCGCCTCCACGGTCAGCTCCTGCTCGTGCGCCTGCAGCCGGGTGCTCTCGGCGGCGACGCGTTCCTCCCGCTCGACCAGGCGCTGCTCGCGCCGCTCGAGCTCGAACCTCAGCTCCCGCAGCTCGTCCTTGAGGCTGAGCGTGTCGGCCTCGGCCTGGGCCAGGGCAGCCGTACGGGCCGAGACCGCCTCGTCGGTCCGTTGCTGCTCGACGGCACGGCCGGGGTCGATGGCCGGCGGCCGCCGCAGCAGCAGGACGACAACCACGGCCAGCAGGCCGGCGAGGACGACGAACGCGACCACGACGAGCGCACCTTCGGCTGAGATCACGGCGCGCTCCCCTCGTGCGGTCCCAGCAGGGCGCGAGCCGGGTCGGCCCGCCGGTCCGCCACCTGGTGCGCCGCTTGCTCACGCACGGCGTCGTCGCGGACCCGCACCGCACGCGGCGATGCTGGTCCCGCTCTGGACCAGCATCGAGGCCGCTGGTCGGGAGCCGGGTCAGGAAGTGCCCGGGGTGAGCCGGAGATGACCTGTCAGAAGTCGTGTCTGGAACAAACCTGCGTACGTGATGAACGGAACGTGTCCTGCCCTTGCAGGCTAGGCGTCTGTCGTACGTCCAGCAAGCAACCGAACGGCCGGGCCGGTCGGCCCCGTGCGTGTCTCAGTCCGCCGCGGTCTCCACGTCGAGGGCGGCGGCCTCGTCGCCGAGAGCCTCACGGACGACGCGCAGGGCGACCGCAGGTGGGTAGCCCTTCCGGGCCAGCATCCCGCTGAGCCGGCGCAGCCGGGCGGCCGGCTCGAGCCGAGCGGTCGACGGCAGCCGTCGCGCCACCAGCTGCCGCGCGGTGGCCAGCTCCTGGTCGGGATCGAGGGTGTCCAGCGCCAGCGCAGCCGCCGGCTCGTCGACTCCCCGCTGGTGCAGCTCGTGGGACAGGGCCCGGCGAGCCAGCCCCCGTCCTCGATGGCGCGACTCCACCCAGGCCATCGCATAGGCGGCGTCGTCGATCAGCCCGACCTCCGTGAAGCGGTCCAGGACGGCTTCGGCCGCCTCGCCCGGAACTTTGCGTCTGGCCAGGACGGTGGCGAGCTGCGACCGGGTGCGCGGGGCCATCTCGAGCTGGCGCAGGCAGATCAGCCGGGCCACCTCGACCGGGTCCGCCTCCGGCCCGTCGGGGTCGGCGCCGGGCCGACGACCGGTCGGCATCGTCTGGCTCAGAAGTCGACCGGAGCCGGCACCGTCAGGTCGACATCGACATCGACCTCGGCGTCCAGCTTGGCGCCGACGCCGAGCTTCTCGAGGATGCGCTTCTCGATCTCGTTGGCCAGGTCGGGGTTGTCGCGAAGGAAGGCCCGCGAGTTCTCCTTGCCCTGCCCCAGCTGATCGCCTTCGTAGGTGTACCAGGCGCCGCTCTTGCGGACGATGCCGTGCTCGACCCCCATGTCGATCAGGCTGCCTTCACGCGAGATGCCCAGCCCGTAGATGATGTCGAACTCTGCCTGCTTGAACGGCGGGGCCACCTTGTTCTTGACGACCTTGACCCGGGTGCGGTTGCCGACGGCGTCTCCACCGTCCTTGAGCGTCTCGATCCGGCGGACGTCCAGCCGGACAGAGGCGTAGAACTTGAGCGCCTTGCCGCCCGTCGTGGTCTCGGGCGAGCCGAACATGACGCCGATCTTCTCGCGCAGCTGGTTGATGAAGATCATCGTGGTGCCGGTGTTGCTCAGCGCCCCCGTCATCTTCCGTAACGCCTGGGACATCAAGCGTGCCTGCAGGCCCACGTGGCTGTCGCCCATCTCGCCCTCGATCTCGGCGCGTGGCACCAGGGCCGCCACCGAGTCGATGACGATGATGTCGAGCGCACCGGACCGGATCAGCATGTCTGCGATCTCCAGCGCCTGCTCCCCGGTGTCGGGCTGGGAGACCAGCAACGCGTCGGTGTCGACTCCGAGCGCCTTGGCGTAGTCGGGGTCGAGCGCGTGCTCGGCGTCGATGAACGCCGCGATGCCGCCGCCTCGCTGGGCGTTGGCCACCGCGTGCAGCGCCACCGTCGTCTTGCCGGAGGACTCCGGTCCGTAGATCTCGACGACCCGCCCGCGCGGGAGCCCACCGATGCCGAGCGCCACGTCGAGGGCGATCGAACCGGTCGGGATCACCTCGATGGGCACCCTGGCCTCGTCACCCAGTCGCATGACCGAGCCCTTGCCGAACGATCGCTCGATCTGCGCGAGCGCCGCGTCGAGAGACTTCTCGCGGTCAACAGCTGCCATGCGTGGCCACCCCTATCGGAAACCGGTCGGTCGAAACGGAAGAGACGGA